>Ga0116158_10003224_pt1 | contig 14202 bp, 10 predicted proteins | sample AD_UKC052_MetaG_FD_89883 | JGI IMG/M metagenome (GOLD analysis project Ga0116158, IMG submission 89883) | Active sludge microbial communities of municipal wastewater-treating anaerobic digesters from USA - AD_UKC052_MetaG | ecosystem: Engineered > Bioreactor > Anaerobic > Digestate | place: USA... | reverse complement strand
TATTGGTTCGAATTTTTGGTAAAACCTTGCTACACCCGGTAAATCTGATCCTTCAAAATCAAGCAGCAGGTTTTGCCCCGCAAATTCTTTGATCAGTTCATCAAACAAAAAATGATTGGCCTCCAGTGTTCTGCCATTGGGTAAAGTGCTTGAGGCAATGTTATAAATGCGGTTATTGTCTTTTAAAAAAAGCCCGATAGCCAGCAATTCATCTCTGTTCCCCTCCCGCAGGCGTACTTCGCGAACAAAGCATTTGCCTTCCGGCAGCCATTTTTTACAAACTGCCGCAAAAGCCTGGTAATCGGTAAGGCGAACATTCATCCGGTTTCCGTAAAGCAGTTGGTATTGGGCAATGGCATTGTCAATGTCGGCAGAAACTACATATTGGAGGGAGAATTTCTCCGTTCTTGCCAGGTTTTTCAGTAAATCGCGCCGGTAATTGGCTTTTAGTGATCCATAGCTCTTTGCAAGTGAAAGTACAAGGTTGGTGGCACCGGTTTGCTCAGCTTGCAGCAGATTTGCATAATTGATAAATATTTCAATCAGCCTGAAATAAAGAGAAGCTTTTAGCAAAAAGGATTCTGTAATGTCTGCAGAAATCTCTTTTGCAGAAAAAATGCCAAGTTGCTGGCAAAATGCCGGCTGACAAAGGTACCGGATGCCCATTTTTTTTCGCCAGGTAAGGGGCATTACGGCTTCGTAATCGCCCATCACCAGCGCATCCCAGCCGGGACTCATGGCATCCAGCATGTCGGTGTGCGCATATATTAGTCCGTTTACCGCAGATTGGTTGATCAGGGCATCCCAGCGGTTTTTATCAATATCGGAATGCTTGCAATATGTAATGGTTGGTTCTATTGAATGAATATTTATCTATAAAATTCCAAAAATTCAAATTCCAAATCCCAAACTGTAACCGCTATGTCATTCCGACAAAGGAGGAATCCCGGCTAAGGTGTTCAATTGCCGAGACACCTCCTTCGTCGGTGTGACGTGCTAAATTCCACATTCCAAAAATTCAAATTCCAAACTGTAACCGCTATGTCATTCCGACGAAGGAGGAATCCCGGGTAAGGTGAATCAATTGCCGAGACACCTCCTTCGTCGGTGTGACGTTCAAATCCCAAATTCCTAATTCATCATTCCGAAATCCGAAATCATAAATCATCATTCATAAATCCTAAATCCTACCCGAATTTGCCAGCAAACTCCTAACCTCATTATTAAAGCGTTCTGCATTTTGCAGTTCTTCCAGCGAAAGATGCATGCGGTAACGCCAGTAATGCTTTGGATTGGCTGGAATATTAATGCGCTCATCATTGGGGTTTTCGCGGCGCAGTTCACCATCAATACCCAGCAAATCCTGCAACTGAAAAATGCTCCACATGGCCGGACTGTACACATGCTGTGTTACAATGGCCCGGTTAATCCATGGTTCGCAGAAGAAAGGTGCCTCGCCATATTGCCCGAGTTGGGTTTGGTAAAATTCACGGGTATTTTCCGGGTTTTCTTCCCACCAACCCCGGATGGTGCTCATGTCGTGCGTACTTGGGGTAACCACGCTCATGTAGGGCGCATTGCCCGGATGGAAAAATTTGGTGGTTGGATCTTTAGGCATCCGCTGAATTTCGAGGCTCAATAAACCGGTATCGCGCATTACGCCCGGTACACAATCGGGTACCATGCCAAGGTCTTCACCGCAAACCAGCATTTCGGTTGCTGCTTTAAGCGCGGGCAGCTTTTGCATGGCCTGTATTTTCCAGAAATCATCCTGCCGGCGGAAAAAGTAGTTTACATAAAGCTCTTTTAACTGCATACCGGTGTTTTGGTCGAGGTAACGGAAACTCAGGGTGTCTTCCATGGCAATGCGGAAATGATACACCGTTTCCCCTTTTTCGTTGATATCGGGTATCAGAATCACATTGCTTACCAGGTCAAATAGTTTTTCCTGTATCCCTGCTTCCACATCGGTAGCCTGTGCAAACCAGGTTTCAATTTTACGTTGCGTGTTTACCTCATCCCGCAGGGTGTACGAACCCCAGCCATTGTTGTTAAGAAAATTTTCTTTTATCCAATCGGTTTTATCGCCAAATAATTCCACCAGCACATTGTCGGTTATAAAAGGCCGGCAAAAACGATCATAATCAAACCAAATGCCTTTTTCACCAAATTCGGAGAAATAAATGGGAATGCAGGGTACAAAATGCCCGAGAATTCCCTGAACGGCATCGAGGGGAATACTCCAGATGCGAAAAAATCCCAGGATATGATCAATCCTGAATGCATCAAAGTACAGGCTCATTTGCTTAAAACGTTGTTTCCACCAGGCAAATCCGTCCTGCTGCATGCGTGCCCAGTTGTAGGTGGGGAAGCCCCAGTTTTGCCCTTTTACGGCAAAATCATCGGGCGGTGCGCCGGCCTGTGCATTCATGTTGTACAATTCGGGCTGCATCCAGGCATCGGCACTGTTGCGGTAAATACCAATAGGCAGGTCGCCTTTCAGAATAATGCCGTTTTTATGGGCGTGGTCAACCGCTTCCTTCAATTGCAGGTGCAGGTAGTACTGAACAAACAGGTGAACCGCAAACTTATCAAACTGCTTTCCTTTAGGGTTCGAAAGCTTTTCAATTTCGGAAGCATTGTATTCGTTGTTATCAGCCCAGAGGCTGAAATCGGCTGTTTTGTTTTTATCCCTGAAGTAGCAAAAAGCAGCATAGGGAACCAGCCAATCTTTGTTTTCTTCAAAATATTGATGATAACCGGCATCCTTTGCCCAATTTTCCTTCATAGCGGGATACAGGGTGTTGATAGCGGTCCATTTTGCTTTAATCACAGCTCCGTAATCCATTTCGGGGAGGTCGTTCAGTTCTTTTTGCTTCTTTTTCAGCCCTTTTACCAGATCTGCGTGTTCTTTTCCTGCTAATTTTTCAATATTCAGGTAAATGGGGTGAAGCGCAAAAACCGAAACCGGGGCATAAGGATAACTGTCGGTCCAGGTATGGTTTACGGTGGTATCGTTTATGGGAAGTAATTGAATGAGTTTCAGTCCTATTGATTTTGACCAGTCAACTAGCGGTTTAATATCGCTGAACTCGCCTATGCCAAAACTTTTTTGGGTACGCAGGCTAAAAACCGGGATGGCAATACCTGCGCCTTTAAACGTATCGTTGGGCAGGCGGATAAACCCGTCATGCAAAATGGTTTCCTGCCTTTTGCCCACGCCGTACAAGTGCCGGTTGTCGCCGTTTTCATACCGCACAAAGCGATTTTCAGCAACATTGTACACCCCGTATTTATAATAAACGGGAAAAGTAGCATTGGCCAGGTTTGCGGGAAAAGAAAACCAACCATCTTCACGTTCCATCAGCATCGGGGCTGCCTCGTTCCAGTTTCCAAGCTCCGCGCAATTACCCAGTATACAACCAATTTCATTGGGTTGCAGCAAGGGTGCTTTTACCTTGAAAATGTGCGTGGCATTGGCCATCGAAGGCTTATCGTACTTCAGTTTGGCAGGTTTAAGCAGGGTTTGCCTGAAAGGCTGTGTGTAAAACACATTGCCGTAATCGCCGGGGTAATTCCAGGTATCTACCAGTTGAATTTCTGTACTTTTTATTTTTTGGGGATTAAATACCCGGTCAGCCATCCATTCAGTGGTTTCGGTGCCATCGGCATACCTGATTATGTATTTGTAAGAAATTTGACCGGTATTTTCTGGTATATCCACCATGGCATGCCAGAATTCATCATTCAGATAATTAAAGGACAATGCTTTTGCAGGATCATTGTTGCCCAGGGCAGGTATATTACCCGTAATAAAGAAGTTTTGTCCATAGGTTGAATGAAACCTAAGGAAGAAATGAAGCGTCTTCATGCAATCGTTATAAGGAGTTAACCAATACTGCAAATGTAGGGATATGGAACATTGTTTGTGTAGATTTTACACAGACTCATTTTGCCGATATGGTAACAAGGCTTTGTCATCTGATGACTGACTGCTAAATTTGCGGAAGTTTTGTATGCGGTTTATTTCGTTTTACCGGTAAATTGACTGCTTAATTCTGTAAAAAGGGTATTTCAACATTTAATAATCACATTTATTATGTCGTACGACGTTCTTGTTCTTGGAAGCGGCCCCGGGGGTTATCCTGCTGCTATCCGCGCCTCGCAACTTGGCAAAAAAGTTGCCATCATTGAAAAAGAAGCGCTTGGTGGTATTTGCCTCAATTGGGGATGTATTCCTACCAAGGCCCTCCTGAAGAGCGCGCAGGTGTATGAATACCTGAAGCATGCGCAGGCTTATGGCATACAGGCTACCGGTACCCACGACTTCACCGCAGTGGTTGGCCGAAGCAGGGGAGTTGCTGATAAAATGAGCAAGGGCGTTACTTTTCTCATGAAAAAGAACAAGATTGATGTGATTATGGGATTTGGCAAACTGGTGGGCCCCACTAAAATTGAGGTTACGGCTGCCGATGGTACCAAACAGATAGTGGAAGCCAAAAATATTGTAATTGCTACAGGTGGCCGTGCCCGCGAATTGCCAAGCCTGCCGGTAGATGGGGTAAAAATTATAGAATACCGCAAAGCTATGTCGTTGCCCACACAGCCCAAAAGCATGATTGTAGTGGGTAGCGGAGCAATTGGCGTGGAATTTGCTTATTTCTATAATAGTATGGGTACCAAGGTAACCATAGTGGAGTATTTACCTCGTATTGTGCCGGTTGAAGATGAGGATATCAGCAAGGAACTGGAAAAGCAATACAAAAAATCCGGTATTACCATTATCACAAGCGCCGAAGTAACCAAAGTGGATACTTCGGGTGAAGGAGTAAAGGCAACGGTAAAAACCGCGGCCGGAGAACAGGTGCTCGAAGCGGATATTGTGTTGAGCGCGGTTGGGGTAGTTTCCAATATCGAGGGAATTGGGCTTGAAGAGCTTGGTATTAAAACCGAGAAAGGCAAAATTGTAGTGGATGGTTTTCAGCAGACCTCGGTAAAAGGGGTGTATGCAATTGGAGACTGCACCCCCGGTCAGGCACTCGCCCACGTAGCTGCCAAAGAAGGAATCAATGCTGCCGAACACCTTGCCGGTCATCATCCCGAGCCTTTGGATTATAATAATATCCCCGGTTGCACCTATTGCACGCCCGAAATTGCAAGCGTTGGTTACACCGAGGCCAAGGCAAAAGAAGCCGGTTATGAGGTAAAAGTGGGTAAATTTCCCTTTATGGCAAGCGGAAAGGCAAGTGCATCGGGCGCAACGGAAGGGTTTGTAAAAGTAATTTATGATGCCAAATACGGCGAGTTTCTTGGTTGCCACATGATTGGCAACAATGTAACTGAAATGATTGCCGAGGCTGTGGTGGCCCGCAAACTGGAAACCACCGCGCATGAAATACTGAATGCCGTGCACCCGCACCCAACCATGAGCGAAGGGTTAAAAGAAGCTACCGCTGCCGCATACGGCGAAGCAATTGATATTTAAAATCAGGAATTTTTCTATTTTATTGAAGGGCGTATCATCTTAAGGTGATGCGCTTTTTCTTTTGTCGAAGGTTACTGTAGATTTCATTGAATACCGTCAAACCCTTTTCTGAAAATAAAGCAATCCTGTAAAATTTTACCATGGGTTAATTAATTTGATGGTATCCATCCTTAATTTCGGAGTGTATAAGTTATGGGGGCAGTCAGGAAAATAGGTATCGGTTTTTTCTTTATGGTATTATTGTGCCAGGCCAGCCTGGTATATGCCGACCATATAACAGGTGGTGAAATGTCGTACCGGTACCTCGGTTTATCGGGAGGAAGCCATTCTTACCAGGTAACCCTTCGCCTCCTGATGCGTTGCAACAGCGGCAGGCAGTTTCCCAATCCCATTCGAATTGGTGTTTTTGATAAATCAAATAATAGCAGCGTACAGGATATTTCAGTTCCAATGGGTGGGCAAACCACAATCAGTCTCGACAATACAGATCCATGCATCAGCAATCCGCCAAATGTTTGTTATGAGGTTGCTACCTATACATTTGATGTATTGGTACCCCAAAACGGCGCAGGTTATTTTGTAACGGCACAGGTTAATTTCAGGGTAAATGGATTGGCCAATCTCATCTTTGGTTCCAGCAGTATAGGGGCTACCTATACGGCAGACTTGCCTGGTTCGGCCTTGCTTAACGGAGCCTCTGTAAATCACAGCGCCCAATTTACCGGCAGTGATTTGGTGGTGGTTTGTGCCAACAGCCCATTCACTTACAGTTTTGCCGCTTCGGATGGTGATAATGATAAACTGCAGTTTTCATTTTGCGCAGCTTATCAAACCGGTACCTCAGGCGGGGGCATGAACAATGCCCCACCGCAGGCCCCACCTTATCCAATGGTGCCTTATGGCTCGGGTTTTGATGGTAATATGCCCCTTGCTGATAAAGTGACCATTGACCCTGCAACAGGATTGATAAAAGGAATAGCGCCCGGTCCGGGGTATTATGTAATTACTGTTTGTGTAAATGAAGTGCGCAATGGGGTAGTAATTGCCACGCAGCGAAAGGATATTCAGCTTCATATTACCGGATGTACCATTGCGGCAGCCTTGCTTGAGCCCGCATACCGGCTTTGCGGCGAATCGGATCTTCTTTCCGTACAAAACTTATCATCGAGTCCCCTCATCCAGAGTTACCTGTGGAACCTCACCAACCGTGCCGGTGAGGTGGTGGCAACTTCAAAAACGCCAACATTCAGCCATCGTTTTGAGGATACCGGATTTTACCGCATACAGCTTAGTACTAACATAGGACTTGCATGCCCCGATTCCGCATCTTCCCCTGTTTTGTATTATCCGGGGTTTAGGGCAGCTTTTAACTTTATTGGCCTTTGTTTCGGCGCCCTAACCCGATTTAATGATCTTTCATCCACACAATATGGTTCAATAGTTTCCAGGAACTGGAACCTGGGAGAATTAGGCAATGCTGTCAATAACCCGGTTGGTTTTTCACCTTCTATTACTTATGGTTTCGAAGGCAATAAATCTGCAAACCTGTTGATCGTAAACAGTAACGGATGCAGGGACTCAGTTACAAGGGTTCTTGCAATTTCAAAAAGTCCGCCGTTGCAATTGGGATTTAAGGATACCCTTATCTGCCCACCCGATACCCTTCAGTTACAGGCTTTTGGCGATGGTAGTTTTACCTGGGATGCCTTGCCCGGGTTATTGAGCGGGGCGGGGTCGGCTTCTCCAAGAGTGGCTCCCCTGGTTAGCACCTGGTATAGGGTTACACAGCGTCTCGAAACCTGCACCGGAACCGATTCGGTAAGTGTACGGGTAGCCAATTCAGTTGTTTTAAGTGCTTTACAAGATACTTCCATATGCCTCGGCGACAGGGTAGATCTCAGGGCAGTTGGGAATGCCAATACCTATAGTTGGTCGCCGGCAAACCTGGTAAGTAATGCTACGGCACAAAGTCCTTCGGCATTGGTGCAGGTGCCAACCCGGTTTAAGGTTGTAGCCACCGTTAGCAATTGTAAAGCCGGGGCAGAGTTTTTGGTTAGCCCTGTTCCCTATCCGCAGGCAAATGCCGGTGCCGATCAACTTATCTGTTTTGGTAATACGGCACAATTGAACAGTACGGTTGTTGGTAACCGGATGGTATGGTCGCCCTCATCCTCGCTAAGCAATCCATCCATTACCAACCCCGTTGCAAGTCCATTGCAAAGCACAGCCTATGTTTTAAATGTATTTGATAACCTTGGGTGCCCAAAACCCGGTATTGATACGGTAAACGTTATAGTTGAACCGCCAATCAACTTAACCCTGAACGGCGATACAAGCGTTGTAGTGGGGCAGGTATTGCAATTAACCGGCGCGGGTGCATCAAAATATTTGTGGAGACCTGCTTTTGGGTTAAGCGATTCAACCATCTCTAATCCAACGGCTATTTATACCCAACCTGCCGATCAGTTGCTGTACACCTTTATAGGTTACAACGATGCGGGTTGCCGCGATAGTCTTACGCTTCGGATCCGCGTATTTTCAGGGGCGCCTACCGTTTATGTACCTACTGCATTTACGCCCAATGGCGATGGTTTAAATGAAACCCTCAGGCCAACGCTGACCGGGATGCAGGGTCTTGGTTTCTTCAAGGTATTCAACCGGTATGGGGAAATGATTTTTAATACCACAAGCCCTTATGATGCATGGGATGGCAGGGTGAAAAACCAAAAGCAATCTTCAGGACTGTTTATCTGGACTGTGCAGGCAGTAGATTACGAAGGTAAAACAGTGCAGGCTAAGGGAACGACAATGCTGATCAGGTAGAAGGGAGGGAATACTAGAATACTAGAATAATAGAATAATAGAGTGACAGAATACTTGAATAATAGAGTGACAGAATACTTGAATAATAGAATAATAGAGTGACAGAATACTTGAATAATAGAATGACAGAATACAGAATGACAGAAAACGGAATGCAGGGTGAACCTTTTTGACTTATTGACCCTTATTGACTTCCGCCAGAAAAAAGCCATTTATATGCTTCAGCGAATTCCCGTTTCCAATAAGATTCGCTGTGGGTGCCATCGGCATCCATCTTAATTTTAAGGTTTGATTCCGGGATTTTTTGCTAAATGAAAGCATCCGTTACCTGGTAAACGTAGTTTTTCATATTGCCACCTTCTTTTTCACCGGCAACATGAACCATTTTTATATTGCCCGGTATGATTGGAATAGTGCTGATAGATTGACTCAGACTGTCGAAAGAAAACCAGTAAGAAGGACTAAAAACGCCCGCTTTTCCAAAGGTTTCCGGGTACTTAATTACGCCATAAGCTGATATCAACCCGCCCATCGAACTGCCCCAAAGGCAGGTGCTTTGCGGGCCGGTTTGGGTGCGGAAATGTTGGTCAATACATGGTTTTAAGGAATATTTGATAAAATCAATGTATTCATCGCCATCGCCTCCACCATACATAGGGTTTTTCCAGGGCGAGTACTCATCAAGCCGTTTGTTGCCGCCATTATCAATTCCCACTACAATAGCGCCGTAATCGCCCTGTTCAAAAAGTTGGTTAAGCGTTTCATCAACGCCCCATTCGCCGGAGAAAGAGGTTTTGTTATCAAAAAGATTTTGTCCGTCGTGCATATAAATAACGGGGTATTTCTTTTGACTGCTTTCATAGTCCGGAGGCAGGTAAATCCAGATGCGGCGTTTGCGGTTTAGCTGCGGCATAGAGAAACTGTCAGCAAGTATTTTTACGTTGGCAGCCGCGGTGGATACTGCCTCCGTCTGTAATTTCCAGCCCTGAATGGTAAGGTTAATTATTTGTGGCCTTCCGGTAAAAGAAAAGCTGCGGTTACCGATGTCGTTTCCCTGGTAATCGGCTTCGGCCTTTGCCCAGTTACCATGGGTAATTTTAAATTGAATGGATCCTTTTCCTTCGGGAATAACCAGGGTTGGGATATTATCGGCAGCTTTTTTAAAAACAAAATTTTTATCACCGGGGTTCCACTGATTTATGCTGCCGGCAAAAAATAATGAATCGTATGATGAAGTATTGTCGGGTAATTTGGTAAGCCTTAAAGTAACCTGCGCCTGCGAAATAAATGCCACTAAAAGCCCGCAAAGGATAAATAGGATGTTCTTCATGATTATTTAAATAAAAAAAGGGTTACAGGCAAAGGTATGCCCATAACCCAATGATTTTTTTCTAAACCAGTAAGGTGTTGTTATTAAAGTTTTACGGCTGTTCCGGTGGCAATAACCATCAGCATACTTCCGCCGGTGCCTACGGTTTCAAAGTCAAGGTCAATGCCAATTACGGCATGTGCGCCCATTGACTGTGCCTTGGCTTCCATTTCCTGCAGGGCGGTTGCGCGGGCTTCCTGAATAACCCGCTCGTAAGTGCCGCTTCGGCCACCCACTATATCGCGGATGCCGGCAAACAGGTCTTTAAAAATGTTGGCGCCAATAATGGTTTCGCCGGTTACAATGCCAAGGTACTCCCGTACAGGGCGACCTTCAATGGTGTTGGTGGTGGTAGTAATCATAATAAGCAAATTTAAGCAGAAAGGGGCTTTACCTGTTTCCATTCATCCATATTTTCTAAGATAAATGTTAGGGGAAATACAAATATCTCCTTTTAACAACGCAGTAAGATTCCATCCTTTAATCTTGCCACTTCAACAAAACAATTCTTTATGAAAAAAATCTTACCCTTTATTTTTTCCCTGTTTACTTTAAACGCTTTTTCGCAGATTGACAAGGGAAATACCCTGCTTGGCGGCAGCTTTGGATTTGGAACACAACAAAATGTACCCAACATCAGTTCCAATTCAAACAGCAACCTGCAACCCTACATTCAGTTTGGTTATAAAAAGAACCGGACCATTGGTTTTGGATTGGATATGAATTTTACCTCCAACAAATCGGATGACAACAACTCCAAAAGCGACCAGTTTTCTATTGCGCCATCGGTGAATTTTACCCAGTATCATCCACTCAAAGGAAACTTCGGATGGTTTTTGCAGGAATTTGCCGGGATGGGTTTTTATTCAACCAAGTCACACAATGGAAGTACAACGGTAAAAGCAAAATCAACTTCCGTTTTTGCAGGGCTTACCCCGGGTATTTACTATGCAGCAGGTGAAAAGAAAAATTGGCTGCTTACAGCCAATGTGGGAAGTCTTGGTGCAAGCTATTTGAAACAGTCTAATGCAGATTATGAAACCTGGAGCGTAAATACAAGCTTGTTTCAAAGCTACCGGTTTGGGTTTGCGTATATTTTCCGGAAGGCATAACGCCATTCAATCAGATACCAGTGCTTTGTAAAAGGAAAAGAGGGAGTATTTCCGTTTATGGAAGTATTCCCTCTTTTTATTGAAATCAGTGAACTTTAAAACGGATACCTGCCTGCTTCAATGCATTTTGCAGCAATCCTTCTCCTTGCATCCTTGCTGTTGAATGGCCCGTATTTGGTAAAGCGCTTCAGGCCAAGCAGCATCATGCGCTGTTCGTCGCCATCAGCAAAGCCGTTAATCGCTTCCTTGCCGTTTTTGTTTACCACATCAATAGCATCGTTCAGGTAAATGCGCATCATGTCAATGGCATCGGCAGCACCTTGTTCGCCATGCAGGTTGTGCAGTTTCATGGCACGCAGCAGGCAGCTTTCAGCTACAAAGGTCTTGATGCTCATGTCAGCAATGTTCATTAAGATTTCCTGCTCACTTTCCATTTTCATCATCAGCTTTTGCACCGCGCCTCCGGCCACCATCAGGATGGCTTTTTTCATGTTCCGGATGGCTTTTTCTTCAGCCGCAAAATAGCCTTCGTCTTCGCTGCCAAAATCGGGGATGCTCATCAGTTCCTTTTGCACCGCCATGGCAGGACCCATGAGGTCGAGTTTGCCCTTCATGGCGCGCTTGAGCACCATATCCACGGTTAGCAGGCGGTTAATTTCGTTGGTGCCCTCGTAAATGCGGTTGATGCGGCTGTCGCGGTATGCACGGGAGATCGCATATTCATCGCTGTAACCATTGCCACCATGTATCTGTACGCCTTCGTCCACTACATAATCGAGCAGTTCGCTGCCATGTACTTTCATGATGGCGCATTCAATGGCATATTCTTCGGCAGCGCCCAGTAATGCTTCTGCGAAGGATTTGCCATCTTCCAGTAATTCATGTTCTTTATCCTGTATGTATTTGCTTGTGCGGTATAAGGCGCTTTCATCGGCCCAGCAGCGCGTGGCCATTTCGGCTATTTTGTACTTAATGGCGCCAAAGTTGGAGATGGGTTGCTTAAACTGCTCGCGGGTATTGGCATACTGTATGGAAATGGAGGTAGAACGTTTGGATCCTCCGAGTGTAGCCGCGTCAAGTTTCAGGCGGCCGATGTTTAAAATATTAAAGGCAATAATGTGTCCTTTTCCTATTTCGCCCAGCACGTTTTCCACCGGCACTTTACAGTCCTGGAAATAGAGTTGAACAGTGCTTGAACCCTTGATGCCCATCTTATGTTCTTCGGGTCCCTGGGTAAAGCCTTCCATTCCGCGCTCCAGGATGAATGCGGTAAATTTATCCCCATCAATTTTGGCAAAAACCGTGTAAACGTCGGCAAAGCCCCCGTTTGTGATCCAGCATTTTTGCCCGTTCAGGATATAATGTTTGCCATCATCGCTTAGTTTGGCTATTGATTTTGCGCCAAGTGCATCGCTTCCGCTGTTGGGTTCGGTAAGTCCGTAAGCGCCTTTCCATTCGCCGCTTGCCAGTTTTGGTATGTATTTGGCTTTTTGCGCTTCGGTACCAAAATAAAGGATGGGCAAAGTGCCGATGCCTGAATTGGCAGCCATAGCCACACTAAAACTATATCCGCCACCAAGTCCTTCGGCTACAATCATGCTTTCCATAAAAGGCTTGCCAAGTCCGCCAAATTCTTCGGGAATAGATACGCCAAGCAAACCAAGGTCACCGGCTTTGTCCATCAGCGAAGGCATGAGGCCCGGTTCCATTTTATCGAGCCGTTCAACCATGGGCATCACTTCTGCATCAAGAAATTGCTGACACATTTCCATGATCATTCCCTGTTCTTCCGAAAATTCTTCGGGAATAAAAATATCGGATGGATTGGACTCGTGAATGAGCCATTCGGCGCCCTTCAACGCTTTGGTGGTGGTGGTGGTGTTCATAATTGTTATTTAATATTTTAGAAGTAATATTTAATATTTTGCTGCCGCGGAGTTATTGCAAATTTTTTATTTCAAATTTCAAATTGCATTAGGATTAGTCCTTTCATTCTCCATTCCGAAATCATAAATCCGAAATCATCATTCCTCACTAATTCCGTGCAAATTCTCATAAACCTGCTGAAGAACTCTTTTCGTAATTTCAATGTCCTCCGGCGAAATGCCCACAAGTCCTTCATTGAGCGTTTGATTGGCAAGTTCCATACTTGGGTCGCGCAAGGCAGTTCCGGCTTCTGTAATGTAAATCCGGTTGATGCGGCGGTCGGTTTCACTTGCACGACGTTCTACGAGCCCGAGTTTCTCCAGGTTATCTACCAGGCGGGTAATGCTTGGCTTATCCCTAAAAGTTCGGGTACTCAGTTCCTGTTGGCTTACCCCGTCGTATTTCCACAAATGCACCAGTATGCTCCATTGCTCTACGGTTATATCCAGTCCTTTTTCCCTGAAGTATTTCTGCAACCTGCGGGCAAGCGCCATATTGGCCACCCCGGTAATTACGAAATACAGCTCCCTTCTTTTAAATTGGTTGTTTGGCATATAGTTGTTTAAACAACTAATCAAAGATAAGGGGGAATTCAGCATTCATTTTAAAATAATCTCAAAAAATTATTTTCAATCGAATATTTTTTAGGTTATGTACCCAATCCTGCTTCATTTAATGCCACTAAATCCTTTTCATTGCTATTAATCTCCCCATGTTTCATACCGTAACAATAGCAATTTTAACGCGAGTTCCAATCAGTTAACAAGGGAAATGAAACCCTTGAAGGTAGTGTTGAAACGGAGCCACTACCCCTTTTTCTTACCAAATTCCGAAGGCAGCATACCAAATCTTTTTTGAAAATTTCTGCCAAATTGGCCTACTGAATGATAGCCTACCATATCACTGATTTCCTGGATGCTAAGATTTCCTTCAGTTAGCAGGAGGGCAGCTTTTTGTAACCGAACTATATTAATAAGGTCATTGGGTGTCATATCTGTTATTTCCTTTAATCTTCTATACAGGGTAGGGCGGCTCATGTTCAGGTACCGGGCAAGGTGTTCCACATCCATTTCGGTATCTTCAATATGATCAAGCACCACAGTGTTTAATTGTTCCAGCAATTGTTCATCGGGCTTTGAGTTTGCCAGTGTTTTTATATGCGCCAACGGATTATTGGCATAGTAGTTTGAAATCTTGCTTCTGTTTACCAATAAACTATTGATTTGCATATATAAAAATTCAGGAGAGAACGGTTTTTCAATATATACGTCTGCACCAATTTCTAACCCTTCTATTTTCGCCTGCAGCGTATTTTTTGCAGTTAATAATACCACCGGAAGATAATTACAGGCCGGATTTGTTTTTAGAGCTTATCTCAAAAGTGTGAATTAGTGTGAAAATAGTTCTTTGAAGCGGATAATTGATTTTGGAATTTGCCGTTCATGGATATAACAAATGACCAATGGACGTTAGTAAGTCCAATTATT
>Ga0116158_10003220_pt1 | contig 14219 bp, 15 predicted proteins | sample AD_UKC052_MetaG_FD_89883 | JGI IMG/M metagenome (GOLD analysis project Ga0116158, IMG submission 89883) | Active sludge microbial communities of municipal wastewater-treating anaerobic digesters from USA - AD_UKC052_MetaG | ecosystem: Engineered > Bioreactor > Anaerobic > Digestate | place: USA... | reverse complement strand
TTGGTTTTTTACTAAATACTAACTGTGCAACCACTTATAAGGGAAAAGTATTTGAATCCTCTCTAATGGGAGCTGTTGTTGGAGGGGCTTATGGATACTCAAGACCTGAAGCTAAAGATCAAAATGCAATGCTTTATGGTTCAATGGGAGTAGCCCTCGGTGCATTAATTCAAACTCTTTATTTAAACCCAGATAAGGAAATTAAAGATATAAAACTTGAGGCATTAAATTTAAAAACAAAACTTGATGAGTTTCAAAAGCCAAATTTAATAGATCAAGGAAATTCTCTCTACAAATCAAGTATCCCAATGGATCTTACAAAGCTCGTTCAGCCCGGTGAGTGGAAAAGATATAAAATAGATTACTGGGTTCAAGATCAATCCAATCAAAATCAATGGTTTCGTCAAACAGAAATGTTTGAAGTCATACCACCCTCACCAACAAATTAAAAAAAAGGAAAAAAATGAAACAAAAAATTATATACTTTAAATCCATAGCACTTTTCTTGCTACTTTCTATTATAACTCACCCGGCATTTGCTAATCGCCTTCAAGCCGCGGCCCAAAGAGGTAAAACAGAAGTCATGCTAATTGCGCAAACAGGCTCCGTGATCGGAATTGTTGCTGGTGGGCTATTAATGTCCCTCGGTGCTGGGCAACTTGGAAAAATGGTACTTGTAAGTGGAATCGTGGGAGCGGCCGCCATTTTCGGAGGTCCTGCACTCATTGAAGTTATGCGTAGTATTTTTGGGGCTTAATATGAAAGAACCCTCAAGTCATGTGAATAATAAATCAGTATTTTTTGGATTATCGTTCTCTGATGTGTCCTCATTAGGGGCTATGCTTTCTATATTATTATTTTTAAATAAAGAAATTTTTAAAAATTTAAATTTTTCATACTGGGCCCTTTCTATGACCGTATTTGCTGCGTTTTTACTAATTCCCATTAGAATAAAATATAGAAGAAAAATCATTAGAGATTCAATTAAGTTTTTTTTAAAAAAAAGGATTCTTCATGCTCCCAAGCATCATTGATTCTATTTTAATAGAGGATCTCACAATTATTGCCACATCCAGTGGATGCCTATGTGTCGGATATGAGATTCATATTCAAGATGCAGAGTCAGATAAAATTGATTTTATCGAAGATGAAATTATCAATTTCATAAGCCAAATATCAAATCAAATCCGCGTGCGTTTTATTCTGGATAGTACACCTAAATATAATTCAAAAAATCATTCCAGAGAAAATGCAATTAATCAGATAGGTTTTGTTGAAAATAAACTTTATGTTTTTTTTGAAAAAGATGCTTCCTTATTAACTTCAAGCATTAGGCAATTTAAAAACTTATTTTCACCCATGAATTTACTAAAAAGTGATATAAAGACTTTTTTAAGTGAGTTTTCTATTGATGGATTAAATAACATTGGATGTGACCCAAGGCCTTTAAAAAGAGAAAATTATGATCAATTTATGCCAAATCTTGATCAACAAATCAGTCATAATTCGGGCTGTATTCAAAGCGGTCATGAGTATTTTGGTGTAATTAAACTTATTAAACAAGCAACTCACAAGATCTCATGTTTTACGTTAAGTCAGAATAAAGATAAACTCTCCCTTCCTTATAGATACGTTGTTACTTTAATGACCGAACCAAGTGTGAAGTCAGAACGAGAGCTTCGTCAGAACTCAAATCAGGCCAGTGCAGGCGAGGATGTGATCGCGGCCAATAATTATATCAAAACTCAAAATGATATGAAAAAAGTTATTTCTGAAGGAAAAATTTTTATCTCTATTGAGGCTCAGTTTATTTTAATCAGAAATCAAATAACAGAGCTCAAAGAGGCCGCCTCTGATTTAGTAAATACCCTAAGACCCCTTGGAAAGTTCTACTTAGAGTCCGTGGGAGTTGAAGAAGCTTGGAGGTCTAGTCTATTAGGAGAAATTCAGCATTACCCCTTTAAAGAACTTGATGAAATTACGCCGTCTTATTTACCTATTTTTACCTTTGGAAATTCTAGTTTAAAAAGAAATTTTATTAAATCATCCCTAGTATTACATAGACCCGATGAATCCATTCAAGGAACATCTCCATTTGAAGAGGGTTATGAATCCTATTCAGCCTGCATCATTGGACTTCCAGGAAGTGGAAAGTCTGTTTTAGGAAACATGATGACACGGGCACTTTATTATGACGAAAAAATAAACATTGTAAAACTCGATGTCGGCGGAAGTCATTCTAGAGAAACCCAAATGCTTGGAGGCATAGAGTATGAGTTTACAATTGATAAACCAGGTGGGTTTAATCCGTTTTCAATTATAAATAAAGCTGAGAAATCTAAAGATTTAATACAAATACTCTCTACTTTTTTGGAAACTCTTTTAAAAGAAGATCACGAAGTCTTTATTTCCAAGGATTTAAAGGCGGATATTGAGAAATCCCTTCAATTCTATATTGATCAAGGTCCAGTAAATCCATCAATTGATGATTTCATTTTAAAATCAAAGGACCTTATCCCACGCATTAAACTTTTAGAACGATGGTCGACAAGAGGAATTTATGGCAATGCTTTTAAGGAAAACCCTCATGAACCCGCACATAATAATCGACTAAAATATTTTAATTTCTCTAAAATCTCTCAAGCCTTGGATGGTGATTTTTCTCAAGGAGGTTTGGCCTCTGTTATGGTCGCCTTTAATTTTGATATGCTTTTTAATCGTCAAGGGCGGCGTTTTGTATTTATGGCCGACGAGGTTCCTGTATTTATTCAAAAAAGTTTTTCGTTTTTTGATTTATCCATTTCAAACATAAGAAAGTATGGAGATGGATTTATCACAATAGCTCAAAAATCAGAGCATTTCATTGTTCGTGATAAAAGTTTACTTGAAGCAAGCCCCAGTAAGTTCATTTTTACGCTCGATGCTAAAGATGAAGTTTTCTCCGATAGAACCGGCGTCAGTGAAGCTGATGTTATAAAAATTAAAAACCTAAAACGTGTTCAAGGTAAATACTCAGAGGTTTTCCATGTAGATAATCTAGGGAAGCGGACCTACCGGATTGTTTTAAGTCCTCATGAGTATTGGTCCTATACCTCAAAAAAAGAAGATAAAGATAAAATTCAAAAACTAATGCAAGCAGTCCCTGGTTTAAAAATAGAGGAGGCAATGAAATGTATAAGTTTAAAAGTCTAATTGGTATTTTACTTATTTCTATAAAATCTGAAGCTTTAATGGATTATTTGGCAAAAAAATCTGAAGATGTTTTAAAAACCGCCATGTACGCTGATGCGATAGCTGATCTTATAGGTGAAATCACGCCCGATACAGAATTAGAAAAAAGAGCGAAAAGTACAAGAGATTTGGGTCTAAAACTAAATCAGGATCTTAATAATTTATACTATATCGGAGAAGATACGAAAAGTGTCCTAAATGGACCTGATTTAGGAAGTGAAAGTCTAGAGACAAATATCAGAGCATCTACAAATTATATTAGAAAAGTAAAAAGATTAGGATTAAAAGTAGCAGCCCTTGGAACCGATGGCTTCACAGCACTTAATTCACTCCAGACGAACGAGACCCTCGAACAGATTAGAAAAAACCAAGCCCTAGAAATTGCCATTGCTCAAAGTCATGCTCAAAAACAAATCGTAAAAAATGCCATGGAAGAAGCAAAAATGAGAAATTTTATCGCAAAACAAAGATCTATTCGACGGGTCAATAACTCACAGGTGATGTAACAAAAATGTTTTCCCCTCAAGAACTACACACAGTCAGCATGAAAGTATTTGAAGGTGTGGCTGTCCCCACGAGTTGGTTTGTTTTACCATTATTTTTAATTCGTGTTTTCTATGCTCAAATCACAGGAGATAGTTCTGAGGTAAGATCCGCAATCAAGGGCGTGTTATTATATTTTATATTGATTGCATCGTTTAGTGTTATTTTAGATCTACTTTTACAAATCCCACAGAGTTTTTTACCTGATTTCTCATCACGAGCTATTTCAGAAAAAACTGAGAACTTAACAAAAGAAGAAGTCGGTAAATTTGAGCTTGTATTAAAATCCTCTCCAGAAATTTTAATCTATGTCATGGAAAGCATTTTAGCCATTGTGTATTGGATCATGCTGATTCTTCATATCCTGGTAATGGTGTTACTCAGCTCAATGGCTCCAATTATTTTTTTACTTTCTTGTGTATTAAATATTGGTGTACCTGTAAGGGTATTTTTTGGATTAATCATAATGTCTTCAACCTGGCCCGTGATGTGGTACGGATTTGATCAATCCCTTATTTTTATAGAAAAAGTAATTCCTGATCAGTTTGGAAAAATTGTATTAGAACTTCTTTTGACCATATTAAAGGGAATCGGACCCTTGTCTGTAGCCTATATGAGTTTAAGCTCTGGTCCTGGGAAATCTCTAGTTTCTGCTGCATCTAAGGGCTTAGGATTTGCAACAGGTGCATCCTCAAGTTTAGGTGGAGCATCTATGGGTGCGATAAAAAGTATCCCAATTAAGGATGCATTAAATGGATTCAAATCAAGAACAAATGGCGCAATGAGTTCTTTAAAACGAATAGAAAATAATGGATTAAATAACAATTCGGAAACATCAGGGACAAATAATGGACAGAATCCAAAAGAAGAGAATAAAACAGAAAATGCCGAAAGTTCTAAGGGAGTTAATAATCAAAGAACTCAACCTCAAGAAAAAAAATTAGTTGCAGAAAAGGTAGAAAACCAGGGATCGAAGGGCTTGAATAATCTTTCTATCGGTTCAGAAAGTCACTCTGGGATTAAATCTGGCATTCAATCTGATACTCAATCTAGCTTAGGTCCATCGAACGTGAATCAATCTGTTTCAGAAATACCAAAAAAGCAGGGAGATCTACCTATTCAGTCCGCTGATCAATCACTGAACGTAAATGATCAATCGAACGGGGTAAAGTCAGAATCAATTGATTTAAGTGAGAAAAGTATTCATCAGGGTAATGCAATACAATCAAAAATTCCGACGATTACATCGCCCGGAGGGATAAATTTAAATAACCAAAGTCAATTAAATCTTAGCGAGTACCATGGGTTTGGTGGTGATGAACTTGAGCTATTAAACCATAAAATTAAATCTAAAAAATTATAACAGGAGAGAATTTATATATGGCTTATTTTTATTTATTTTTAAAAAGAAATCTAATGGTTACGCTTACATTTTTAAGCTTCTTGCTTTGTTTTTTTAGCGTTGTCGTAATGAATAGGGCAATTAGAATAGCTCAAAATCCAATTCTGATTGCCATAGATTCAAATGGTACAAGGGTTGTCTCTCAGAGCGTTGACCCCATTTTTGATACTGAGGCCATTCAGTTTTCAAAAATGTTTGTATCAAAGCTTTATAATTTTACACCAGAGACTTTTAAGGAAAATGTGGGCTATGCCTCAACATTTTTTAGTATAAATTTGTGGCTCGAGGAAGAATCTAAATTTTTAGAACTTATGAAAAATGTAGAAAAAGACCAGATTTCTATGAATACAAAATTAGAAAGAATAATTAAAAATTCTGATCTGGAGTATTTACTTGAATTAAGTATGAGAGAGACCACAAGGCTAAATTCCGAAGATAGACGTGTGAGTCTAAAGTTATTCATTGAGCGTACACAAAGAACTAAAACAAACCCATATGGGATTGAGGTAAATCGTTATGAAGAAAATGTTATTAATTAATTTCTTAAATTTATTTATATATTCTTTAGCTCTGGCTAGTCCCAATCGGATACAAAGTGTACTCTTTGATAAGGGTAAACCACACAAGATTTTCATGCATCCAGGTCTTGGAACCGTTGTGAGTTTTCCCTGTTTTGTATCTGATAGTTTTATCGGGGATGACACACAAGTTGAAGTGAAGCCTAGTCCTAGTACAAGAAAAAATTTACTTATAAACTTAAAACAAATAGCAACTCGTGCGACAAACCTAATTGTTAGATGTGAGGGTCAAAGGACCCATTTTGTATTAGATCTAGTGCCATCTCGTAGACTTCATCAGGACATTTTGGAAATCAGAGCAAGCTTTGGAAGGGCCGAAATCATAGAATCAGAGTTATCACAAAATACTCCTGAAATCGTAAAAAAGAACTCTCAGAAAAAAATTATTGTTCAAAATCCTATTTTACTTGAAACCAGTAAGGAGCTAAATAAATGACTCTATTTTTAATTTATTTTATTCATCAATCATTTGCAGCGGGTACTGGGTCAATTGAAATTTTCAACAACAAAGATCAAGTTGATCAAACTCAAGAAGAAATAAAACCACCTGAATCATCTAATAAAAAAGCGATTAGAATTATTAAAAAATCATCTAGAGTGGTTTTAAATCCAAGTAATGAGGAAAGTAATATTCCTGAATATTTTGAGTATCATAATATTTCTGAGACGAGATCAAAAATTGTTTTATCCACTGAGACAAAACAAGAAAGGTTAATGTCCGTAAGATCTGGTGACATAGTAGCTATTGAAATAAAACATTCCATTATAGCCTTTCCTGACGAGAAAGCTCCGGTGGTTGGAGTGATTAAATCAGGGACTCTTATTGGGGCAAAGTTATTTGGTAATTCCAGCCTAGAGAAGAATTCAAAACGAGTATTTATAGAGTTTGAACGTGTGAGTTTTGATGGTTCGACCTATGAATTAAAAGGTTCAGCTATTACTGATAATGGGACTCAAGGTTTTCAAGGAGAGTATCATACCCGAGAGGGTGAGTACTTTGCTGGTGATTTTATTTCTAGCTTTGTTGCAGCCTACTTTGATTCCCAAATTCCAAGATCTACAAACGCCTTTGGACAAATCCAGGAAGATAAAAGTGTAGATTCTGCCTTTAAAAAGGGCCTTGCCGCAGGTGCCATGAGTTCGGCTGAGAGATTTAAAGAAAAACTTAAAAAATCGCCAGAGTTTTCTGAAATTTCAGGTCCAATCACGGCAAAGCTTTTAATTTATGAGGGCGGTCAAAGGCTTTAAAAATTTTCAAGAAATGATCAAAATTAAATTAATAAATAAAAAAGGAGAACAAAAAAGATGAGCAATTCAAATAAAAATACGAGACTAATTTTTATCACTGGTGACAAAGGAGGTGTTGGTAAAACGACAACCGCTCGGGTTGTTTCGGATTATATTGAAAGTAATGAAAATAATACCTATTTTTTTGATACTGATAAAACCAACGCTACATTTAAACGATTTATTGGAGATCGGTGCAATCTTTTAGATGTCGATAAAGAAGGTGCTATGGATGAATTAATAAACATGGTTGTTGAATATAAAAAAGGCTCACAAATAGTAATCGATTGTGCAGCAAGATCCTTGGATCCAATTCTTGATTGGATGGATCAAATTGGGTTTGAAAGTATCATTAAAGAAGCTAGCCTTGATGTGGCCTTTGTTTTTGTTCTAGGGTCAGATAAGGATTCATTGCAAATCTTATCAGATCTTTTCGATGATATTAATGCATTTTCAATAAACGCAAAATATTTCATAGTTAAAAACCTAGGTAGATCTACTGATTATACTCAGTACGATAATTCGCAGTTACGTCAAAAGATTTTATCCACTGGTTCTGTTGAATTGGAGCTTCCCCCCCTATTAGAAAGAACATTTTTAGCCATTGATCGAAACAATGTGAGATTCTCTGAACTGGACACTTTATCTTCTGATAAATTGACAATTACGGATAAACAAAGAGCAAAGTCTTTTCTAAGAAAATCGTTTGAAACTCTATCAGGAACAAATTTATGATTAATAATTTCCCAGAATTTAAAAAAATACAAGAGCGAGACGTAGAAAAAAATTTAGAGGTACATAAATCAAAAGAAGATGAAGAAAAGCTTAAATTAGAGTTATTTAATAAGTATAAGATTGATTCCAATGATCCAATAATTGGTGTAATCGATTATTTAGATCAACGATTAAAGAAAACAGAAAGTGCTTTTAATTTATTTCAAAGTAAATACGATGATTCTTTTTTAAAGATGATGATTTTAACACTTGAAAATCAATCTAAACACATTGAAAAAATTAAAGTTTCCATTGGAGTTATCCCGACTCTATTTATTTTGATGGGTGTTTTCGGGTTAGGATTTTTTGTGCATGATCTTTATAAGAAAATAGAATCAAAAATATTTCAATTACCTCGAGTCTCGACTGAAAATTTTGAAAAAAGAAGCACCTATTTTATAAGTAATGGAACTGTAGAGAAGGTTTTTGAGGAAAATGGAGTTTATAGAATTGAGGTAAGTCATGTGGTCAAAAAAGGTAATGGTAAAAACTGAGCTTCCTTACAGTTTGATGTTTAAAAAAAATTTAAGCATCTCTCCTAAATGGAATTTAAATGAAGTTTTATTTAAGTTTTCTCCATTCTCGAAGGGTTTTACAATTAGTGATGCTGTACGTGGTGTTCAAATCTTTGGTGGAACGGGATCTGGTAAAACGAGCGGAAGTGCAAAAAAAATTGCCATTTCATATCTAAAAGCAGGATTTGGTGGATTAGTACTTTGTGCAAAAAAAGATGAAATGGATTTATGGAAAAGTCTCTGTAATGAGGCCGGACGTAGTGATTCTTTAGTTGAATTTTCTCTTGAAAGTGTTCCGGCATTTAGTCTTAATTTTTTAGAAATTGCACAAAATGAGTTTAAGGATGTAGGAGCTGTATATAATATATTACAGCTCATTAAGGTCGCAATGGGACAAAATGTAAAAGATCTTGTATCTCAAGGTGATGGAGATTTTCACTATTGGGAAGCTGTTTCAAATCAATTGTTATCTCATGTTATAGCTGTGTGTTTATATTCAGATAAAACATTTACAATTGATTTAGTTAGAGACATTGTGCAATGTTTACCAAAAGAGGGTTCAGAGACAAATCAATTTTTTAAAAACATTGAAAACTCAACCCCGACGAATCACCTTGAAGAAGTATTAGTTAAAAATAGAAATTCAAAAATAAAAAATGAAGATATTCTCCTTATTGAAAGGTGGCTTTATGCTGAATACTCAAAACATGCAGATAAAACACGTGGTTCTTTAATTAGCTCTGTTACCAGTAGTTTTGATTCACTCCTTAGGGAGCCTTTTAAAAGTTTATTATTTAATGGAAGACCCATTACGCCTGAGTGGTGTTTTGCTGGTGGAATTATTGTTGTCAATGTGCCCGTACACCAGTACGAGGCCAGTGGAAAGTTAATAAATTTAATTTGGAAATATATCTTTCAAAAGGCAGCTCAAAAAAGAGATGTGAGTCAAAAACTTAGACCAACATTTCTTTGGGCGGATGAGGCTCATCATTTCGTTTCTCATTTCGATAGTGAATTTCAAACAACTGCTCGTGCTCAAATGATAGCCACAGTATATATTACTCAAAATTTATCAAACTATAGAAAAGCGTTAGGTTCTGGTAGTCAGGGCGATGACTCAACTCTTTCTTTGCTGGGAAATTTAAGTAATAAAATTTATCATTCAAATCCAGATTTAGAAACAAATACGAAAGCTTCAAAGGAAATAGGAAAGGGTTGGATTAAGCGAAAGAAGCCATTTATTTTTAATGATTTACTTCATACAGATGATAAAGAATTACGACCATTGAAAATATTTGAATATTTTTTACAACCAGAGGATTTTTCACAACTCGCCTCAGGCGGATCAGACTTTAAGTGGCTTGTAGAGGGCGTCGTGCATTCTCCGGGAAGTAATCGATTTGGTAGAAAAAAAGATTTCAAAAAGTGTAGATTCTATCAAAAAAAAGAACCATTTTACAAAAGAAGAAATTTTGAACATTGCCGTCCATCAGTAGATTTCCATGAGTATATTAAAAACTTTTAGAATAATTAAGGTGCAAACACTGCAATTAAGTGTTTTCTAATCGATGCCATTTCTATTTCAGTTGCTTCTCCCATTTTTTCAATAAATCTTTCTTTAGAAATAGACCTAATATGTTCGATGCAAGCTTGGCTTTGTATAGTATTCACAAATAAGTTCACGCGAGTAGGCCAATCCTTTGTTGATCTGGTTAAGGGTACAATAATAATTGTTTGAAGGGCTTTATTCATCGAATTTGGACTAATGATTAAACAAGGTCTTACTCCGTCTTGCTCGCTGCCACGAACAGGATAAAGTTTTACTTTCCAAATTTCACCAACGAGGAGCTTTGTCATCATCATCCTCCAAGTCAGCGTTGAGCCATTCTTTGTCTTCAGCATTTAGTTCTGTATCTTTAAATTTCCATTTACTATGATGTGGCAGGTGTGAGTCTAATATAACTTTGTTATCGCCAATAGAAGTTACGTCAATGATATCACCTTCTGAAATGTTTAAAGTATCTTGAATTTCTTTTGGAAAAATTACGCCTAGTGAGTTTCCGACTTTCCTGATTTTTAAGGTAGACATTAATGACCTCCTTAGATAGTTATAACAAATGTTATAACATTATACAAGTCATTTCTAAAGATTATCGTTGGCTATACGGAATTCGCCCTTTTTTCTCTTTCTTCGGCTATTTAATGAGCTCTGGGGCTGAGTACTGGTTTGAACCTTTTCTATAACCTCTATTTTTTGATCTGTATTAGTTTCAACCCCTGGTTTTTTAGAAACCTTCTTTTTCGAAAGAATTTCAGTGTTAAAGTAATCTGCAAATACCAATTTAGGTATTTTAAAACCATGTTCATGAAGTCCTTTTAGAATTAATAGCCGAGAAGCCCCTAAAAAATAAGCTTCACGGATCAGGGCTTCAAATTCACAAATCTCTAAGAGCCAGGTCTCCTTTTTCTTCCTACCACTGATTTGAGCTGCCTGAAGTAGGGTCTTTTTAAGGGCTCTCTTGTTAATTTTCTTATAATTTTTGGCTTTTTTGCTTTTGCTCATTTTTAACGGTTAACATGGTTTCGGTAAGGTTTAAAGTTAAAAAAGTAAACAATAAAAATCGTAGAAATGAATTAATTTGAATTTATTTAGTCTTTTTTGGTTTCCTAACCTGTTAGGGGATAGTGTCAAGCATCTATTTTTTGACTTTTTGGAATTTCGTATATATTTGTTAAATGTGATAACTTTTAAAGTTCAGAAGGAAATTGAAGCAGCTAAAACTTATTTTGATGAGCATTTAACATCAAATGAGTATCCATTAGATCAAGAAGCTGGAGATTCAGCTTCTGAATACCATTCCGAGGCCGGGCGAGTTCAAGGTAAATGGGTTGGAAAGATCGTTAATCGCATGGGTCTATCTGGTAAATCCTCCGTCAATAAAGAACAATTTGAAAACCTCCTTCAAAATAAGCATCCTCTAAACGGCACCCAAATCACTCCGCGAATGAAGGCAAAAGGAGAGCGAAGATTATTTTTTGATGCGACCGTTTCCGCTCCAAAGTCGGTAAGTATTATGGCCCTTACAATGAATGACCGTCGTCTACTCGAAGCACATGAAAAGGCGCTAAACATAGCTATCACTGAAATGGAAAAATATGCACAAACAAGAGTCCGAACTCACGGACGAAACGAACTCCGAAGGACCCATGAGGTCCTTGGTGTTCAATTCACACATACCACTTCCAGATCCCACGACCCACAACTCCACACACATAATGTAATTTTTAATGTGACTTTTGACCAAGAGGAAAATCGATATAAAGCAATTGAGTGTTTTTCTATGTACGAAAGAAGCAATTATATTACTGAAGTTTATAGAAATGAACTGGCTCGTGAAGTTATTTCTTTAGGCTATGAGATTGAAAAAGTTAAACACGGTTGGGAAATCAAAGGTGTTGATAAATCCATTTGTGAACTTTTTTCTAAAAGATCTTCGGATATTAAAGAAACGGCTAGTCGCATGGAAACAAAACTGGGGAGAAAACTCACAAATGCTGAATACGCCCATATTTCTCATCAAACTAGAAAGGCTAAAGATAAAGACCTTACTCATGAAAAAGTACTTCAAATGCAACGGAGTCAACTTCAAGAAGTAGATATTAAAAATTTAAACGAACTACTTAATGGTGCTATTAAAAAAGAAATGGATTTAAAGAACGATTCAAATAAAAAAAATATTCATCCTTCACTCCCTAAAGAAGTTTACGCCGTAGAGCACGCAGTAGAAAGTGTTTTTGAAAGAGTCTCCGTTGTAAAAGACCACGCTCTTTTAACAAAAGCTCTTTCTTCAAGTTATGGAAATTTAAACTTAGATAATTTAAAGTTTCATTTGAATTCCCATAAAGATTTAATCATTTTACCAGAAGAAGAAAAAATTGCTCATCGAGATCATTTACTCATTGAGCATTCCTTATGTGATTTTGTTCTAGAATCTAAAGGGAAATTTGATTCGATTCCAACTTTAAAAACTAAAATTAATTCTCTAAGAGTTGACCAAAATGAGGTATATAATGGCGTCCTTAATTCAAAAGATAAAGTCACGGCCATTAGAGGTGGTGCTGGGACTGGAAAATCTTATTTAATTTCAAAATTAGTTGAAACATATACTGAAAACAAAATGCCAGTACTTGCTATTGCACCCACAACAGGTGCTACACAAAACATAAAAAATGACTTAAAAGTTGATGCAATCACTATGCAGTCCTTTCTCACTAATTCAAATAAGCATGTATCTGATTTAAAAAATGGGGTTTTAGTAGTTGATGAAGCGGGACTTATTTCAATAAAAGAAATGAAAAATTTATTTGATATTTCTAAAGATCAAAATTTTAGGATATTACTTATTGGAGATACAAGGCAGCATCATGCCGTAAAGGCAGGAGACGCCTTAAGAGTTCTTGAACGTTATGGAGAGATGAGTTCCTTTGATCTAATAGAAATTACAAGACAAAAAGAAACCCTTTATAAGGCAGCCATCAAGGATTTATCTCAAAAAAACTTAGATCGAGCATGGAATACATTTGATCAAATGAAAGTAATTAAAGAGCTTACTGAAGCTTCGGAAATTCGAGAGTCCATTGCAAAAGAGTATCTGGAAAAAATAAAGGAACATAAATCAACGTTAATAGTAAGTCCAACCTGGGAAGAAATTAAAAATACTACCTATGAAGTAAGAAACACCCTTAAAAGAGAAGGAATATTAATTGAGAATATAGCTATTGAAAAAGATACTTTTGCTTCTATAGGTTTAACTGAGACAGAAAAAAAGCACCCTCAATCATTAATTCCAAAGGATCACTATATTACTTGGCAAAAAAATTATAGTTCTTTTAAGGCAAAAACTCACTGGAATATTGTTGAAATAAAAAACTCAATTTTGACCATAGAAAATAAAGGAATTATTAAAAATATAGAGCTAATAAATATAGACTCAAGATTATTTGATGTGACAGAGAAGAAAAAAATTGAAATCACTCAAGGTGAGAAAATACTAATACAAGGAAACTTTAAGGATCTTAAATCAAAAAACAATAGCCTTATAAATGGTGAAATTCTAACTGTTGAAAAAATATTGGCAGATGGTGGTTTTTTAACTCAAGAAGGAAAGCATATAAAGAAAGAATTTGATACTTTCGACTATGGCTATGCTACAACCTCCTATGGATCACAAGGTAAAACTTGCGATCATGTCATCGTTTCGATGAACATCGGATCTGGAAAGGCTCTATCTTTAAATCAATTCTATGTATCTACATCCCGAGGAAGGGAGTCTTTAAGTATTTATGTCGATGACAAAGAATACATGAAAGAAAAATTAAAAAATCAATCCACGCGTGAATCCGTTCATGAATTCTTGAAAATTAAATTTACACCAAGTCTCACAAAAAGAGCCTTAGATAAAGAAAATCAACTCAATTTGCAAAAGCCATGGCTAGATCGTGCAAAAGAGTTTTTTATCGGACTTAAATCAAAAGCGATTGCCAGAAACCATCGAGAAAGATCCATCGACAGATGAAAAAGCTAAACCGCGGACAAAAACAATGACAACAACGATGTTTTGTTAATGTTTAATTTCGCCCGCGGTAGGTTAATTTTAAACATGTCGAAGTTAATTTCAATACAATTTTTATACAAAAAAGATTTTTGACTCAATCATTTTAGAAATTTCAATATTTCCCTCTTTCAATTGAGTTATTATCTTTTTTTCGTTTGAAAGATATTGAACTCTGAACATAGCTTCACACACACATGTCCGAATCTCATCCATAGACTCGTCAATGGGTTGGATTATATCCAAATACTTTTTGCAACAATCATTCATTTGTACC
>Ga0116158_10003202_pt1 | contig 14260 bp, 10 predicted proteins | sample AD_UKC052_MetaG_FD_89883 | JGI IMG/M metagenome (GOLD analysis project Ga0116158, IMG submission 89883) | Active sludge microbial communities of municipal wastewater-treating anaerobic digesters from USA - AD_UKC052_MetaG | ecosystem: Engineered > Bioreactor > Anaerobic > Digestate | place: USA... | reverse complement strand
TGCTTTTTTATACGGTTTCTCTTTGCTTCTTTATCTATGTCGTTGGTAATCCCGAGGGAACGGGATAATTCGACTTCAATTTTCAATGCACTGCGCTTTTGAAAATTGAGTCTCATTTATCAAAGAGAACGAAGTTTTTAAGGCGTTTTCGCCCTGTTTTTACTCAAAAAAAGTCAACGACCTATAAAACACGAACATACATTTGGGCAGGAGGGAAGGCAAGTTGCTCCCCTGGTTCTATAACTTGATGGCTCAATTGTTCAATTGTTCAATTGTTCCAGAGTTCCAAGCCTCCAAGCCTCCCCGCATTTCCGTCAATAATTGTATCATTGTCGTATCAAACCGGATCATATCGTATCAGGATGATCGGATATTTATCGTATTATGTCGTATCATATCGTATCACTAATTAAAATGTTTTGGTATTTTTGCAGTATGGAAAATCTTGCACATACATTTAAGTTAAACCTCAACTGGAAATTAATCAGTCGGATCAGTCAGATCGACCGCTTTGATGCATCCTGGTCTTCGATTGAAAAAAGAGAAGGGCAGAGCCTGACGCAATTGAAATCTGTTGCAACAGTTCGCAGTGTTGGCGCTTCAACCCGAATCGAAGGATCTCAAATGACGGATGAGGAAGTTGAAGCCTTACTCAAAGAGATAGATATTACAAAGCTTCACGACCGGGATTCGCAGGAGGTTGCAGGGTATTTTGAGGTACTCGATATTATTTCAGAATCGTACCAGGATATTATGATCAGCGAAAGCAGTATTAAAAACCTGCATAATATTCTGATGAAATATAGCACGAAAGATGATTGGCATAAAGGAGAATATAAACAGCATAGTAATGTAGTGGAAGCTACATTACCAGATGGGACAAGTCAGGTTATTTTCAGGACGACTGATCCCGGATATCCTACGCAGGATGCTATGCGACAATTAATAGACTGGTACAATAATGACCATCAAACTCATCCATTGGTGAAATGCGCCCTGTTTGCCTATGACTTCGTCAGTATTCATCCCTTTCAGGATGGAAATGGCAGGTTAAGCAGATTGATTTCGACCTTACTGTTATTGAAGAATGGCTATAAATGGATTGAATATGTAAGTTTTGAGCATGAAATAGAAAACCGAAAGACCGAATATTACCGGGTATTAAGGGGATGCCAGGCACAAAGGCCAAACGAGGATGTGACTGAATGGGTGAATTTTTTCTTTGATGCCCTGGTAAATATTCAGAACCAGTTAATGAAAAAATTGGAGATCCAGGGAACAGAGATGATGTTATCACCCAGAGAGAAATCCATTTTGACTTTTATTGGAAACCATCCAGGTTGTAAATCAGGTGAAATAGCCCGGAAATTAAAAATACCGGGGCCGACAGTAAAGAGGATTCTGCCTGTATTAATTGAGAAAAAGTTGATCGAGAAATTTGGAACCGGACCCGGGACGAACTACTCACTGAAATAATGTTCCAGGTTCCAGAGTTCCAAGGTTCCAGAGTTCCATAGTTCCAAGCTCTTCGCTCAATGCTCTAAGCTCTTGTTACCAGAGAAATCCGAAAAGGATCAGTGGGATTCCATTTGGTGAACCGGGTTGGGTCAGGATCAGTTTTTCTTTTCCTTCAATTCCTTTGAATTGTGATGCGCCTTTGCCTGCCCCGCCGATTTCTATGATCAGTTTCTGGTCTTTGAAGAAGACCATATAATCAGGAAGCTTCTGGCCTCGCATGCTCTTGAGGTAATTTACCGTTAATCCGGCTCCAATAATGTGGTGAATGAAGAATTCTTCACGCATGGCGCCGGTCAGCCTGTCATCATCGACTCCCTGGGCCAGGTTCATGCGCAAGGTTGGCACAAGCATGATCTTTGGTTCTGGTGTGACATTGGCCCCGTATGGCAATACTATCTTCAGGAGTGATGCCTGCTCCATCATCTCAATGTATTGCTGCGCCTTGTATTTTGTGATCCCCGTATTCCGGGAAATGGATGAATAACCGCATCCTTCAATCCCTGCCCTGGCAACGAACAACAGTACAGTTTTGATGGAATGGATATCTTCCATTGATAACCTGCCTACAGTAAGCATATCCTTCTGGATGACCTTGTCAACTGTCGATGTTATAATCGAGGGCAGGGGAGAGTCCAGGCAGGCGGGCAACGCCCCAATGCCTGAATAATTCCGGAATTGCGGTTCAAAAGAATAGAGGTCCTGGTAAATCTTTTTATGTTTCAGTAAAATGTCCTCAAGCGGAATTACCGGCAAGCTGGTGTTATTCTTGAAAAAAAGAAATTCCCGGAAGGAAAAGAGCGGCAACTGAGTCAAAGTTAACCTCCTTGATAAATCATACCTTCCTTCAGACAGCTCCAGCGAAGAAGATGAGGTAAAGATGATCCTGATTTCCTGGAAATCGTAAATCTTTTTCAGTTGACCCTGCCAATCCTTCAGGGCATGAATTTCATCGACCATCAGGTATTTAATACCAAATGTACCGGCAAGCCGGGCAGAAAGATCGAATAGGTCTGTCCCAAGCGGCAATGTATCTGCGCTGAGATAAAATGACTGGCCCAGATCTACGGCAAGTTGCCTCAGTAATATGGTCTTGCCGGTTCCCCTGAGGCCTGCAATACCAACTATTTGCCGGGTATTGGTCAGCAGGAATTTCAGATTAGGAAAAAGAAACCGTTTTAAAGGATACTTACCTGCCTGTTCTTTGGAAAGGCTGTCGAGTTTGATCAACTCCTCAATTAAGCCATTTTGAACCATATAGAATAATTTTCATGTCAAAGTTATGCATTTTGGTAAAATAATTTTCAAAATGATATGCATTCTGGTAAAAATATTTACAGAATGAGGGTTCCAGTGTTCCAGCGTTCCAGGTTCGTCTGTTCGCTTGTTCGTCTGTTCCCCATGCCAAATGCCATGAAAAATGCAAAACACAAAATGCAAAACGGAACATGAATCGATTTGCGGCGGTAAAAAATTTCTCGCAGATTTTCGCAAATGGGTAGCGCAGATTTACGCAGATAAGAATGCAGGCGTCTTCTTTCAGTAACTGCTGAAATACGACTGCAAGTACGGCGATACCTGCCGGAAGATCGGTTTGGTGAACTCGATGAACAGGTTTTGCGGTCCTGGCGGCGGAGCGGGTACTTTATTGCACAAGGCCAGTTGTTCTTTGCTCAGCGCTCTTTCATCGCCGTTGTATGTGGCCCATTCGATGTACCAGATGAACTGGCCGGGAAACTTGCGTTCAGTGGCCAATTGGTTTAAGGGCCAATCGATCACCGAGACGTCGAGCACCCCGTTGGAGATCACTTCCCTGCGGAATGTGCGCAGCTTCGCCTTCACCGTGCCGTAGACTTTGTGTTCCGTTCCGTCGGGCAGTCTGACGGTGCCGGTCACTACACTGTCGCGCGACAGCTCCGTAATGGTCTCCTTATCGTAAACCTGCCCGATGACGAACTGGTCGAAGCTCATCCGCAATACCTGGTCGGGCTTTTTGATTCCCGCTTTCTCGGCCGATTCAGGCGTGTAATACTCTACAAATTCATTCGGCCGTTCATTCCTCAGGTATTCGATGACCTGGTTGCGGAAAAAATCGGAGGTAAGCTGGTAGGCATTGGGAACGGGGATCGGCTCGACGATGACTTTCCAGGTGGCATTCAGGTAGGCGATCCGCATCCGTTCTTTTGCATCTTTGAAGCCGGGGACAAAACAATCGGCTTCATTAAAGTTGAGATAAGCGCTTTTCCAGGATGTCCTTGTGTTGAGCTTTTCCTGGTCAAGCCCGGCCTGGTAGTGCTCTTCGGCGGCTTTGTACTTTGCTTCGGCCAGTTCGCTCTCAAAAGATTTGGGCTGGGGAAACAGGCTCAGCGCGGCCGGGCATCGCCTGATCTCATCGGCCATATGGTTCATCATGACGTAATAGTCAACAACTTCGGAGTACCTGAACTGCCTGTTGGATCGAAGCGCATTTTCGATCTTTTCCTGGAAATATCCGAGCGCTGCGGGGTAGCTGCGCCGGAGGGCCTCCTGTGCTTTCTCCGATCCGGGATTGCTGCGCAGCCGGTTCACCGCCTGGATAGTGGCATTGAAATAGTCTCCTCTTTCGTACGCTTTTTTCCCCGTTGCACAAGAGAGCAACAAAAGACTGGCCAGGATGGAAACGGTTAATAGTCTCATAATTCGGCAATTTTTACAAAGTAAGCAAATTTTCTTTTTTTGGGTGAAATCCTTGGGTTGAACATTGAAAAAATCGTGCCATGAAAAAACCGGGCCACCGGCTGGGATTCAGCGGTAGCCCGGGGTGAGAAAATTTACCATGAAAATATATTGAGATATACGCTTCTTCTATTTCAGACGAACCTGGCAGCTTCCGGTATAGGTATCTTTATGATAGATTTTGATCTTATAGATACCCGGTTCCAGTTTTTGATCCGGTTTGTATGCCATTTCTATCCTCCTGGAGATCTCAAATTCACCGGTATAAGGCGATAAGTTGGCAATCATGTTCCGTCCGTCATCGACAACATTGTAGGTCAGGCTTTTGTCATCACTTTTAATCTCTTTGCCGTTTGGTGTTTCAATGGTGAATCTTACGTTATCACTCATCGACTGGGGGATCTCAAAGCTGACCATGAGCTTTTTGGTCTTCCTGGCGTTCAGAGTCAGCTTTTGATTTTTCTTGCCCCTGAGGGTCTCGACCCGGAAGTCGTCGGTAATATTTGCCTTTAAAGCGGCTACATCCGATTTCAGTCCGTCGCGTTCCGACTTGAGGGCAATGACCTCGGCATGCAATGCTTCAATTTGATTGTCTTTATCTTTGTTTTTCCTTTCCAGTTCCGCGAGCTGGGCTTCCAGGTCCGTTCTGAGCTGTTTGAGTTCATTCAGTTCCTTTTTCAAAGAGGCTACCGGCGCATTTTCTTTTCTGAGCCAGCTCATGGTTTTTTCCATCGCCTCGATTTTTTCCCTGGCTTCTGCCAGCAATTTGTCCGATTCCTGGCTTTTCCCCTGCCATTGTGAGATATCGCTTTTCAATTTTTCGATTTCCTTGGCCAGTGCCAGTTTCTCAGACAGCAAGGATTCCGATTTCAGTTTTTCGTTATTCAGACCGCTTTTCAACGTCCCGCTGGTGCGGTAATAATATCCCGTTCCTATCAGTGATGCTACAAGAAGTATGGTTGTAGTAGCGGCAATCACTCTCTCTCTGTTCATTTTCATGACCATGCTTGTTTTAAATGATTATACAATAATTGTTTTTCTGATTCAATGTAAAAGAAAACCAGCATGCCAACGATCAGGTAGTTCTTGTTGGTTTTAATGGATTTTACCGCTTCATTCATTTCATGCTGGTTTCAGGATAAGCGGCTCCTTAGTCCCAATTAACACTAAATCTGGAAGCAAAACTATTACTGCAGGATAAAAACGGAATGAAACCGGGATTAAAATGTGGTTAAAAATTCAGGATCAGTTTTTTGGGGCAGAAAGACCCGGAAAGTTGTGCCTTCGCCAGGCTGTGAATCGACTTCAATGGATCCGTTATGAAGTATCACAATCCTTTCTACAAGGGAGAGACCTATGCCGTGGCCCTTGACGGGATAAGCATTCTGGCCGCGCCGGAAGGGTTCGAAAACATGCGCCAGGTCTTCCTCAGGTATACCAATACCCCGGTCGGTGAAAGTCAGCAGCAGTTGCAGTTGATCCGCTCCAATCGTCACTTCCACCGTATGATCGGGAGAGTATTTGCAGCCATTGTCCATCAGGTTGATTATCATGGTCCTGACCAATTGTTCATCGCCCATGAAGGTCAAAGCTGCATCATCTTCCAGGGAGTTATCAAGATGGACTATGATGTGGTTATTTTCATTTCTTCTGATCAATTCTTCGCGGCACTGCCAGATCGTTTCATCAATTCGGATCGGTTTGACATTCAATTCCGACAGGTCGTTGCTGGCCTGAGCCAACAGCAATAACCTGTTTGAGATAGAGTTAAGGTTTTTCATATCTTCTAATACGGAGTTGACCGCACGCTTATATTCTTCGGTCGTCCGGTCCTGCATCAGAAGCACTTCAAGCTGTCCGGTTATGGCCGTGAGGGGCGTTCTCAGTTCATGGGAAGCATTGGCTATGAACCGTTTCTGCGATTTGAATGCTGTTTCCAGCCTGTCCAGCATTTTATTGAAGGTTCCGGCCAACTGGGCGATCTCATCTTTTTGATTCCCTTCATCCAGGCGCAGATTGAGGCTGGTAATTGAAATTTCGTTGCCTTTTGAAATAATCCTGGAGATGGGATAAAGCGCTCTGCCTGCATAGATCCAGCCCGACACCAGCATAAGGAGAATGCTGATGCTCACTACGATGATGAGGATATTGCGCAGGTTATGCATTCTCTTCAGGCCATAAATATCCACAGCGCCTGCAATGACAACAAACCGGTCGTATTGATGTGTAAAAAGGAAACCCAGAATTTCGTATTCTCCTTGTTTAAGCCGTACTTCTTCATTTAAGCGGATGTTATCGAGAAGGGCTTTGTCTATTTTAAACAATGAAACTTCATCGGTGGAATAGATGATATTATCCTTATAATCATAGATGATGATCTTTTCCCTGGGGAGGCTGACCGGGTTATCGGCTTCCATTTTTTTCAGCAGGTTGATATCCACTTCATCGAACTGGATCAGCAACATCGCGGTATTGCTGGCTTTTTTATTCAGGCGGTCAAAAAAGTCCTCTTTCCTGTGACCCTCGGAAAAATAATAGATTGCCAGTGCGGCCAGAAGCAATGTTAAGGCCACGATGGTGATGAATTGCAGCGTAAGCCTGGCGCGGATCTGCATATCATTCCTCCCCGAAAATATAGCCCATTCCGATCCGGGTATGGATCAGTTTTGGTTCGTATTCTTTGTCGATTTTCTTGCGGAGGATATTCACATAAACATCCACCACGTTAGTGCCTGTGTCAAAATTGATATCCCATACTTTTTCGGATATATCCACCCTCGAAACAACCCTGCCTTTATTTATCATGAAATATTCCAGCAGGCTGAATTCTTTTGCCGTCAGTTCAATGGTTTTCCCGCCCCGGCGGGCAACTTTTTTATCGAGGTCGAGTTCCAGGTCGGCCGATTTAAGGCAATTCGGAGGTCCGGATGCCTCCAGGGGCCTTTTTGACAATGCATTGACCCGGGCGATCAGTTCACGGAATTCAAAAGGTTTGACCAGGTAATCGTCAGCCCCGGCTTCGAAGCCGGTGACCTTATCATCGGTAGTCCCCAATGCCGTTAACATCATCACAGGGACCCGGGGTTTTTGACTTTTGATCCTCCTGCACAATTCAATACCATTGATATAAGGTATGATGATATCGAGGATGATAAGATTATAAGTGTTTTGTAAGGCGATACTCTCGCCTGTCAGCCCGTCATACGCCATATCCACCTCATGCTTCTGGCCTTCCAGTCCTTCTTTGATGAAATGGGCTACTTTTGGTTCGTCTTCAATTACAAGAATCCGCATGCAAACAAGGTTTTAATTATAAAAGTAAGCAATTTCACCATGAAATTGAAATGCAAAATGCAAATGGAACATGAAATTACCCGGCAAAATAGTCCCTTGCTTTCCGGCCGATATACCAGGTGAGTGTTTTGTTAGCCGTGAACCCGATAATGACGCCGACGCCAAACGGAATGGCTTTTTGCAGGGCTTTCCCCGAAACCTGTATCCCCAGTTTTTTCGTGATCTCTTTGGCGGCCTGCTGCGACCCTTTCTTCAGGTATTGGTTCATGATATTGGCGAATGCTTTAGCTCCGATCCGCTTGCCTTCATCCACCGCAAAATTCAGCTTTCCGATTCCAGCTACCAGGAAACTGGTCTGTTGTACGTATTCTTCTTCAATATCATGGCCATAAACCGCCGCAATGGCCATGACCATGTCGATCTGGAACTTCATTGAAAGGACGACGTCGGCTGAAACGCCACCCAGGGCTGCAATCGCTGTTCCTATTCCGGGAACGATGCCGGTGAGAGAGGTGGCCCCGCCGGTGAAGGCGGAGTAGTAAGAGTAGTTGGAAATGATCTTGTTCGCCGCTTTTCGGCGGATCTCTTCCTCCGTCAGCTTATCACCGTATTTTTCACGGTAAGAGGCCAATAGTCTCAGGCTTTCTTTCTTTATTTCCGTGGGATTGCCCGACAGGGAACCGATCATCCTGGCCAGCGTTTTACTCTCTTTCTTTTGTTGCGGCATTGTGTGACAATTCAGATAGCTAATTTCGCTATAATTGGAATATCAGGAAGAAATGATTTTTAAGCTTTAAAAGTTCTATTTTTACAAACCCAAATAATGCGCAATGAAATTCAGGATTTTCTCCCTCTCCATTATGATGGTGTTTGCCGTCGTTACCGTTTCTTCAAAGCCGGTTAATATTCAGACGGCCCGGATCACTGCCGGAAATTTCCTCCGGCAGACGGAAAGGCTCTATGGCTATAGCCCGGCCGGATCCTATGTGATCGATGACAAGCCATTTGTACAACGAAATGACGGATTGCCGGTTTTCTACCTGTTCAACCTGGATCCGGGATTTATCCTCATTTCGGGCGATGACGCCTATACGCCGGTGATCGGCTATTCTTTCGAAAGCGGCCTGGACCTGGAGAATGCTCCGGCCCATGTGAAAGGGTTCATCGATAACTATGCCGCCCAGATCGCCTTTATCCGCGACCGGCAGATACCGCCATCCGAAGAGATTCAGAATGAATGGGCGGATTTGTTGTCAGGTACAACCGGAGAAGGCGCCGGTTTACGGACAAGCCGGGAGGTGGAGCCGCTGCTTTTCTGCAAGTGGGACCAGGGAGCTCCTTACAATATGCTTTGCCCGGAAGATGAGGCCGGCCCGGGCGGACACGTGTGGGTGGGGTGTGTAGCTACCGCCATGGCCCAGGTGATGTACTACTGGCGCTACCCTGCAGCAGGCACGGGAAGCCATTGCTACTGGCCCGGGAACTGGCAGTACGGCCAGCAGTGCGCCGATTTCGGGAATACGTATTATAATTGGGAAGGAATGATCAACAGCATCGACCTGGTGCAGGTCTATCCGAATGCCGAGCTTCAATACCACTGCGCGGTGTCGGTTGATATGGACTTCAGTCCCAACGGTTCGGGTTCCTATTCGCATATGGTTCCGGAGCGTCTCGCTGCGTTCTGGGGATATAGTGATGCACAAATCCTGTGGAAAGACGACTATTCGCATTCGGAGTGGGTCGAGATCCTGCAGGAGGAGCTCGATGCGAGCCATCCGATGTACTATTCCGGCTACAGTAATGAAGGCGGCCATGCGTTCGTGTGCGATGGTTACCAGGGCGAATATTTTCACTTCAATTTCGGCTGGGGCGGCAGTGCAAATGGCTATTTCACGCTGGATAATGTCGGGGGATTTTCTTACGGGCAGGCTTGTATCCGCTATTTCGTCCCTTCCGATCCGGCTTATCCTTATTATATTGACGGCGACCATATCATGACCAGTCACAGCGGTTCTTTTACCGACGGAAGCGGGCCGGTGGGAAATTATACTGTCAACCAGAATGCCACCTGGCTGATCGACCTGGGAGACTCAGGTGATTCAATTGCCGGTATTTCGCTCTCATTCAGCATGTTCGATCTTGGAGCAGGAGACACGGTTACGATATATAACGGAACGACAAGGACCGATCCCATCCTTGGGGCCTATACCGGGACGTCGGTTCCACAGCAGATCAATTCTACGGGTGATGCCATGCTGGTGGCTTTCTCATCGGATAGCCAGGTTACCGGCGGAGGGTTTTATGCCGAGTATTATGCCAACAGCGCTGTTTTTTGTGCGGGGATGACAACGATGACCGATATGGAAGGATCTATGAATGACGGCAGCGGGAGTTACAATTACCATAGCAACTCTTATTGTACCTGGTATATCCGTCCCGAAGAGGCCGGAACCATAACCCTGACTTTTCATTCGTTCGATACCGAAAGCGGAGTGGATAAGGTCACCGTTTTTGACGGAAATGTTAAAGTCGGTGAGTTTTCTGGCCAGGAAGTCCCGGAGCCGGTCGTTGCGCAGAACGGAAGCATTTTTATGACCTGGCTGACCGATGGCGACAATACAGGCCAGGGGTGGAGTGCAAGCTACGAGGCTGAGGCTGTTGGCATTACGGAGGATCCAAGTGCCAGCAGCATAAATATTTATCCTAATCCTGCATCCGGCAAGATAAATATTGAAATAAAAGCAGACCGGGAAGAGGAAATGGAGATCCGGCTGGTGACTTTATTGGGCGTTGATAAATATAAAGGTATGATCTCGGTCAGGCCGGGAACCAACCGGATAACGATTTCCGTTGAAGACATTCCTGCCGGGCAATACTTTGTGGAACTCGGGTCGCCTCTTCAGAAGACGGTGCGGCAAATTGCTGTCATTCATTAACTTATATTCCGGTTGTTGATTTTTTCAACGGCTGTTGAATTTCTTTACATCCTATCCTAATAACTTTATATTCATAAGATTACAACTGATTTGTAATTGTGTTGTTTAAATATTCAACACTACAGACTGGTTTTTATCCGCAACTTTTCCCAAGGTGAATTCATAAGAGATAGTAAATCAATGTTATAGAATTACTGGCATCAAAATTGACCGGCTCAGTTTCAAAACAGGTAAAATGAAATCCGGAAGCAATCAATTTTCTAAAAACATTTTAATCATCACGATTATGAAAAGGGCGATCTTATTTTTAACGGGAATTCTGTTACTCCAGTTATCCCTGGTGGCAGCGGTTAATAGCGGGAACAACGAAGAAAAGGCAGCAAATGATAATACCATCCGAGTGATCGTATCCCCGGAAATGAGGGAATTGGCCGGCAGTTGGGCCCATGACTTTACCCGGATGCAGGGGGGAGCGGATGTGGAGATTCTGCCGGTGGAGAATGGAGATTTTCAGATAATCACGGATAAGAGTGCCGACTTTGCCATTATTCCGGGTAAAGTACCCGAAGGTCTTGGAAATGAATGGGTGATGGCCATAGCGCGGAGTATAGTTGTGCCGGTCATCAATCGCGGGAATCCGTTCCTGGACAAAATCTACGGCAAAGGTATTACCCGCATGGAATTGGCCGGTCTGCTGACCGGAAACAACCCCGGATGGGGGCAACTGATTCCGGGAGAAAGTAAACCGGCCCATGTATATGTGATTTCGGATCAATCGGCAATGAACTCCCTGGCCCAATACACCGGAGTTGCCGCATCATCATTCAGGAATGAAAATTCGGCCGGTGCTGATGATGTGATCGCAGCGGTGGCAAAGGATCCCCTGGCCATCGGTTTTTGCCGGCTTTCGGATCTGAAGGGATCTGCGCTGGCGGGGCAGGTCACTTTTATGCCTATCGACCGCAATGAAAACGGGAAGCTAGATTACATCGAGATGATCTACCATGACGCCGGATCGTTTGAGCGGGGCGTATGGATCGGCAAGTATCCGGGAGAACTTTATTCGGAGGTATACCTGGTTGCTTTGAAACCGGCGGGCGGCGCTATTTCGTCGGCCTTTGCCAGGTACCTGGTAACATCCGGGCAGGATGTGGCTGAGAAGGCCGGTTTTTCGGGGTTGGTCGCCGGCGAGAGGCTGGCCAAGGCCGAACGCCTCATTAACCGCCAATCACCGGACGATCCTTCAGGAAACATCTTCCATTCCAATGTCGCTTTGATCGTCATTTTATCGTTTCTTTTTGTTGCACTGCTGGTTTCGGCCCTGTTATTTTTTGCCAAAAAGGGAGGTGTTCAGCCTTCTCCTGAAAAAATTGCCCCGGGGCAACTGAACCCCGAATCCATAGGTATCCCGCAGGGACTGCTTTTTTCAAAATCGCACACCTGGAGTTTTATGGACCGTGACGGGAAGGTAAAAATCGGGATCGATGATTTCATGCAACACATTGTAGGTCCGGTGACACGGGTAGAAATGAAGAAAGCCGGAGAGAAGATCCGGAAGGGCGATATCCTGGTTACGCTGGTTCAAAATGGCAAGCAGCTCCATCTTTATTCCCCGGTCTCAGGGACCATAGCCGAGTTCAATCCACTTTTAAAATCCGATCCATCGCAATTGAATGCCTCGCCCTATACATCGGGCTGGATTTACCGGGTTGAGCCGGCAAACTGGATGAAAGAGCTTCAGTTCATGGAGATGGCCGACAGCTACAGGAAGTGGATTTCGGATGAATTTTCAAGGCTGAGGGATTTCCTGGCGACCTCAATCAAAGTAAGCCGTCCTGAATTGCAGTATGTTGTTTTGCAGGATGGAGGACATTTGAAAGATCATGTCCTGGCCGATTTCGGGCCGGAGGTTTGGGAAGATTTCCAGACATCTTTCCTTGACAAAGCAAGGTAATCACAGGTAAATAATATAGTTTCATCATTATATTACACCCATTATGCCAATTGACAGATGAAATTTTTTCAAGGTACTGGGGGTTACAGGCGTAGCGCTGGCCACCGGGAAAAAATTGAATGCCGCCACAACAGAGGCAGCAAAAGATGCGCCGCCGGAAGAATTCATGGGGGTGCTTTACGATGCCAGCCGCTGTGTCGGATGCCAGAGCTGCGAGTATGCCTGTGCGGCGGCGCACAACCTTCCTGAGCCCGCCGATTCGCCGGAAGCGGGGATCATCCGCAAGGCGAGCGAAACACAGCAGAATGTGATCAATTTGTACAACACGTCGAAAGGAGAAGTTTACGTCAAGCAGCAATGCATGCATTGCAACTCGCCTGCCTGTGCTTCGGCCTGCCTGACGAATGCCATGCATAAAACCCATACCGGGCCGGTGATCTGGCGGGGCAATAAATGCATGGGGTGCCGTTATTGCATGGTTTCCTGCCCGTTTGATATTCCTAAATTCGAATATCACAGCCCCAATCCGGAAATCAGGAAATGCGACATGTGCTTTGACCGGCTTAAGGAAGGCCTTATGCCCGCCTGTGTTACCGAATGCCCGGCCGAAGCCCTGATGTTCGGAACCCGGAGAGAGATGATCAAAGAAGCCAGGAGGAGGATCCACGACAATCCCGATGTTTACTACGATCACATTTACGGAGAGCATGAAGCAGGAGGGACAGGATTCCTGTACCTTTCTCCTGTTCCTTTTGAAGAACTTGGATTCAATACCTCCATCCAGAAATCCTCCTATCCCGAATTATCCAAAGGGTTCCTCTACAGCGTCCCCACCATTTTCGTTCTCTGGCCGGCCATTTTGCTTGGAATAAGAGAAGCTACAAAAGATAAACCTTTAAATGAAGAGAGCCATGATTAAAGGCGAATATACTTTGGAAGCCGACCGGCAAAAAGAGGGTTTCTGGAAATTTATCCTGAAAGAGATGAAACCCAGGGGTAAGATTTTCACCCCATTCAATATTATTTCATTTCCGATCATGCTGACCGGATTGGTGCTTATCGTCATCCGGTTCTGGAAAGGGATCGGATCGGTAACGAACCTGACGCAGGAGGTCCCGTGGGGGCTCTGGATCGGGTTTGATGTGGTCACGGGCGTGGCTTTTGCAGGTGGCGCCTACGTACTGACCTTCATGGTCTACATCCTGAACATGAAGAAATACCATTCAATCGTAAGGGTAACCGTTTTAAACGGATTCCTGGCTTACGTATTTTATGCCGGCGCATTGCTGCTGGATCTCGGCAGGCCCTGGAACGTGATCAATCCGATCATCGGTAACGACTTCGGGTACAGTTCGGTATTGTTCCTGGTGGCATGGCATTTCCTGCTTTACATGCTTGCACAACTGATCGAGTTTTCGCCTGCCATAGCCGAATGGCTGGGGGCCAGGCGGGCGCATAGGATCCTTTCGGGGATGACCATTGCGGCCGTCATTTTCGGTATTACCCTGTCGACGTTGCACCAGTCGGGTCTCGGTGCGCTTTACCTCATGGCGAAAGAAAAGATCCACCCGCTTTGGTACAACGAATTCATCCCGATCATGTTTTTTGTCAGCAGCATCTTTGCGGGATTGTCGCTGGTCATTTTTGAGGGATCCATCAGTCATAAGGTATTCTTTCACCAGATCAGTGAGCCGAACCGTAAAGCCCATCACGGCATTGTGATCGGGTTGTCGAAGATATGCGCAGTGGCAATGTTTGCTTATTTCTTCCTGCAGATCCTGATATTTGTGCACGGGCAGCGGTGGGAATACCTTGGAACCCCCATGGGATACTGGTACCTGGTAGA
>Ga0116158_10003201_pt1 | contig 14260 bp, 7 predicted proteins | sample AD_UKC052_MetaG_FD_89883 | JGI IMG/M metagenome (GOLD analysis project Ga0116158, IMG submission 89883) | Active sludge microbial communities of municipal wastewater-treating anaerobic digesters from USA - AD_UKC052_MetaG | ecosystem: Engineered > Bioreactor > Anaerobic > Digestate | place: USA... | reverse complement strand
GCGCCGCCTCTCCGTCAAAGTGCTCCAAATGGTCGAGGTCGATGTTGGTGAGAATCGTGACGGCAGGCGCATACCGTGCGAGCGTGCCGTCGCTCTCGTCGGCTTCCGCCACCAGCAGGTCGCCGCCGCCCCAGCCGGCCACACCGCCCAAGCGCGCTGTGGCACCGCCTATGCACCACCCCGGCGCAGCCCCCAATTCCTGCAGCAGCCGCGCCGTGAAACAGCTCGTGGTGGTCTTGCCGTGTGCGCCGCAGACCGCGACGCCGCGCGCGCCTGACACCAGATCAGCCAAAACATCGCCGCGGCGGAAAACCGGCAGACCGCGTTCGCGCGCCGCGCACAGCTCGGGATCAGACGCCGGAATCGCCGGCGTGACGATCACGCGGTCGGCATCCGCCAGATGCGAGGGATCATGACCGCAGTCAACACGCACGCCGCCCGCGCGCAGCCAGCCGGCCCATGCGCTCAGGTGCGTGTCACACCCGCTGACAGCCCACCCGCGCCGCGCGAGCAGATACGCCACGCCGGCCATGCCTACGCCGCAGACACCCAGCATGTGCACATGGCCGGGCTCCCCCCACTGACCCGCATCCTGTTTCACGTCCTGCCCATCCTGTTGCGCGCCCCCGCTGAAGGCCGCGCTACCACGACCAGCGGTACATCAAACGCCGATCCATCGCTTCGCTCAGCCAGCGCCGCCATGCTGCGTTCACCCCGATTCCGGGACGCGCCGCGAAGAGGTCCATCAACGTCACGTGCTCTTCATAACGGATCACCCTGACCGCCTCGGTCTCCAGCAATTCCGCCATCGCCGCCTGCGCATCCGCACTGTAGCCGATCGCATCGATCAACTTGTGCTGCAGCGCATCGCCCGCTAGGAACACGCGGCCGTCGGCCAGCGGCGCCACGGTCTTTTTCGGCAGCTTGCGATGTTCGGCCACCAAGGATACAAAGCGTTCGTGCATGGCGGAGATCACCTTTTGCAACAGCTCCTTCTGCTCGGGCTTCACCTCGTGAAACGGATTGAGCAGATCCTTGTTGTCGCCGGACTTGATGGTCACATCCTGCACGCCCAATTTCGCTGCCAGCTCCTTGATGTTGTACGACTGCATGATTACGCCGATGGAACCGGTCAAGGTCGTCGGATGCGCCAGAATACGGTCGGAGGCGAGCGCGATGTAGTACGCGCCCGACGCGGCCACGTCGCCCATGAGCGACACGACGACGCGCCCCGCCTGCGCTTTCTTGAAGTCGAGCAGTGCTTTGTAGATGATGTCGCTGTCCGTGATGCCACCGCCGCCGCTGTTGATCTCCAGCAGCAGGCCCCGTACCTCGGGATCATGGGTTGCGCGTCGAATGGAACGCAACACCGTGTTGGCGTTGCCCGCGTACCACGCCGAATCGCCGAGCATGATCATGCCGCTGACCGGCACGCGCACCACTTTGGCTTCGCCCTGGCCGGACGACCAGCGCTCGATCATGTCCGGCGCGTCATCCTCGCCCACGTCATACACGGCGCCGCGTGAAGGGAACAGGCCGCCCAAGGGACCGCCCGTCCGCGAAGAAAAAGCGCCCATGCCTTCCATCAGCGCCAACGCGACCAGCAGACCGAACCCGACAAACAGAATAAGGATCAGCGCGCAACCGAATCCGCAACCGCGCCCTCTGCGTGTGTTTTCTTGACTCTCAGCCATACATGCCCCCTTTGGGTAAAAACCGCGCACATCTTAGCACACCCCTTTGACCCTTGCCATTATCTAAAAACAAAAACCGCGCAAACGTTGACTCGCAACCGTTTACGCGGCTTTCAATATGGTGCTCGGGGGGGGACTCGAACCCCCACGCCTCTCGGCATATGCCCCTCAAACATACGTGTCTGCCATTCCACCACCCGAGCAGAGAAAACGTCGCGTACTTTATACGATTCGCCCTGACGATGGCAAGTGTAATCGACTAAAAATCGGCAATCGGTTGATGCCGTCCATCGGGCATCGATCCGAATAAACCGATCATTCCTTCTTTTTTTCGCCGAAGACGAAATCATCCAAATAGTACGCCGCTGAACGTGTGGCGGTCGAACAGAACCCCAGCCACTCCATGGCCTCAAAGTCACCGCTCGCCATGCGCAGATCCGACACCGTGACCGGCGGCTGCCCGGCACGGACGACCGTGACGGACCAGCGTCCCGTGTCACCGCCGCCCAGCATGGCCGTCACCGTGACCTTTGCCCAGGTGTCTGCCGGCAGTTCAGCGACCTTGACCTCGCCCCCGCCGACGGTGCCGTCCGACCGCTTGACGCGCGTGCGCGCCGTGATCGTGCCGCTGCGGAAAATCAGGCACGGCCCGGTGCGATAGGCGTTGCCCCCCCCGGCCGGATAATCGCGCCACTCGGTGAAGAACTCGGCCCCGGCCCCCATCCGGACCGCAAACCGGTTCTCGACGACCGTGTTGCTGAAGGCGCACCCGAACGTGAAATGCGGATTATACGCATGGGTCAGGCCCTCCGCGTCCTGCACCTTGAGCGATTGCCTGCCGGAAAAGGCCGCCTCATCAGTCACGGCAAGACCGTCTCCCTTTTTCTCCACATGCGTCGTGACATTCGGGAAAGCCGCCTTCAACGGCAGGCTGTCAAAATCGTCGTCCAGCCTGCGGATCACGAAACGCGGCGGTTCGGGCGCGAAGCACAGCGGCGCCGGACGCAGGCGCTCGGCAAGCCGCCGCCAGGCGCGCGATCCGTAAACGCCGGCGCGGTCGGCATCAAAGGGCCTGAATCCGGCTTTGACCGCCGGCGACCGCCAGCGGAAACGGAAGTCCCCTTTCGCTGGGTTCTTGAAGCGCGGATCGGCGATCTGCGATCGCGCATCCTGACCCGCCGCGCGCCACGCCTCCCACGTACCGCCGTTGAAGGCGTTGCTCGCGATGCCGGCCAGATTCCAGTAGGTGTTGGCATTGACCACCACGTCTGTCACGGTGCCTTCCGCGCCTGCGTATCCCCGCCAGAACGCCGCAGATGTATTGTCCCAGTAGATGATGTTGTTGGTGATGATGACCGTCGTATGCGGCTCGATGCGTGACCGCTGGATCTGTCCGTTCATGCTGAAGGCCAGAATGTTGTTGCGGAACACGTTTTCTTTGCCGTAATGCTGATGGATGCACCCGGTCTTCACATGATGCACAAGGTTGTTTTCATAGACCATGCCGGCACTGCCCTCATCCGTGTAGAGGCCCCAGCCGCCCCGCCCGGTGTAGTCATACGAATAGACGTCGTGAATGTGGTTGTTGGAGATGGCACTGCCTTCGGAAAGGCCCAGCGTGTAGGTGCCGCCCATGTCGCTCAGCACGCCCTGTCCGATGTGGTGGATGTGGTTGAAGGCAATCGTGTTGCGGTGGGTCGCGGTCTCGCGATATCCCCATGTCCAGCCCATTGAAACGCCGGTGTAGAAAAAGTCGCCGATGTCATTGTGCGTCACCCGGACATCGCTGGCATGCCCGATCCAGACCCCGGTCGCGCCGGGGAAGACGCGCCCGCCGGTCTGCAGAATGTTGTTGTCGACAACGATCCGGCCGGTGAGCCGCTCCGGCAGCTCCTCCTTGCTCCATTTCGAATCGCCCACCCGCACCGCGCCGCCGCCGATGTCGGTGATCCGGCAGCGCGTCAGCTCGCTCTCGCGGCAGCCCTTGCGGAACCAGATCCCGTGCGTGCCGAGGTGCGAGAAGGTGCAATCACGAAATGCGATCCGCCGCACGCCGTCCAGTTCGACCGCCGCCGGTTGCGACACAGCCGCCTGACCGTCGCCCTGGCCGTTCGCCGGCAGCGCGTACGCCGTGTAGGCGAAGGTCAAGCCCTCGAATGCGAGGTCGGTGATCCAGCGCCCGGCCAGCGCATCGCCCCGCACGTGCAGAAAGGCAGACGTCACCGGCGCGACCGCCTCGACGCGCTCGATCCGCTCGCCCGGCAGCGGCAGATAGCTCAGCACGCCCTCCCCGTTGACATACCACTCACCGGCCTCGTCCAGCGCCTCAACAAAATTCTCAAGCTGATACCGCGGCAGATAGCTTTTCCAGTAAAAGTAAGGCCAAGGCGTACTGGCTGTCGCCACCACGCGCCCGCTGGCGGCATCCACCTCCTGCACGCGCGCCTGGCTGACCTCCCAGGCATGAAACACGCGCACCACGACATTTGAAAGCTCCGCGCGACTCTTGCCGGCAAGCGGCGCGATGTCCGCGCGGTCCGCCGTGAACGCACGCCGCGAGAGATCCGCGAGGCGGCCGGTCAGCGGATCGACCCCGTACGCCACCGGCGCCAGCATGTAGTAGTAGAACCTGTTGGGCGAGCGCGCGCGCACGGCGCGCCGGCCATTGATGTAGAGCTGCTCGAAACGCAACGCAGGATCGATCCGCGCGCGCCACACCCCGTCCGCACCGGCCTTGAAGCGCGGCAGGCGCCGTCCGCCGAAAAAGAGCGGCCGTGCCCCGCGCGCGGCCGCGTAGCGGACCGGCGCGTCGGCCGTGCCCGAATCCTCAGGATCGAACGCGACCGGCGCCTCCAGCGCGTACTCGCCGTCCGCGAACAACACCGCATACGCCTCATTCCGCGCGTTGCGCACGCGGTCTTGGCGGATGCGGTCGCGCGCCCCCTGCAAGGTCGCGAGCGGGCGCGCGCGGCTGCCTTCCCATCCGTCGTCGCCCGTCGGCGACACGTAGAGCGTCGTTCCCGTGGCTGGCACCGCGGCCAGCGCCGCCAGCAGCATTCCCGTGCACACCCCAATGCTTGTCCGGAATCCCGTCATGGCCATCCCCCTCCCCCCTCACCCGTTCGCCGCACCCAGCAGCAACGCGAGCGCATGCTCCGTCGCCTGGAGACGGACCGCCTCGCGGTCCCCCGTAAAAATCCTGTGCTCCGTCCGCACGCCGTCCGCCGCGGCCAGTCCGAAACAGACCAGACCGATCGGTTTCTCCGGCGTTCCGCCCGTCGGCCCGGCGATGCCGGTTACCGCGACAGCCAGATCCGCATTGAGTCGTTGGCGCACGCCGTCGGCCATCGCGGCAGCGCACGCCTCACTCACCGCTCCCGCCTGATCCAGCACCGACTGCGGCACGTCGAGCAACGCCATTTTGGCCGCGTTGGCATAACTGACGACACCGCCCAAAAAGGCAGCCGAGGAACCGGGCACCGCCGTAATCCGCGCCGCGACCAGACCGCCGGTGCACGACTCCGCCGTTGCCAACGTCACGCCACGCGCGACACACGCCCCCACCAGCCGGCTTTCGAGATTCATCTCCACCCCTTTCCTACGCCGCCAAATATCCAAACGACAAAATTATTATTGATCTCAACGTGAATGTCGAGACGCTTCCCCTGCAGGGGGCTTCCCCTTTTTGCTAACCGGTGGAGTTTCTGGTTTCTGGTGATGACGTACACATTCCGCGGAATCTTCCTGTCCCGTGTAGCGGGCGACTGCTGCGCTCGATCGCGCTGACCCGCCTGCCCGTCAAGATCTACGAGCGCGCCGCCGAGGATTGATCGTTGTCAAATCGTTGGCAAAAAACCAAACAAAACCGACGAAACAAAACCAAAGCGGACATATTGCCTCAAAACCGGCTGCGACAAGAATCAATAAAAAAACCCAATAAAACGCTGTTTCATTGGGGTTCATAATGGTAGGCCAGGCCGGAGTCGAACCGGCGACCCCCAGATTAGGAATCTAGTGCTCTGTCCTACTGAGCTACTGGCCTTCTGAAAACGGAAGTGAGCCCGTTTTGATTGTTTGTCATTTTAGCCGTTCCGGGGGCCGAGGATCAATCACAATTCATGAAAGATATTGTCTATCCTAAGCTTCAATGTGCCGCACGATACGGCTTGTTCTCGTTCCGGAAAAGAACTATCCTGAAGCAGCGATTGAGCCCGCCGCCCGGCTGCGCCGGGAGCAAACCAAGGGGTAACAGGTCTAGTTATAGGCAAGCAAGGAGGTCGTTATGGGGTATGTCAATAATGCCAGCCGGCGCAGGTTTATTGCCAACTGTATGTGTGCCGCCTGCGCACACAGGGTATGCGCCGCCCAACCCTCAGCCCGCAATGTCCGCCGCCTTAAAGAAGCCGGCCCGGATCAGAAGCCGCCTGCTCACGGGACGCCTGCACCCCAAGGCAAGAAAAACATGGAGATCGCATTCTGCGGCATCTTCTGCGCGGCCTGCGAACTGCATCTCAAAGGCAACAAAGACGGCAAGAAATGTAAGGGCTGCACACACCCGAGCATGGAGTCGAAGTGTGCCGTCTTCCTGTGCGCCAAGGAAAAGAAAGTCGTCAACTGCGGCCTGTGCGACAGTTTTGAAAGCTGCGAGAAGCTGATCAAACACCACGAGAAGCCGCTCTACCGTCAGGTGGCGCGGCGGACCTGCGCCCGGGTCAAAAAGGACGGCCTTGCGGCGGCAGCCGCAGAACTGAAAACGCGCTGGACCTGTGCCGCCTGCGGCAAACTGTTCCCGTGGAACACGACCGGCACCTGTCCGCATTGCGGCAAACAGGTGGCCGTGTTGTCTGAGAAGGACGGCTGAATCGCCGGAGGACGGTCAGCGCACCAGACGGACGAGGTCACCCGCGCCGACCTCAAGTGTCAGGCAGAGCGCCTGTTGCCTGACACTTTGTTCGACCAGTCGGCCCGTGACCGGCTCGACCGCACGATAACCGGGCGTGCGGTCCACTTCGACGGTTACGACTGCCCGCTTCCCGGTCCAGTTCGACACCGCGAGCACGTCCGCCTCCGGGGACTCCAACAAGTTGACTTCCACATTGTACGGCGTGACGCGAATCCTGGGCCTCACGCCATTCGCCTCCAAGAGCCTAGCCATCCAGGTACGGTGAGCCGCCTCGAAATCCAAAGCCGAATACTCGGCCGCATCGGGGCGTTTCGATGTTGCGACATAACTGATGCCCGGGAAGAAACCCGTCAAGACGACCCGCCCCCGGCCCGACGCAACCGCGTGCTCCAGTGGCGCGTTCGTCCCGCACAATAGCGGCATGCCGCGATGCTCGCCGAGCGGCTTCAGGCGCAACATCTCATATTCGGCGCGCCCCGGTTGGTCGCGTAATGCCAGCGGCGCGCGCGTCAAGCCCAGCGCCTCGTCCAAACCGAGCGGCGCACCGAGTTCGTCACGCGTCAACGCGCCGGCACCTAACACGAGCACGCCGCCGCTGCGTACCCACGTCACCAACGGCATGAGTGCCGCTCGCTTCAGGTGCGCGTCGTTTGCAAACAGGACGCGATACGGAACCCGTGATGCGGGGATCTCGTCTTCGTGCAGGACATCGCAGCTCACCCCGCAATGGCGCAACAGCAGATGGAGCCATGTACGCTCCTTGCCGAACACGTTGTCGCGTGTCGCGTACCAGATATCCCCGCTCACGCTGAGAAGCTGAGCGACGTCACCTCGCGCGGGGCGCCCAGCCAACACATCGCGCTCCACCGCACCCATCGCAAAGGTGACGCGCTTGATCGCTTCATAAATTTCCGGCCGGTGGCTGTTCGCATCGCTGGTGATCGCGTAATACGGGCCATAGTTGAAAAAATGCATCGCCCTGACACCGTGGCCGAACTCCAGAAAGGCACGCGCCTGGATCTCCCACGGCGTCCGGCACAGAATATTGTAGATGCCGAACGCCACGCCCGGCGCGCGGCAGGCGGCCCGCATCACATCGACGTAATAGCCGTTGACCTGTCGCGTGCGCGCCCAACCACCCCAATCCTCGTGCCACCCGTAGGTCAAGGCACCCGATCCCAGAATCTCGAACCAATCGACGCTGCGCGAAACCAAATTGCCATCCAGCAGCTCGCAGGCGAAATTGACGGTCGTCGGCACGCCGGGCATGTGCCGCTGCGCGCTGGCATGCCCCGCGCGCAGCATCTCCGTCATCAGGTGATTCATGTATCGCCGGGTATAATAATACGCGGCCATCTGCTGCACGTTGGTGCCGTCCGGGCTGTTGTTCAGCGTCAAAACGTCCCGCATGTCCGCCGGCACCCCGACCCGCTCCAGAAAGGGCGCGAAACCTTTCTGACAGGACTTACAGGCCGCGACGTGCGTGAAGTCAAACCCTGGCTCGTCCATCAGGTTGACGGCTGTCCAGCCGGAGCGATCCGGATGTTCGCGCGCGACGCCCGCGAACATCGCATCCATACGCGCGTGATCGGGCTGGCCGAGACAGCCCGGGGCTGCCGTCATGTGAAAATAAAAGTGCGACGGCCACTTTTTCAAACCTCCGATCCCGATCAAGCGAAGCGCCTCGCGTTCATTTTCCACCGCCTGCCTGGTCGAACGCGCCTCGCTTAGCTTCATGCCGGTGAAAAAAGGGAATACCTCCGGAGATTTGCCCGGCACCTGCGGCACCGCCTTCGCCATAACCAAAGAGGCCTCGCTCCCCTCGCGCTCGGTCACCAGCCGGTACGACGAAAGGTCAATCGCGAATTGACATCCATCGCCTTTGCCGCGCCTCACCTCACGCCGCATAAGACCCTCTTCAGACGGCGTCTTCGAGAACATCACTTCAAATGCCGCCTCCGTCTCCGGCGCTGCAAAAACCCGCATCGCATACAGGCTGATCTGATTGAGTCCGCCATAGGCGAGGTACGGCGAAACATCCACCCAAGGGCTCTCCTCGCCGGGCGCTATCCGGATACCGGGTTTATCTTCTGCCCCGGCTCCGGTACCGCGAACCACGCCCTTGCGGTTGATGTTGGCATGATCGGTGTACCACGGCTCAAACGGCCGACGCCCCCAGAAGTGAATGACAACAGGCACTATTTGTTCCGGCAACATGCGCACCTTCAGATAAAACGGCGCAAGATCGGTCACACGCGGCTCATAAGCCACATCCGTTGTCACGACCAGCACGTCTAGGCAGCGCGTGCACGACGAGACCGGAACGGCATGCAGCTTGTCCACGGTGAGCTGTAGCGGTCCAGCAGCAGCGTCGAACTCCGCGACACTCCAGATCCAGCGCGCGTAGTTGTCTCCCCATTTCTTTGCGCCTTCAGGGGTAGCGCGCGGCGATCGCTCTTCCGCCCCAATCACCGTGCGCACCACGTGCCGGCCGACCTGCTCGGCGGTCAGTACGAAGCCTGATCGGGCGCGGTGCGTCAGCATATCCAAATGGCGGATCCACACACGGTGACGGCCGCCGGCAGGCAGCGTCAAAATCACGGAGGCACTCCCCTGCTCCCCATTCTTCCCGCTCAACATCTGCCCATAAGAACGCCCTGTGTACCACTCCTGGTCATCATGATCCCGCACCCGCCAACCACTGCCGTTCAACGTCATCTCTTCGGCCTGCACCACCTGTGCGCCCTCCGGCAATGCAGCGGTTACAGCCTGCTGTATCAACACACCCGCAAGCAGCACCATCCAAGAAAATCGAATCGCGTTCATGGCAGCGAGTCTACCCTCGCTTAGAATTTCCGTCAATGTCGATGTTGCACGGTTGACAGCGGCGTTGCGGTACCGGATACTGAACCCGTTTTTGAACGAATCCTGCCCGTCGAGACACGCGCTTGAGTACCCTTCCAGACATTCATTTTCCACCCGAACTGCCGATCACCGCCCATGCCGCAGCCATCACGTCCGCCCTGCGTCATCATCCGGTGGTGATCGTCTGCGGCGACACCGGTTCGGGAAAAACCACGCAGCTTCCCAAGATCGCGCTCGCGGCCGGACGCGGCCGGCGCGGCCTGATCGGCTGCACCCAGCCGCGGCGGCTCGCGGCGCTGGCGATGGCGCGCCGCGTGGCCGAGGAGTTCGGCCAGGAGCCCGGCGGGTTTGTCGGCTACCAGCACCGCTTCGACAAAAAGCTCTCGCGCGACAGCGTGATCAAGTTCATGACCGACGGCATCCTGCTGGCGGAGACGCGGCGCGACCGGCTCTTCCGCGCCTACGACACCCTGATCATCGACGAGGCGCACGAGCGCTCGCTCAACATCGACTTCCTCTTAGGCATTCTGAAACGCGTGCTCGCGCGCCGCCGCGACCTCAAGCTGATCATCAGCTCGGCCACCTTGGACGTGCAGCGTTTTTCAGATTTTTTTGACGGTGCCCCCATCCTCTCCGTGCCCGGCCGGCTCTATCCGATCGAGACGCGCTGGCGTCCGGCCGATGAAGAAGACGACCCTGACCTGCCCCGGCAGATCGCCTATGCCTGCGATGAACTGGCCGCAGAAGGTCCCGGCGACATCCTGGTCTTCCTTCCAGGCGAACGCGATATCCGCGATGTCGCCGAAACGCTGTCCGGACGGCGTCTGCCAAACACCGAGATCATCCCGCTGCTCGCCTCGTTGCCCGCCGGCGAACAGCAGCGCGCCTTCCGCCTTTCATCCAACCGCCGCATCATCCTTTCCACGAATGTGGCCGAAACCTCGGTCACCCTGCCCGGCATCCGTTACGTGATCGACTCCGGGCTGGTGCGCCTCAGCCGCTACAACGCGCGCACGCAGGTGCAGCGGCTCCAGATTGAGCCGGTCTCGCAGGCCAGCGCCAACCAGCGCCAGGGCCGCTGCGGGCGCCTCGCGCCCGGCATCTGCATCCGCCTGTACGGCGAGGATGATTTCCGCAAGCGTGATCTGTTCACCCCGCCGGAGATCGTGCGCTCCAGCCTGGCCGGCGTGATCCTCACCATGCTCGACCTCGCGCTGGGCGACATTGAAACGTTTCCGTTCATCGATCCGCCCTCGTCCGCCATGATCCGCGATGGCTACCGTGAACTCGACCTCCTCGGCGCGCTGGAGAGCCCGCCCCCAAGCGTTCCGAACGCCACGCAGACCGCCCCACGCACACCGCCGCCTGACGCTGAGAAACAGAAGCACGCCTCACCCGTTCTCTCTGCTCTCGGCCGACGGCTCGCGCGGCTGCCGCTCGATCCGGCGTTGGCCCGCATCCTTTTCGCGGCGCATCACGAGAAGGTCCTGGCCGACGCGCTGATCGTCGTGGCCGCGCTGGAGTGCGACGATCCGCGCCGCCGTCCGATCGAGAAACAGGCCGAGGCCGACAAGCTGCATGCGCGTTTTCTCTCGCCGCTTTCCGACTTCGCCGCCTCCATCCGCCTCTGGCGCTGGTATCACGAACAGACCGCCGGCGCTTCACAATCGCGCGCGCGCCGTCTCTGCAAAGACAACTTTCTCTCCTACCCGCGCCTGCGCGACTGGATCGACCTGCGCGGCCAGCTTGAACGCCTCTGCACCGAGTTGCAGCTTGACGTCACCTCCGCATCCGGCGGCGACCACGGCCTCCACCGCGCCCTGCTGACCGGCCTGCTGAGCAACCTCGGCAAACGCGATCCCGAAACCAATGACTACCGTGGCGCGCGCGGCATCCGGTTCGCGATCTTCCCCGGCTCGGGGCTCGCCAAGCTGAAAGAGCCGCGACCGGCCGTGTCCAGCCGCGCGCCATCACCCTCCGCCGGACGCCGACCCGCCGTGCTCTCGCGCGAATGGATCCTGGCGGGCGAACTGGTCGAAACCTCGCGCCTTTTCGCACGTACCGCAGCCTGTATCGACCCCTCCTGGATCGAACCCATCGCCAAGCGGCTCTGCAAATCCAGCTATCACTCCGCGTCCTGGGACGCGACGCGCGGCTTTGTGCGCGTCAAGGAGCGCGTCACCCTTTTCGGGCTCGTGCTCGTCGAAGGCCGCACGCGCGACTACAGCCGTATCGAGCCGGCAGAAGCGCGCGCCATCTTCATTCGCGAAGGCCTTGTAGCCGGTGCCTTCCCTACACCAGCCCCGCCTTGCCTCACGGCCAATCTCGCTCGGATCCGCACCTTGCTCGATGCCGAGGAGAAGACGCGCCAGCATGGCGCACTCTTTGATCCTGAGGCCGCGTTCATTTTTTACGACCGGCGTCTGCCGCAGAACCTTTGCAGCGCCGCTGACCTGCGCCGCTGGCTGCGCGAAAACGCGACTGCGTCTGACGCACTGACTCTGACCGAAGCGGATCTGCCGCCCGTGAGAGACCTCTCGCAGGCGTATCCGGATGCCGTCACGCTCTCGGGTAACCGCCTTGCCTTGACCTATCGTCATGCGCAGGGCGAAACGGATGACGGCATCACCTGCACCTTGCCGGCCGCCCTGCTGCCACTGGCTGCGGCGTGGCGCAGCGAATGGCTGGTGCCCGGCCTGCTGGATGAGAAACTGCGCTGGATGGTGCATGTTCTGCCGACCCGTTACCGCCGCCTCTTGCAGCCGGTTGAAGAGACACTGAGCATGTGCCGCAGCCGTCTCGCGCCCGGGCAACGCGAGTTGGCCGAGGCCTTCTCAGACGCGCTGTACGCCACGCGTGGCATCCGAGTTCCGACTGACTGCTGGAACGAAGAGTCGGTCCCCGACCATCTGCGCATGCGCTTTGCGATTCAGGACGAGGCGGGGCGCGAGCTGGGCAGCGGCCGCAACATCTCGCTGTTGGTTAAACTCTTCGCGCCACGCAGCGAAGGGGCAGGAGCGGCCGTACAGACGCCTGACGCGCGCTGGCAGAAGGACGGCCTGACGCAATGGGATTTCGGCGCGCTGCCGGCGCAGCTTGATGTGGGCAAGGCCGGCTGGCCGATCATCCACTATCCGGCCTTGGTCGAAGCCGGCGACACCGTATCGCTGCGCTTGTTCGCAGCCCCCGCCGAAGCCGCAGCCGCGCACGACAAAGGCGTGTGCCGTTTGTTCGCGCTCGCACTCGGCAAAGAGTGGAAACGGATGATTCAGCCACCGTCGCTACCGCGCGATGTCGCCGCGTACCTCAAGCAGCTCGACATGTGCGCCGAACGCCTGGGACACGAACTCGGCCGTGCCGCGCTGCGCGAGACCTTCACCGAGGGCCGCCCGGCGATCCGGGATGAAACAGTATTCCACGAACGCCTCGCAGCCGAGCGCGGACGTCTGCACGGCGTGCACCTCGCGCGCTCGCGCTTGGTGGTCGCCATCCTGCATGCCGCCCGCGACGTGGAGCACGATCTGCTGACGGCCGCGCTGCCGCCCGACACACAGGAGGATCTGGCCGAAGAGTTGGCGTGGCTGATTTTTCCAGGCTTCGCGGAATCAATCCCCGCCACGCAGCTCCAGCATCTGCCGCGCTATCTCGAGGCCTGCCGCGTGCGCATCCAGCGGGCGCAGGGCAATCCGCACGGCGACGTGCGCAAACTCAACGAACTGAAACCGCTCTGGCAACGCTATACGAGCCACGTCGCGCTCGCTGAGCCGCCGCGCCACGATCCGGCCCTGCTGGCCGACTACCGCTGGCAGATCGAGGAGCTGCGCGTCTCGCTTTTCGCGCAGGAGTTGCGCACGCCCGCGCCGGTGTCGGCCAAACGGTTAGACGCGCTGTGGGCGCAGGTGCTGCGACCGTGACAGGATCGTGAAGACCTCCATTTCCGCCGCCGCAATGACGACGCATGCCGGCTGGAAGCCGCGCACCATGTCCAAGACGGCCTCTCTATCCAGTTTCTTTTTCATTACGCCGTTCCACATTTGTTTCCGGCGCAAATTCGCGTATCCCGAACGCCTCACACCAACCGCACGTTCCGGCGTTGACGACGGTCAAACCAGACCGCGCCCACGATGATCACGCCTTTGACGATCTGCTGATAGTAGGAAGACACGTTCAACAGGTCGAGCCCGTTGCCGATCACGCCCATCAACAGCACACCCAGCAACGTTCCGCCCACACTGCCCACGCCGCCCGAAAGGCTCGTGCCTCCGATCACCACCGCCGCGATCGCATCCAGCTCATACCCGGCCCCGGCATTGGGCTGTCCGGTCGTGATACGCGCGGCGAGCACGACACCCGCCAAACCTGCCAGCGCGCCGCACACCGTATAGGCCAGCCCCTTGATGCCGCGCACGGGAATGCCCGCCGCGCGCGCGGCCTGCTCATTGCCGCCCACCGCAAAGAGATAACGCCCCGGCCACGTGTTGCGCAGCGTCCAGCCCGCCGCCAGCGCCACGCCGCCCAGGATCAGCGCGGGCACTGGAACGTGAAACCAGTCGCCAGCCAGCCGCGTCAGCGCCGGGCTCATGTTCGAGACCGGACGCCCGCCGCTGAGCACCAGCGCAAGGCCGCGCACAGCGGTCATCATGCCCAGTGTCGCGATGAAGGGCGGCACGCCGCAACGCGCGACAAACAGGCCGTTGATCCCGCCGCATGCGGCGCCTGCCGCGATCCCGGCCGCGACCGGCACCCAAAGCGGATAGGCACCGGGATGGGCCAAGTGCGCGGCCACCACGCCGGAAAG
>Ga0116158_10003190_pt1 | contig 14288 bp, 12 predicted proteins | sample AD_UKC052_MetaG_FD_89883 | JGI IMG/M metagenome (GOLD analysis project Ga0116158, IMG submission 89883) | Active sludge microbial communities of municipal wastewater-treating anaerobic digesters from USA - AD_UKC052_MetaG | ecosystem: Engineered > Bioreactor > Anaerobic > Digestate | place: USA... | reverse complement strand
TCTTGATGCGATGGTGGCGCATGTGGAAGGATTGGTGCAAAGCCTCGGACTGCCTTACCGCATCCTGCGTCTTTGCGGCGGCGATATGGGTTTTGCCAGCGCCATTACCTACGACTTTGAAGTGTATAGTGCCGCACAGCAAAAATGGCTAGAGGTAAGCAGCGTTAGCAACTTCGAAAGTTTTCAGGCCAACCGCATGAAGTGCCGGTTTAAGAATGCCGAAACCGGTAAAACGCAGGTTTGCCATACGCTCAACGGCAGCAGCCTTGCACTGCCTAGGATTGTGGCGGCGCTGCTGGAAAACGGGCAGAGCGACGAAGGGATTAAGTTGCCGGAGGTATTGGTGCCGTATTTTGGGAAGGGGATGATTAGATAACAGGATTGTAAAGTCTATACTGCCGTGTTAATTCATTAAATACTATTTTTCCTATTGCCTGCCTGTATGGTTTTTTAGTGACCAGGGATTATTTTATTTCTGACATCAGAAAATCAGGCAGATATTCAATAATAATTCCTTCCATATTTCCTGCTAAGGGCTTATCCATGGTTAAGATATATTTCGGGTAATTGTCTTCTATCTGCAACAATGGCCTTTTTTCCCTTTGGAGAGTGCTTGGTTCATCCATCCTGTAGGTGACCTGAATGTAAACTTTTTCATCTCCTTTTTCAGCAATAAAATCAATTTCAATATCATCTAACTTACCTACGAACACTTTGTACCCCCGCCGCATGAGTTCAATGGCCACAATGTTTTCAAGAATTCCTGAAATATGGTGAGGTCTGTGGCCCAATACAGCCCTTACGAGACCATGATCGCTGACAAAGAACTTTTCCTGGGTTTTTAAAAGTTCCTTCCCTTTTATGTCATAACGAGGCATTCGGTAAATGATGAAAGCGCTTTCCAATGCATTCAGGTAGTTATAGATGGTGGCAATGTCTAGTTTTCGCTGTTGACTTTTAAAGTAATCGGCAATGCTTTTGGCGGAAAATTTTTGGCCGATATTGTCAAAAACAAACCTGACCAACCGTTCAAGTAACTCCACATCCCGAATTCCGAAACGTTGAACCGTATCGCGTAAAATGGCAGAGGAATAGATATCAAACACAATTCTATTCGCAGTTTCTTTTTCAAAAGGAAAATTATACAGCACAGGAAAGCCCCCTTTAGAAAGGTAGCTTTCAAAGGCACCTTCTGTGGAAATAAAATCCTGCTCCTTCAACATGGCGTTGTTGAATAGTATGCTTTCGGAAAGCGATAAGGTAAACACAGGAATCTCAACATATCTGCCGGCTAAAAATGTGGCAAGTTCTGAAGATAGTAACTTGGAGTTGGAACCGGTAATTACAAGGTCAACCGGGAAGTCAACCATTAAACTATTGACAGCCTTTTCCCAATTGGCCACTTCCTGAATTTCATCTAACAAGATATAATATTTTTCCTGCTTCGATAATCGGGCACTCAGCCAGTTATATAACCTGGATGCTTCTTTTATTTCGGCGAATTGAAAACTTTCGAAGTTCAAAAGTAGAATCCTATGCTCCTCAATGTGCATTTTTTGAAGGGCATCGCTATATAACCTAAGAATAGTGGATTTACCACACCTGCGCATACCGGTAAGCACCTTTACAAAGGGCTTATCTTTCAGTTCAAGCAGTTTATTTAAATAGTTATTTCTCTGAATCATGAGCTTATGACCAATAAAAGTATTCAAAAGTAAAACTTCTTATGGTTATACCCATAAAAACTCAATAAATAGGGTTGTTCTTGTGCCTATACCCCTGTTTTATCCTAAAATGATATAATAGATTGTGGTACATCCCCCAAATCTATCATGCCAACCGCATAAAGTGTTGCTTTTAAAGCGCCCAAACCGGTAAAACCATCACATGCAACATGCTTAACAGCATTAGCCTTCCACTACCAGGGATTGTGGCGGCGCTGCTGGAAAACGGGCAAAGTGACGAAGGGATTAAGTTGCCGGAGGTATTGGTGCCTTATTTTGGCAAAAGCATTATCTCATAAACCAGGTGAATTTCTACATGATTTTCGAAAGGCCGTTTTCCTCAGGGATGCGGCCTTTTGCTTTGGGGAAGGCAACCTTCTTACAGGTAATATGCATTTCGTCAATATAATCCTGCATCTTGTCAATGGCAGGCAAATGGAGCCAATGGGTCGAAATAGTTTTGTGCTGTACAAAAAAATATTGTATGGAACACACTACATCATCCCGCATTTATTACCTCGACTGGCTCCGCATATTTGCCATTGCCGGTGTATTATTGTTTCACAGCGCCATGCCTTATGTGGCCGATTGGGGCTGGCACCTTAAAAACAGCGAAACAAGCCATGTACTGCTTGAGTTTAATTTTTTCCTGAGCCGGTTTCGTATGCCGCTCCTGTTTTTTATTTCAGGCGCTGTTGGCTGGGTGTTAATGCAGAAAATTTCGCATAGGGCGTTTTTGGCCCTGCGGTTTAAAAGACTCTTCATTCCCCTTGTGGCGGCTATTTTTCTGATTGTGCCTCCGCAGATTTATTTTGAGCGACTCAGCCAGGGTTACACCGGCAGTTTCTGGGATTGCTGGCTCAGTACATTCGATTTTGTACCTTATCCCAATGGCAATACAAGCTGGCACCACATGTGGTTTGTGGCCTACCTCTTCCTTTACGATATTATCGCTATGCCGGTGGTGGCTTTTTTGCAAACCGAAAAGGGAAGCCGATTTCTTGAAAAGGCAGCCAGTGTATTGAATGGCAGGGCTATTTACCTGATTTTGCTGTTACCGCTTACCACTCACCTGCTGCTCAATCACAAATTTCCGCGCAGCAACGACCTTATTAACGACCTGAATTACTTTTTGTACTGGGGCTGGTTTTTCATGGCAGGGTTACTTGCAATGGCCTGCCCGGCAATCATGGAAAGCATTACCCGGTTGCGCCGCGAAATACTGGGAGCGGCATTTATCCTGTTGCTCGTGGTGAATGGCATTCGGTGGAATGGCGCCGAGCCCGGATGGGATTACCAAAGCACCGCATTATTGCAGTGGCCGGCCAGTATTTTTGATGCATTAATGACCCTTTTGGGCTGGACCTGGGTGCTCGCATTGGTAGGTTATGGCAGGCAATACCTCAACAGGCCGCATGCAAGCCTGCCTTACACCCGCGAAATCATTTATCCTTTTTACATTTTACACCAAACAGTAATAGTAGTGCTTACCTATTACATCATTCAATCTCCTGAGGGTATTGGCGCCAAGTACCTGCTTACCGTACTGGCCACCTTCATGATTTGTATGATGATTATTCACACACTTGTAAGACCGTTTCAGGTTCCAAGGTTTTTGCTTGGCATGAAGGCGAACATGACGTTACCCGGATTTTTCCGCCTGCGAAAAAAAATTGCAGTGGCTGCAGTATTGATTATACTGTTGCCGGTAACTGTCATGTACACACCGGCTTGTAAAAAACCTGTAGAAAAGGTATTGATAAACCGGGATATGCAAACCAATGTAAACAAACAGGCAAAATTGCTGCCTGAACCTTTTACACCGCTCCGTATTATTCAACGCTTTTAATGGCTTATTGGCCCGGGGTAGTACCTTTATTTGTAAATAAAAAAATTATTTTTCTGTGAAAAGCCTTTCCTCCACATTTCTTCCCGCCTTGCTTGGATTACTGGTATATGCCAGCATCCGGGTGGTGAGTGATGTTCCTTTCGGCAAGCGGTTTTGGGAGCGGCCATTGTTGCTGAATATCATTGAAGTTTCGGCCTGTATTATCATCAGCTATGGGTTAAAATGGTTAATAAAAAAGATGATTTTCAGGTTTAATGCCAAAGCGATTGAAAGCTTATCGGGCGATATTGTGGCAAAGGAATTGTGGCAGATTTTTATAGTGGTGCTCATTTTCCTGAATTGTACGGTAACGGTATTAGCCGCGGTAACAGACGATGGTTTAAGCCCGGCAGATGCAGTGATTATTAATATTATACCCATGCTTTTTGTTTTGATTTACTATCTTTTTGCACGGGCAAGCTACTTCTGGCAAAGCCTTGCGCAAAAAAAGGTACAACTCGAACAACTGAATAAACAGCAGATGGAAACCGAACTTAAATTCCTGAAGGCCCAATATCATCCGCACTTTTTATTTAATGCACTCAATACGGTTTATTTCCAGATGGATGAAGATGTGGTGGCAGCAAAAAAAACCATTGAAACCTTTTCGGGTTTGTTACGCTATCAGTTATACGATCCGTTGCAAATGGTGCCGGTTACAAAGGAAATTCAATACCTGAATGATTTTATTTCATTGCAAAAGTTGAGGATGTCGGAGCGTATTGCCTGGGATATTGAAATTGGGGATCAATGGAATGAAAAATGTATTCACCCCCTGCTGCTGCTACCCCTTGTTGAAAATGCCTGCAAATATGTGTCGCGCCCTGGAAATATTTCCATCCGTATTCAACCTGAAAATAGCCTGCTGGTTTGCCGGATAGTTAATTCAACAGATAAGGCCGCAAAAGCGCCGGTTAATGAAGGGGGTATTGGGATTGAAAACCTGAATCGCAGACTCGAACTGTTGTATCCGGGTGAGTACCTGTTAAAATTGGATGCGCAGGAGGATCGCTTTACTGCCTTATTGCAAATACCCCTTTTATTGCAGCAATAGTAACTTAAATCATTGAAAAAAGATGAGCAGAAAGATTACATGCCTGGTAACCGATGATGAGCCGTTTGCAAGAAAGGGGATTGTACAATATATCTCAAAAATTGATTTTTTGCTTCTGGCAGGCGAATGCGAGGATGCATTGCAACTGAGTAGCCGTCTTTCGCACCAACTTGTGGACCTGGTTTTTCTTGACATTGAGATGCCGCTGTTAACCGGGCTCGACTGGCTGAAACAGGCAACCCATCCACCCAAAGTTATCTTTACCACTGCTTATGAGCAATATGCTTTGGAAGGTTTTCAACTCGATGTACTGGATTACCTGCTCAAACCTGTTTCATTCGAGCGGTTTTTTAAATCGGCCAATAAGGCGCGGGAGTATTTTCAGTTGTTGCGGAGTAGCGCAGAAACCCGGCAGGATTATTTCTTTGTAAAAGTGGATGGGCGATTCGAAAAGGTAATGCTGAATGAGATACTGTTTGTAGAAGCCATGGAGAACTATATGTGTATCCATACAACGGGGCGCAGGCTGATGGTGCTGATGACCCAAAAGGCATTATTGGAAATATTACCTGCTGATAAATTTTTACAGATTCATAAATCGTTTTTAATTTCACTCGAACAGGTTTCTGCCATTGATAATTGGGAGGTGCTTATCGGGCAAAACCGGATTCCCGTCAGCAGAACCTACCGCGATGAGTTCTTTAAATTAATGCACCTGCCAGGCAGTTCACAGAAGCAATAGTATTGTTGCCATAGGCGGTGATATACCCGTTTATGCCAACTAAATTTGGATTAAAAAAAAGGTGCCAGCAGCGTAAAGGGATATACGGGTATATTTCTGAAAAACGTAAAAGCCAGAACTGCAACCAAAACCATCAGCGCTGCATAGCGGGTTTGGTTTAGCCAAATGGTTGGTCGCCACTTACGGGTTCCAGCTAAAAGCGTAAACATTTCTGCCAACAGGGCAAAATAGCAAACCGTTGCAAGCAAATTTTGCCTGAATGCAGTTGCAAGGTGTCCGTTTAAAAAGGCATGTAATGCCCGCTGACTTCCACAGCCGGGGCAATACATGCCTGATAAACTAAAAACCGGACATTTGGGGAACAATAAACCAATGGGATTAAAATACCAATATAAACCCACTATTAAAGCAACCCCGGTTACTATTACAATTCGTTTGAAAATTGCTGATCTAAAGAAATTGATCATGCTCAATCAAAAGCGGCCATACTTACTCCAAGCATTACCACCACTATCATATATAAAACTAAAAATAAAAGGCCTGAACCTGCTGCTACAATAGCCCAGGTTTTAGCAGATTTGGCTTTTTCCTGTGCTTCCTCGTATTGCCCTGCATAATATAAATTATCTACCTTGGTGGCATATACTATACTTACAATACCAAAAGGCAGGCAGCATAAAATGGTTGTAAGGATTGCCCATACCAGGTAATTATCCGGTTTGGGTGGTCTGATGAGATTTGAATCTTCCATAATTTTTTTGGTTGATGATGTCCTACTCGTTTGGCTTTTCGGTAACGCCCCGTTTTTTGTGGTTTCTGGTCTCCACATTAAACACAATATTAGTAAAAACTCTTTATTTGCCTTATTAACATTTATTAATTTATTATTAGACTCTGGCTTAATATTGCTTCAAACTTTTAAATATGAAATATTTTATCCTTGCAATTAAAAAGGCTTTTGACTTCCGAAGCCGCTCTTCACGCCCCGAGTATTGGTATTTTGTACTCTTCAACATCATTTTTGCCATTGTAGCAGTTATCCTGGATAATGTGCTTGGAACGACAATAAAAATTGATATAGGAACCGGTGAAGTACCATTACCTTACGGGTATATTTACTTTCTTTATTTATTGGCTTTAATCATTCCCGGGTTTGCTGCCGGTGTCAGGCGATTACATGATGTAGGAAAAAGCGGATGGATGATGTTATTGGCTTTTATTCCAATTATTGGCGGAATATGGCTTCTCGTATTATTTTTAATGGAAAGTGCCCCGGGTGAAAATAAATGGGGACCCAATCCAAATAATATCCCTATGATTGAAGGGGACTTGTTACGGATGTAGTATTTCAAAAGCTGAATATGGAAAAGCGGTTAACCTGATTTCTGCAGGGTGGCCGCTTTTTCATTTTGCAAATCCAATTTGCCTTAGTTTCGAACCTGTAATTTTTTTAAAATTTCCTTATGAAGAAAAACCTGTTTTTGCTGTCATACATTGTTTTTTTCTCAACGGTCTGCAGTTTTGGGCAAACACTTTTACTTCCGGTTGATACAACCGTTGTAACCAATAGCAGCGTTACCATTAATGGCCAATCTGTTTCCTACGCTGCCAAATGTGGTACCATACCCGTTTGGAACGAAGCCGGTGAAATGATTGCCTCGCTCTTTTATACCTATTATGAGCGTTCGGGGGTGAAAGACCGGGCCAACCGCCCGCTTGTTTTTTCTTTCAACGGTGGCCCGGGTTCCGCTTCAGTATGGATGCATGTGGCTTATACCGGCCCGAAAGTGCTCAATATTGATTCGGAAGGTTACCCGGTACAACCTTATGGGGTAAAGGATAACCCGCATTCTATTCTTGATGTGGCCGATATTGTTTTTATTGACCCGGTAAACACCGGCTACTCGCGCATGGTGGCAGGAAAGGATGGAAAAATGCCCGATGGAAAAATCTTTTTTGGGGTGAATGCCGATACCAAATACCTCGCCGGCTGGATGACCACTTTTACCAACCGCAACAACCGCTGGACTTCTCCCAAGTACATTATTGGTGAAAGTTATGGCGGTACAAGGGTGATGGGGCTTTCGCTTGCACTGCAAAATCAGCAATGGATGTATCTGAACGGGGTAATTATGGTTTCGCCGGCCGATTATAAAGTGCTGCGGCAGGGTGGCCCCGTTTCCTCCTCGCTCAACCTTCCCTATTACCATGCCACAGCCTGGTATCATAAAAAACTGAGTCCCGCTTTGCAGCAAAAAGACCTGAATGATATATTGCCCGATGCGGAAAAATTCGCCATCAATGAGTTGATACCCGCACTTGCAAAAGGCAATACCCTGCCTGCAGCGGAAAAGGATGCCATCGCGCAAAAAATGTCGGGTTTTATGGGTATTTCAAAAGAAGCTATCCTGCAGCACAACCTCGATGTTCCCGAAAGTTTTTTCTGGAAAGAACTGCTGCGGAGCGAGGGTAAAACCGTTGGCCGGCTTGATTCGCGCTACACAGGTATAGACCGTATTGACGCCGGAACTGAACCGGACTACAATTCAGAACTTACCTCATGGCTGCATTCCTTCACACCTGCCATTAACTATTACATCAGGGAACAGCTCAATTTTAAAACCGATATCCGGTACAACATGTTTGGCCCCGTTAGCCCCTGGGATTTTGAGAACGACAATACCCGCGATAACCTGCGGCAGGCCATGGCTGCAAATCCGTTCCTGAAAGTATTGTTTCAATCGGGGTACTACGATGGCGCCTGCACCTATTTTGCGGCAAAGTTTACCATGTGGCAAACCGATCCCGGAGGCAAAATGAAGGACCGTTTTGACTTTAAGGGCTACCGCAGCGGACACATGATGTACCTGCGGGCAGAAGACCTTAAGAAAGCGAATGATGATTTGCGGGAGTTTATAAAAGGAACGCTGCCTGGAACAAAGGCGGCGAAGTACTAACGCTTGTTCCGCCCAACGCGACCTTGGTCGCGTTGGGGAAAAGAACCAATTCCTCCTATAAAAAAAGATTTGGCGGCTATATTATTCTTCATTTACTTTGTATTTCAAAGTGCTTTTATGACTGAGCATCAACAAACACTCGACACACTAAAGGATATCCGCAGCATCATGGACCGCAGCAGCCGGTTTATCAGCCTGAGCGGGCTAAGCGGCGTTGCGGCGGGTATCTGCGCACTCGTAGGGGCTTGGTTTGCCTACGGGGTTATTGGCAATGGAAGGCAAAACGGAGTCAAAGTCCGCGATTTGTACAATAACCGGTTTTCGGGTACCGATTTGTCTGTGGAAGCATATATGGGAACTAAGCTTTTCATGATTGCCTGTATAACTTTTACGGCTGCCCTGCTTTTTGCATTTTTATTTACCTGGTTGCGTAGCCGCAAAACAGGTGTTCCTATGTTTGGAAATGTTTCGCGGAGGCTAACATTTGCCATTGGTATTCCAATTATTGCCGGGGCTTTTTACCTGGTAAAACTTATGGAATCAGGTGCCTATGGACTCGTAGCGCCCGGTTGCCTTCTGTTTTATGGTCTCGGCCTTGTGAATGCTTCGCGCTATACGCTTGACGAAATAAGGTTTCTTGGATACTGCCAGATAGCCCTTGGTTTGACAAACCTTTTTCTTGTAGGGTATGGATTGTACTTTTGGGCCTTTGGTTTCGGCATTTTGCACATTGTTTACGGCATATATATGTGGAATAAATATGAAAGAATAAATTCCAAATAGGCAAATTCCAAATTCCAGCGGAGTTTTTGGAATTTGGAATTTGAACCTTTGGAATTTCATGGAAATGGCACAACCAATCAACATATCAAACCTCAATAAAGTATTCGATAACCGGATACGGCTTGGCATCATGAGTGCCCTGATGGTGAATGAAAGCATCAGTTACAATGATCTGAAAGAATTGCTTGATGTTACAGATGGCAACCTTGCAAGCCATTTAAAGGGATTGGAGGATAACGGCTACCTTAAATTTCAGAAAGGCTTCATCGGCCGAAAAACCAATACAACCTATTCGGCCACCAAAGCAGGAGAAAAGGCCTTCAGGCAACACCTCGATGCGCTGGAGCAAATGATCCGTGGAACACAAACGGGGTAAATTTTTTTGTGCAATTACTTTGAATTTCAAAGCACTTTTAATAATTTCCAATCTTCATTTTATGTTAATCAAAATCAACAAAATCGGAACAAGCCTCACGTTTAAAGGCTTTATCACAGGCATCCTTATCCTTTTCATGATGATTCCCGCCTTAATGGTACAGGACCTTGTGGAAGAACGTAAAAACCGTCAGCAGGAAGTTACTGCTGAAGTAAGCAGTAAATGGGCGGATCCTCAAATACTCACCGGCCCCTATTTATCGGTACCCTATAGCCAAACGCTGATTGCAGCCGATGGAAAAACCACGGTTATTGGAAAAACCATGATTATTTTACCCGAATTACTCGAAGTAAAAGGAAATATAGAACCGCAATTTAAAAGGAGAAGTATATACAAGGTGGCGCTTTACAAAAGCGACCTTACCCTGAAAGGGCATTTTGTGCTGAAAGATGCATCACCTTCTACCGATGAAACAATCCATTGGGATAAGGCGCTGCTTTGCATTGGGCTTTCTGACACCCGTGGAATAGAAGCTCAACCACTAGCCAATTTTATGGACAGCAATTATTCCTTTGGGGCTGGCATGCCGGGCAATATGCTGGGAACCAAAGGGGCAAGCGTTCCAGTTAACCTTTCGGCATTAACATCCGAACAGCAGATAAATTTCAATATCCCGATCAGGCTGCGGGGTTCCGAAACTTTTCAGGTTGTACCTATTGGCAAAACCACTTCAGTTCATCTCACTTCACCCTGGGCTTCGCCGAGTTTTACCGGCAAGTTTTTACCCGAATATACCCTGGATGAAAAGGGATTTGATGCGGCCTGGAATGTTCTTCATTTTAACAGGGACTTTCCACAGATTTGGAAAAATCAATCCTTCAAAGCTGAGGAATTTTCATTTGGCTTCAGCCTGCTGCAACCCACTGATCATTATGCCAAAACCATGCGTAGTGTAAAGTATGCGATCCTTTTCATAGGGCTAACCTTCGGATTCTTCTTTTTGCTTGAAGCGTTGAAAGGACACAGGGTTCACCCCGTACAATATATCCTCACCGGAATTGCGTTGGTTATTTTCTATTCCCTGTTGCTTTCTTTTGGCGAAATTATTGAATTTAATATCGCTTATGCCATTGCAGCCCTTTCAACAACCTGCCTTATAACAATGTATGGAAAACACCTTTTTGCAACCTGGAAAAATGCAGCCTTCTTAGGTGGATTCCTTGGTGGACTTTATGCCTTCATTTTTATTTTGATACAGTTGGAAGACACAAGCCTTTTGGCCGGAAGCATCGGACTCTTTGCCCTGGTTGCAATTGCCATGCACCTGAGCCGTAAAATAAAATGGTATGCAACTGAAGAGGAAAAGGAAACCACCATTATTGAAACACAGTCATAATCATTTAACCTTCAAATTCATTTTATGGAAAACACGCCAAACATACCCATTCAACGACAATCCATCTTCCGGATGGGCATTATCCTGCTCGCTTTATCCTTTGGGTTTTACCTGCTGCCCGACCTGTTGCCTTCCATGGAAGTTGCAGATGGCATGGGTTTATTTATGTTTCATTATGCCCTGCTGATTTTTTACTTTTTTGCCGTTCTTTTTGCCGGCAGGTATAAAAGCGGGCGGGGAGGATTACCACTTGTTATTATTACCCTGCTGCTTTTCCTTATCAGCGCTTATGCCCTCAACCGGCAAATGGATGTATTTCATGCATCGGTAGGCTGGGTACAGGTATTATTGATAGTTAGCAGTATCAATCTGCTGGTGGCATCTCTCGAAATACAGGTTCCTTTTCCAATTAAGGTATTGCAGGTGTTCATTTTGACCATTGCCGCAGTTTTTTACGCCTACCTAGCGCTCTACCTGGTACCTATTTATGCATTTGGTTTGATCGGGGCCATTGCCATTGGCATCGGACTGCATGCCTTTGTACCACTACTGCTGCTCATTTATACAATCCGGATACTGATAAAAGAAATCAACTTTGTTCCCACGTTGCGATATGTTACCCTTTCCGTAGCGGGTATTGTTTTTCTGCTGATTGGCTTGTTTTCTTACCGCTGGTCGGTGGTGCAAACCGAAATGGAAACCGCTTTTCATAGTGCAACCCGCCCCGACCATACCGGCTGGCCTGCCTGGGTAGAAACCCTGCAAAAAGTACCCGAAGGTCCGGTTGCCGGAAAAATACTACGTTCAGATATTGTTTATACCGTACCCAATTTTGAAGATGGATTTGATTTTTTTGAAGCCCCAAAAATCCGCTGGGAAGAATCGAAAAAACATGATCCCCTTGTAGTGATTGCATCGGGTTTTTCGGGGGCAGTACGCATTCCAAAAGAAGACCGGATCAGGATGCTGCAAACCATTCACGACGACCGCTATGGCGCCGAAGAAAGATTGTGGAACGGCGATAACCTGGAAACCGTGCATATGAATACGGAGGTACAGGTTTGGCCCGCTATGCACCTTGCCTACGCCGAAAAAACCATTACGGTGGCACAAAAACCATCCGAACAAACCTGGAGGGGTAATCAGCAGGAAGCCATTTATATTTTCCAGCTTCCCGAAGGTGCGGTAGTCACTTCCCTTTCATTATGGATTGATGGCAGGGAAGAAAAAAGTGTACTGACCACCAAAGGAAAGGCAACCAAGGCCTATACAACAATCGTTGGTGTAGAGGTACGCGACCCGTCGGTGGTGCATTGGCAGGAGGGCAACCGGGTATCGGTACGAATTTTCCCGGTACTGGCAAACGATCAGCGGATATTTAAAATTGGGGTGACCATACCAATGCCCGAACGCGAAGGCAAAATATGGTTTGAAAATTTTACGTTTACAGGTCCTTCATCCGATAAGGCTACCGAAAAAGTGAAGGTACGGCTGATGCAGGCCCCTGGTGAAACCATACATACGGTTGCGCTGAAAAGACAACAGGAAAACAACTATACCTACGAAGGTAAGTATGACCCAAAATTAAGCCTTGCCATTCCTGCAAACCCGCTTGGCAGGCACGCTTTTGTGCATGAAGGAAAGGCCTTTCAGATGGAAGCATATAAACCGGTACAAGAGCCTAAACGGTTTACAACCCTGTATGCCGATGTAAATGCGGCCTGGACAGAAGAGGATTGGATACAACTGACGAGGGCAGCCAACAACTGCAACTTATATGTACATGAAGAAGACTGGGTGCTGATTGACGCATTGAATCAAAAGGAAATGTTTGAACGGTTGCAACTCCGGAAACTTACCCTCTTTCCTTTTTTCGAAGTAAAGGATGCGGAAAACAGCCTGGTGGTAACAAAAACGGCAGGCAAAACACCCTCTATGGAGGATATCAGGAAAAGCACCGGTTTTGATGCCTTGGTAAAAGCGGCGGCCGCAGGAAAACGGTTCAATGTGTACCATATCGGTGAACAACCCTCGCTTTTTATCAGCAGCCTGCGCGAAATGCGGTTATTTCATTATGCACAGGGTTCGTTAAATGATCTGATTGCGGATTTAAACCAAAAGGTATTTGATGCGGATATTGAATCGGAGAAAAAGGTGGTTCTATACAATGCTGCCATGATGATTGAGGCTTCGGAAGACCTGTCGGTAAATAATGCGCCCGACCATTTACTCAGGCTTTTTGCCTACAATCATATTATGCAGCAGGGCGGGCTGCGTTTGCTGGCCGACAGCAGCCTCGAAGAAAGCCGGCTTGGCGATCTTGCCGCCTATGCGCACATTGTTACCCCGGTATCGAGCATGATTGTGCTGGAAAAAAGGGAAGATTATGACCGCTTTGATATTGATGTAAATAAGGAGGGATTGAAAAATGCTTCCACCCAAAACAGCGGTTCGGTACCCGAACCACATGAGTGGGCCATTATGATTGTATGCCTGTTGCTGCTTGCTTATTATCGCTTTCAACATAAAATAAATATACTATGGTTAAGAAAATAGAAGGAATGCTTAGCCTTGCCGATTTAAGCGCTACAAAGCCATTTGCGTGGCCTGCCCTGTATGCCATTTTGCTGGCTGCAGGCCTTACGGGTTACCTGCCTTACGATCAGGCCAATTTCTGGCTAGGTATAATTGCCATTGTTTTATATACCCGTTTTCCGGTGGCCGAAAAAGGTGGATATCGTTTTCTTTTCGCAGCAATAGTATTTCTTGGGCTGTACCTGCTGCTGCCGGTAAAAACGCTGTTCTTTTTTGCACTGGTAAGCGCGTTGCTTTTTTCGCTTGAAGCTATTTCGGGGCGATTGCACACAGCGGTAATTCCGGTTATTTTCCTGATGTCTCCAGTGGCTAATTATATAGCCGAAGTATTCAGTTTTCCGGTGAGGCTGCAACTTTCGCATTGGGCGGCAAAAATGCTGCAGTTCACCGGTAATAAGGTGGTGGCAAAGGGAAATTCTATTTCATTCAACGGCGCTTTATTTGATGTGGACCATGCCTGTATGGGACTGAGTATGCTGGTAAGTTCACTACTGATGGGACTCATCAGTATTCAGTTGTACGAAGCAAAATTAAACCGGAGGCTGCCATTTATCTATTTGCCGCTGGTATTGTTGTATTTTATCCTTTTTAATGTAGCCGCCAATCTTTTCCGCATTATTTGCCTGGTCTATTTTCAGATTGGTCCCGGTACGGTAATGCACGAAATGGTTGGGCTGGCATGCTGGATGCTTTATGGTATCATTCCTTCGGTATGGCTGGTGAAGACCATGGTGAAGCAACTGGGCAGGTTTGAAACGGTGCAGCCAATGGCT
>Ga0116158_10003189_pt1 | contig 14292 bp, 10 predicted proteins | sample AD_UKC052_MetaG_FD_89883 | JGI IMG/M metagenome (GOLD analysis project Ga0116158, IMG submission 89883) | Active sludge microbial communities of municipal wastewater-treating anaerobic digesters from USA - AD_UKC052_MetaG | ecosystem: Engineered > Bioreactor > Anaerobic > Digestate | place: USA... | reverse complement strand
GGGGGTGGCGCACAGCGCCGGGGGCGTTAGGCTCTACGGCAGCGGACTATCAGGTCGGCAGGATAAACCCCAAACCCCCTCTGGGGGTGGCGCACAGCGCCGGGGGCGTTAGGCTCTACGGCAGCGGACTATCAGGTCGGCAGGATAAACCCCAAACCCCTCTGGGGGTGGCGCACAGCGCCGGGGGCGTTGGATTTGCCGCCTCATACAAAATTCATCTCGCTAAGTATATAGTCTTCCCTCCGACTATCGTTTCCAGCACCCGAATTTTGGATATCTCCTCCGGGGCAACCCGCACCGGATTTTTTTCGAGGAGTACAAGGTCGGCCCTCTTGCCGGGGGTTATGCTTCCCTTTATGGCTTCCTCGAACTGGGCGTAGGCCGCATTGATGGTGTAAAGCCTTACGGCCTCAGCTGCGCTAAGCCCCTCCTGCGTCTCGAAGCACTCGCGGGTAACGCAGCACTGGATGGCGTGCAGAACGTCCGCCGACTCCACGGGTGCATCGGACGCCCCGGCGAGCACCACTCCCGAATCGATGAGGGAGCGATAGGGGTAAATCCATTTGGAGCGCTTAGGGCCGAAGCGTTTATGAAGCCAGAGCTTCTCCGAGTGAATGAAAAGCGGCTGGGAGGAGACCACAAGCCCGAGGCGCTTTCCGTCGGCAATCATTTCAGGATCCAGTATTGAAGCGTGTTCCAGCCTGTGCCGGTGGTCGATTCGGGGGTGCCGGGAAAGCAGGCGGTCGTACAGGTCTATACAGGTCCTGTTAGCGGCGTCGCCGATGGCGTGGATGGCGATCTGGAATCCTGCCAGATGGGCCGACTCCATCCTCCTGTATAATTTTTCCGGTTCGATTACCATAAAGCCGGATTTGTCCGGCTGGTCCGTAAAGGGCTCACGCATGAAGGCGGTACACGATGCGAAGGTCCCGTCTGAGAAGAGCTTTATCGCGCCCATGCGGCGCGTGGGGCCCGGGCCGTCGGCGTGAAGCGGCGGAACGAGCATGGAGCCGGCGCCTTCAGGGTCGGAGGAGATGATAAGCCCGTACATGGAGATGGGAATGCTCTCCGATAGCATCTGGAGCACCGGTATGTCGAAGGCGCCTATGTCCCCGGCGGGCCCTTCGCCGCCTGTTTGTAGAACGACACCGGCCGAGGTGATGCCGTAAGATGCGAGCCGGCCGAAAGCCTTAACTGAAGCCCCGGCAAAGTCGTCCTCTGTCGGAAGCTGCATCTTCGCGAGGATGAGGGCCATGGCGTTTTCGCGGAAAGGGCCGGCGGGGTAACCATCGGCCTCCCTGTCGATAACTCCTCCTGGCGGGTCGGGCGTTTCGGCGTTTACGCCTCCGGCTTCGATGGCGGCTGTGTTTGCGATCAGCATGTGGCCGTCGTGCTTGACTACTATTACTGGAATGTCCGCACAGGCCCTGTCGAGGTCGTGCCTCGTGGGAAGCACCGGCCGGTCGAGGTTTTGCTCGTCGAAGTTAAGGCCTATCAACCATGCTCCGGGGGCCTTTTCACCGGCGGCTTTCCTCAGGGCCTCCTGAAGCGCGGCCATGGAGGACAGGCCGATCAGATTGACGTTCATGTCGAAGTAAATCATGAGGACCGGATGAAGGTGCGTGTCGATGAATCCCGGAAGCATAGCCGCGCCCTCGAGGTCGACCATCTTACAATCGGCACCGAGTGCCCTCTCGCATTCGGAAAGGCTTCCGGCCGAGACAATAATTCCGTCGGCCACGGCAACGGCTTCAACCGTGGGATGGTTCTCATCCACAGTGTAGATGTCGCCGTTGAAGTAGAGCTTTTCGTTTTCGGCCATATCGGGTCACTCCGTTAGGGTGGTGGTTTCGGCCGTTTTGTATCTCTCCAGGGCGTCGAGGTCGACCTCGACGCCCCAGCCGGGGCCGTCGGGCAGAAGCGCCCTTCCCCCGGAGTAATCTATAGGCGTAACGATTAGATCGTCCTCCATCATGATATGGCCGAATAGCTCCACGGCGTGGCCAAGCGAGTGATAGCGGGCGGCGGCCAGGTGCAGGTGCATGGCGGAGGCGAGGCCAAGAGGCTGGTTGTGTATCACCGTGCCCATCCCGCGCGATTCGGCAACGGCGATCGCCTTAAGCGCCATGGTAAGCCCGCCCGGGCGCTCGGAGTTAAGGCCGAGCAGGCGCACCGCGCCGAGGTCGGCGAGCGCGATAAAGTCCCCAAGCGAAAAGCAGCCCTCGTGGGCCATGAGCGGGGTATCCACCAGTCGCTGTATGTATGCCATCCCTGCAAAGTCGGCCGCGGCTACCGGCTGCTCGGCAAAGTCGATTCCGTACGGCTCGATGGCCTTGATGGCGCGGACGGCATCCGCCGGCCTGTAGGCCTGGTTGTAGTCCACTCGAAGCCGTATGCCGGAGCCGAAGGCGTCGCGGAAGGCCCGAATCCTCTCCACGTCCTCATCGAGGCCCGTGCCGAGCTTCAGCCTGAAAGAGCGGTAACCCTCGTCGAAGAACATGCGGCCTATCCCGAGCATCGAATCGGTGTCCATCAGCGGGATGAGCGCGCAGAGCGGGACCTCCCGCACGGACGGGCCGCCCACAAGCTCGCAGACGGAAAGCCCGGCGGTCCTCCCCGCAAGGTCGTAACAGGCCATGTCGAGGAGACCCTTGGCGGCCTCGCTTCGCGCCACGTTCGACTCCATGCGATGGGCAATTCGCTCGACATTGAACGGGCTCTCTCCAAGCACATAGCGGGAAAGCGATCCGGCGATGATGTCCACAATCTGGGCCGGCGAGGCGCCGGTCTCCGGAAGCCATACGAAGACCTCGCTCCAACCGACGCGCCCCTCCTCGTCGTGCAGCGCGCAGACGACAAAGTCGCCCCCGAGCCATTCCTCCTCGGCGGGGATGGCCATTCCCAGTCCTCCCTCGGAGCCGGACATCAACTCGCGAATATGTTTATGAAAGGGTACATGGAGCGGCGTGAGATCGATTCGGACTATTCTCGTATGGTTCATAACGCTCCCCGGTGATGTATCGATTTCCGAACATAATGCGGGCAGGGTGGATGAATTAAAAGCAAAAAATCGCCGTAATGCCCCCCGCAAATTCGATGCTGTCATATCCAAGGCAAAAAGGGATTGGTCCGCCTGCGCGGCGGGCGGTAAAAATCAAGGAACATGCGCGATTATGGTTGACAGACGGTGTACGTATTATACAATTATATTGCACAACATGAATAGTGGCGGCATTCCCTTGGATGCCTCTGTTCAGGGGAGCGGGGCTGGTATGGCTTATCGGATAAGCGTTTCGGTAGGCTCGCGCCCTAAATACCCGGGCTTTAAAAGGAGGTTCGTAAATGAGCACCATCAACGTGGGAATAATCGGATGCGGTCGAATAGCGGACCTTCACTACCCCGGGTACAAAAACAACCGCAAGGCGAGGGTGTACGCGGTATGCGATTCCAACGATGAGATCAGGGAGCGCCGTAAAAAGGAATGGAGGGCCGAAAAATCGTATTCGGATTACCGCGAGCTGTTGGCCGATCCCTCCGTGGATGCCGTCGAAATTCTGACGCCGCAGGTTCTGCATGAGGAGATGGTGATCGAGGCTGCCCGCGCCGGCAAGCACATCGCGCTACAGAAGCCCATGACGATCGACCTGGCGAGCGCCGACCGCATGCTTAGGGCCGTTCGGTCTTCGGGAAAGGTTTTCCGCGTTACCGATAACTATCTGTTCTATCCGCCGATAGTCTTCGCCAAAAAGATGATAGACGCAGGCGAGATCGGCGATCCGAACAATATGCGAATAAAATTCATAAGCGGAGGAAGCGGCGGCTGGACGGTGCCTCCCTCGGCCTGGGAGTGGCGGTTAAAGGAGAGCATGGAGGGGCGCCCCATGCAGACCTTCGATCATGGGCACCACCTGTGGTCCGCGGCCAGTTACCTGCAGGGCAGGGTCGAGCGTGTCGCAAGCTGGATCGATTCGATCGACGGCGTCATCGATTCACCGGCGGTAATCATGTGGAAGTGCGAGGGCGGCGTCAGATATGGAAGCTGCGATTACGCGCACGCGGCGGACCTTCACATCCCATCCAGATACTACGGAAACGATGAATGGTTCGAGATAACCGGCACGCGCGGCATGGCGCTAATAAATCGATGCACCGGAAACGTGCTTTCCGGTCCACCGCTGAGCGTCTTCAACGGAAAGGGATGGAAAAATTATCCTAATATCAAATCCGATTGGAGCGAGGGATTTATAGGGGCCACCCGGAATTTTATCGCCGCGATAAGGGGCGAGGAAGAGCCGCTGCTTTCGGGGGAGGCGGGCAGGGAGATGCTTCGACTGGATCTCGCCATCCAGCGCTCGGCGATGCTCAGACGCGAGGTGTATGTGGACGAGATGGACTCGTTTTTCCCTTCTCTTTTTGCGTTCAGAAAGAGGCGCGCCGGTATACGGGCCAATCCCCGCCGCAAAAAGCGCGTTGGCCTTTTCGGAGGAGGCAGCTACTCGAGCTACGCTCCAAGGGCCATCGAGCTAACAGAGGGGCTTATGGAACGCTTCAACGCGGACCGCGCCGCCGGATGGAATACCGTAATAGGGCTTAAACTGCTGGCGGACGGAGGGTGCGCCGACGAGGCGTTCACCTTGAAGGTCAAAGATGGAGCGGCAAGCCTGAGCCGTGGCACGGTTCCGACGGACGCCATCCTGGTCGTAAAGGCCGAGGCCGGTGTATGGGCCGCCATTCTGCTCGGCAAGAAGCGCATCGAGATGGCGCTGATTCAGGGCAAGCTGAAGCTGGAGGGCAAAGCCGAAGAGGGCCTCAGGCTGAGGGACGTTTTCGGCCTTTAGCGCATCCCCAAATTCAGTAAGCCGGCGGACCTGGAGAGAAGCCTCCGTTGCCAAAGTATCCGGGGGTGCAGCCGACGGCATAGCAGATCCATTCGCAATTATATTTCAAGCCCGCCAAGGACTCGTTCTTCCATAAGTCCGTAACATCCCTGTGCTTTTCGGACCCTTAAATACCGGACGGTGGACAGATCGCGAATGTGCTTTCCGGGGAAACCGCCTATTAATGCCTTGATTAAAAATGGCCGGGGGGGGTATTGGTAAAAAAAAAGCCCGGACGCGTTTTTAGGACCGTTCCCACGGCATGACCGTATAAAGAATAACAATGGCTAAGAAGAGAATACTTATTGTCGAAGACGAATCGTTGATAGCGTTCGATCTGGCCACGCGCCTGCGAAGAACGGGATACGAGGTTACAGATATCGCATTCGAGGGCTCTGAAGCGCTCTTGAAGGCGGCTGAAAGCCCTCCCGATGCCGTCCTGATGGATATAAGCCTGCCGGGCGTAATGAATGGGATCGATGTGGCGGCCGAGCTTTACGGCAGGCGCGGCATTCCGGTCGTCTACCTCACAGCGCACGCGGATTCCGCGACGCTGACCCGCGCCCGCGAGACGGAGCCCCATGGAATTCTATTGAAGCCCGTTCGGGACATCGATTTGATATCGGCCATCGAGACGGCATTGCAAAGGCATTCGCTCGAGCTGCGGCTTAAGGCGAGCGAGGAGAAATACAGACGCATGGTCGAGGGTATCAGAGACGTCATTTACGAAGTAGACGTCGAAGGGACGGTATTATACGTAAGCCCGGCCATAACGCCAATACTCCTCTATACTCCGGAGGAAATTGTCGGCCACGACTTCCTAAAGTTTTTTCATGAAGACGACCTGGAGCGGCTGAGATATGATTTTAACCGGGCTGTGGCCGGCGACTCGAAGCCTGAGGAATACAGGGCGATATCCGCTAACGGCTCGGTTCACTGGGTCAGGATATTCGATACACCCGTTATGGAGCAGGAACGGGTTACAGGCTTAAGGGGGGGTGCTGACGGAGGTAAGCGATATCATCGATGCGCGCGAGTCCCTCCGAAAATCGGAGGAGCGATACCGGGTCCTTTCGGAGATATCGACGGACGCCGCGAGCAGCCTGAGGCTCAATCCCGACGGGCGTTTCGAGCGCGAATGGTCGGCGGGGAAACTAATAGGGGCCATGGGGTATTCGCTCGACAGGCTCGACACCATTGAAAAATGGCTCACCATAGTTCATCCGGATGATATTCATCTTTTTAAAAACGCCTTTTCCGGTCTTTTAAAGGGGAAAGTATCCTCGGTCGAGGCAAGGGTCTATGCCGCCGACGGAAGACTTAAATGGATCCGCGACACCGTCTTTCCATACTGGGACGAGAGGGAGGGGCGCGTCGTGCGCCTGGTGAGCGCCGTCCAGGACATCACCGCCCGCAAGGAGGCCGAGCAGAAACTGGAGGATGAAAAGCTCCGTCTGGCCATCACCATTCGGGACATAGCGGACGGCATTATAACGGTCGATCGGGATGGACTGGTAACGCTATTGAATCCGGCCGCGGAATCCATCACCGGATGGACCGACGGGGAGGCAATCGGAAGGTCGATCGGGGAAACGCTTCGCCTTTACGACGCCGACACCGACGGCCCGGCGTACGATCCGTTCGAGGGGCTTTCGGCCGAAGATGATGGAACCGGAATGCTGCGGCAGGCGCGGCTTGTGGCGCGCGACGGAGTCGAGAAGCGGGTGGAATACTCTACAACGACACTCTATGAGCGATTCGACCTTCCCGCGGGCGCGGTCATCGTGATGCGTGACATTACCGGGCGCATGAAGCTCGAAAACGAGCTGCAGAAGGCGCGCAAGCTCGAATCCGTGGGGGAGCTTGCCGGGGGCATAGCCCACGATTTTAACAACATGCTGACGACCGTACTGGGCAACGTATCGCTCGCAAAAACGAATTTGGACGAGCAGGTCCACGCTCGACGCTATCTCGAAAACGCCGAACGCGCCATAGCCCAGGCGCGCGAGCTTACACGGCAGCTACTCACCTTCGCAAGGGGCGGAGAGCCGGTAAAGGAGCCCGTTGATATTGGAGAACTGGTCCGGGAGGCCGCCGCCATATGCCTGGATGGAAGGGGAGTTCTCTGTGAATTTGATATTCCCGACAGACCCGGCGAGGTTATGGCGGACAGGGGCCAGATGAGGCAGGTGATACAGAACCTGGCCATCAACGCGGAGCAGGCCATGCCGGACGGAGGGAGGGTGATATTCCGCGCCGCCAGGGTAATGGTCGGTCCGGACAGCTCGCTTCCATTGCCCGATGGTGAATTTGTCGTGCTGACCGTACAGGACTCCGGAGTGGGTATACCGAAAACGCTAAGGGATCGGGTGTTCGATCCGTATTTTTCGACCAAACAGAAGGGCGGCGGACTGGGACTTTCAATAGTCTATTCGATCGTAAAAAAACACGGTGGGATGGTGCTGCTCGAATCGGAGGTGGGCGCCGGTTCGAGGTTCCATGTGTACCTTCCGGCCCTCGACAGGGTCGAAAAAAGCGGCGAGCGTGTAGCGCTTGGATAGGGGCTATTCCTGCGGATAGCCCAGGAGAAGCGACGCCTCCATTCCCGCGTCGCGGACCGTCTCGGCGTAACTCTCGGCATGGGGCTTGATGAGATCGGCCGGGCCGGAGATTCCTATCGAATAGACCGCCCGCTTGCGGTGATCGAGCACCGGCGAGGCGTAGCAAATGATGCCCTTCCTGTATTCCCCGTCGTCCACCGCAAGCCTTCGGGTTTTCACCACATCGAGCGAGCGCATCACTTCCCTGGCGGAGCGCGGCGACTTGTCGGTATATCTGCGGTAGTCGGCCGCCGAAAGCGCGCTATCCACAATGTCCTGATCGCTGAAGGCCAGAAGGGCCCTCCCAAGCGCCGTTACCGTGGATGGCTCGCGCATTCCCACGGAGAGGTTGAGGGAGATATGCTCCTTGGGCTGCTCTACGGCGATAAATACCACCTCGGGGCCGTCGAGTATGGCAAGGTGCGTGTTTTGCCTTGTGGAGACGAGCACACGCCGCATGATGGGCCGTATGAGGCCCTCCACATTGGACTGTTCGCCGTATAGCCCTGCATATTCCAGCATTCGGTATCCAAGCGAGTAGCGCTTGGTGTCCGGATCTTGAAGAACGAAGCTGTGCTTGGCGAGCGTGCTTAGCAGCCTGAACACGGAGGAACGGTCGATCGTAAAGCTCTCCGATATCTCGGTTAGGGATAGAGGCCGTCCCGCACGCGCTATTACGCCAATTATCTCCAGGCCGCGCTCGAGTGATTGAATTGTAGCTCCCATTTCACAGTATGCAATATCAGTGCGCGTCGACTTGTCAATGATAAATGATAAGGCATCCTCTAAAAATTAGGTTTTCCCGCCCGCCGAAGGCGGGCGGGAAAACCTATGTACAGAGTTTGGCGGTAGTTAGCATTTATGGGAATCTTAAAATCTAATTTTTAGAGATTCCCTTAAATTATCAGTGAAAGTGATTGACATATATGCAATAAAAATGTATATTACGCAATACAATTGCGGTGCTCAGGCAGCTCGGAATCCTAAGCGCCGTCATGCCGCCAATTGATAGTTTCCGCGCCGCGAGCCGGCGCGGCAAAGGGGGTGGGATTATGCCGATAGTCGATATGAACGAGATCCCTTCGGCAAAGGTTGACAGGCCGTTCGAAAGGGAACTAAAGGTCATCATGTCGCCCGACACGAATCCCGAGGTCAAGGGCTTCTCGCTTCTCGAATCCATTCTCGCGCCGGAAGGCGGCTGCACCGATTTCCATTCCCATCCCATCTCGGGTGAGCTTATGATCATCATGTCCGGAAAGGGGAAGGCATATATGGAAGGACGGGAATACGAGCTTAAACCCGGAACTGCGCTGTACGCGCCACCGGGTGTAGAGCATAAGACAATGAACACGGGAAGCGAGCCCGTAAGGATTGCGTGTATATTCGTACCGTCAATCGATACGTCCTATATAATGGAAAGCGTAAGGGCGGCGCAGGCTGCCCGGGAAGCGAGCGATGCGTGAGCTTATGAAGTCCTTCGCCTCGCGATGCGGGGAACTCTCGAGGAAGGGCGCGCTTGCCGTTCCCGAACACGAGACCAAGGCGCTGTTGGCCGCGCACGGCGTTCCGGTCCCCAGGGGCTTGCTATGTGCGGACCGCGACGGGGCCGCCGCCGCCGCGAAGTCGTTACGGTATCCCCTGGTGCTGAAGCTCGCCTCCGACTCGGTCCTGCATAAAACCGAACTGGGCGGCGTTCGGACCGGCATAGGCTCGGAAGGAGAGCTCCTCGAAAGCTTCGACGAGATGCACGAGAGATTTCTTAAGCAGGGGGTGCCGGGCTATCTTGGAATCCTAATCGAGGAACAGGCCGAAGAGGGTACGGAGATAATCGCCGGACTGCAGAATGATCCGGTGTTCGGGCCGCTACTCATGCTTGGACTCGGCGGGGTGTTTACGGATGTTTTCGAGGACGTCGCGTTCGGGGCCCTCCCTGTGGCGCGCGACGATATCCGGGCAATGCTCGACGGCCTTAAGGGGGCCTCCCTCCTTCGAGGATACAGGGGATCGCCCGCCGTAAATATGGACGCCCTGATCGAAGCGGTTGAGAGTATCGCCGTTCCGGGGCTGGAAGCCGCGCCGCTCTACGGCTCGGTTGATTTCAATCCGATAATAGCCGGACCCTCGGGGGTGGTCGCGGTCGACGCCAAGATGGTCCTCCCGAAGGAGGGGGAGTCCGGACTCCGTAGCGAAATGCCTCGTACCGAGGGCATGTCAGCGTTCTTTACACCGGCCTCGGTCGCGGTGATGGGGGCCTCGTCGACGCCGGGAAAGATCGGAAACGTCATACTCGATTCCCTCGTCAATTACGAGTACGCCGGCAGGGTATATCCGGTAAACCCCCATTACGAAGAGCTCATGGGGCTTAAAAGCTATCCCGACCTCTCGTCGCTTCCGGAACCGCCCGAGCTCGTCGTAATCGTGGTGGATCTTGCACGTACGCCGGAATTGCTCGACGAGATGTCGAGACTCGGGTGCCGAAACGCGCTCATCGTCTCCGGAGGAGGCAAGGAGCTTGGCGGAGAGCGGGCGAAACTGGAGGGCGAAATAGCCTCCAGGGCGAGGGCGCTCGGCATACGGCTGGTCGGTCCCAACTGCATAGGCTCGTTCGACGGTAAGAGCCGTTTCGATTCCTTTTTCCACAGCCACGAGCGCCTAAGCCGGCCGCCCGCGGGCCCTATGAGCTTCATCACCCAGAGCGGCACATGGGGATGCGTCTTTCTGGAGGAGGCGTACATCACCGGCGTTTCCAGGATGGTGAGCTACGGCAATCGCGTGGATGTCGACGAGGGAGATCTGGTGGCCTATCTGGCCGGGGACAGGGAAACCTCGGTAATCGGAAGCTATATCGAGGGCCTGGGCGACGGAAGGAAGTTTTTAGAGGCCTCCAGGCGCGCCATAGAGGCCGGAAAACCGGTGGTCGTTTTCAAGACCGGGCGCACACGCCAGTCGGCACAGGCCTCGGTTTCGCACACCGGGGCCTATGGGGGGAGCTACCGGGTCTACGAGGGGGTGATGCGGCAGCACGGCGTGGTGCTTGCCGATTCCTTCCACGAGCTGTATGCCTCGTGCGAGGCCCTCGCGCTGCAGCCCCCGGCGCGCGGCAACCGGGCGGCGATGCTTTCCAACGGGGCCGGGCCCATGGTGAACGCGCTCGACCACTTTCCCGGAAAGGGGCTGGAGCTGGTTAGGCTCGGACGGAACTCGGTAAAGGCCATGCGCGATCATTTCAGCTTTTTCTATCTCGTCGAAAACCCGGTCGACGTAACAGGATCCGCGACGGCGGCGGACTACGAATACGTGGTAAAGACACTGATGGACGATGACGCCGTCGACATCATCATGCCCTTTTTCGTGTTTCAGGACACACCGCTCGACGAGAGCATCGTGGAGCGCCTCGCGGCGCTCGGGGGGTTTCGCGCCAAGCCCATCGTATGCTGTGCGGCAGGAGGAGATTACACCCTAAGGATGTCCGACGCCCTGCGCCGGCGGGGCATACCGGTATATCCGGACGTTGCGCGATGGGTGGCGGCCGCCTCGGCCCTGGCGCAATGGGGAAAGACGCTCGCGGCGAACCGCGCGTAGGCATAGCGCCAACGCGCGCCAAATGGGGGAAGAGATGGACAAATTGATAATCACCGCCGCCCTCACCGGCGGCATACACGGCAAAGAGGCGAACCCGGCCCTGCCCGAACAGCCCGACGAGATCATCCGCGAGGCCGTCCGTTGCCATGAGGCGGGCGCGGCGGTCGTGCATCTGCACGCGCGCGACCGCTCCGGAAAGGGGGTCGCGGACGCGCGCATTTTCCGCGAGATGAACGATGGCATCCGCTCGCGGTGCGGCGTAATCATACAGAATACCACGGGCGGCCCCGGGCTTCCCATAGACAAACGCATAACGAGCCTCGACGCCTCCCCCGAGATGGCCTCGCTCAATATGGGCTCCGTGGTCTTTTTCCACCAGGGGAAGGAGCTTCCATTCATCAATCTGCGCTCCGAGATCGAGGCGTTCGCCTCCGCCATGCTGGAGCGTAAAATCAAGCCCGAGATGGAGGTGTACAATCCCTCAATGTTCGGCGAGGTCGAAAACCTCATAAAACACGATCTTTTGTCCAGGCCGTATTACATCAACTTCGTCATGGGGGTGGGCGGCATGGGCGGGTATCCCGGCACCATTAAGGGCCTTGTGCAAATGATCGAACACCTCCCGCCGGGCGCCGTCTTCAACGTCTCCGGCATAGGCCGCGCGCAGCTTCCAATGAACACAATGGCGATCCTTGCCGGCGGCCACGCTCGGACCGGGCTCGAGGACTGCGTGATGTACCGCAGGGGCGAGCCCGCTAAATCGAACGCTCAGCTCGTGGAGCGCGTGGTGCGCCTCGCGCGCGAGCTTGGCAGGGAGGTCGCCACGGCCGACGAGGCGCGAAATATACTGGGGATGGGATGAACTCACCCCCTGTCCCCCTCTCTTTAAACGAAAGAGAGGGGGAATTTCGGCAACAGACTCATTGCTGCGATACCCCCTTCTCTTTTCAAAGAGAAGTGGGCCGGGAGGATGAGTTTAAAAAGTAAATGGAGAAGGCATCATGAAAATAGCGGTGATAAACGAAACAAGCGCGGGCGACCGAAACGCCGACGTGATGGCGGCGCTCGACGGCAGGGGGCACGAGCTTATTAACGCCGGGATGACGAAGACCGGGGGCTCGCCGGAGCTAACCTATATCCACACGGGGCTTCTGGCCGCTCTGCTCCTAAACTCCGGCAGGGTGGAGTACGTGGTCGGGGGATGCGGCACTGGGCTCGGGTTCCTCAACTCGGTAATGCAGTATCCGAATATAGTCTGCGGTCTTATTGCGGATCCGGTGTCCGCCTGGGTCTTTACCCAGATAAACGGGGGCAACTGTATCTCGCTTCCAATGCTATATCAGTTCGGCTGGGCGGGCGATGTAAACTTTCGGTTTATCTTCGACCGTATCTTCAGCGTCGAGCCGGGGATAGGCTACCCCGCCCACAGGCAGGAGTCGCAACGCGAGAGTCGCAGGACCCTTTTCGAAATTTCGAAAAGGACGCACCGGAGCATGGTGGAGATATTGACGCTCCTCGATCCGATCATTGTAAAAACGGTCCTCTCTTTTCCGGGCGTCATGGAAACGCTCGACCCCGACACGCTGGCGGACGCGGACCTTAGGGCCGCGATCAAAAAATCGCTTTAAACCACGAGGCTGGACAATGAAGCATAGAGATGAACGCGCTAAAGCCATTGCACGACACGGATCCATCGCGGCGGCGGTGGAGGCCGGGGCCCTGGAGCGGTTTCAGGACATCTCCCTCTCCGAGGCTATAGTGCTGGGGCTATTAAACCAGGGCGTCAAAAAATATGTGGGCATATTCGGCCATGGAACGACCGATATCGCCGAGGCGCTCAGGGTCTACGAGGAGGCGGGACTCGTTAAGACTTGGAACGTACGCCACGAGACCGCGGCCGCGCATGCCGTAACTGCCCTCAAGATTCTGACCGGCGAGACCGCCGCGGTCATCACCTCGATCGGACCCGGGGCCATGCACGCCTTCGCCGGGTCTCTCTGTGCGGCCTCCAACGGCGCCGGCGTGTACCACATCTACGGCGACGAGACCACGCACGACGAGGGCTTCAACATGCAGCAGATCCCGCGCGACGAGCAATACCAGTTTCTAAAGCTTGCCGGGCTTATGGGGGGCGCGTACTCGCTGCAGGAGCCGCATTCAATTTTCACCGCGCTCCGGCGAGGAGCCATACACACCGGCCGGGCGGGCTTCGCCGGTCCATTTTTTCTTCTTGCGCCCATGAACGCGCAGCCGGCGATTATCGAATCCTGCAACCTTCTCGAGTTTCCGGGCGCTTTCAGGGCGGTGGCGCCCTCGTGCTCCGACAGCTCCGTCTACGAGCGGGCAAGCGAGCTTGCGGCGGGCGCCAGGCGCGTTACCATCAAAATAGGGCAGGGGGCGCGGGGCTGCGGACCGGAGCTTGTCGAGCTTGCCGGCCTCCTCGACGCGGCAATCGTTGGCGGACCGAGCGCGACAGGGATAGTCCCGTACACGGAGCTCCGCTACATGACGGTAGGCGGCTCGAAGGGCTCCATCTGCGGGAATTACGCCATGAACGAAGCCGACCTGGTTGTCGTCGTGGGAGCCCGCGCGGTGTGCCAGTGGGACTGCTCGGGAACGGCCTGGAAGAAGGCGGCCGGCATCATCAACTTCAACATCGATCCGCAGCATGCGGGACACTACAACCGGACCCTCCCAATACTGGGTGACGCAAAGGCGAACCTGCGCGCCTGGATCGATCATCTGAAAGGAAAGGGTGTTCGCCGTGCCGACGGCTCCTCGGATTGGGCCGGGGCCATTTTCAAAAAACGCGCCGAGTGGGAGGCGTTCAAAAAAAAGCGCTATAAGAACCCGACGCTCTATGACGAGGCATGGCAGTCGGAGGTTCTGACCCAGCCGGCCGCAATCAAGGCCGTGTGCGAATGGGCGGACGCTTTAGGAGCGGTTAAACTCTTCGACGCCGGCGATGTTCAGGCCAACGGGTTTCAGATAGTGGAGGATGTGCGCGAAGGACAGACCTTCACCGATACGGGCGCCTCGTACATGGGTTTTGCCGTGTCGGCGGTTTTTGCGGCGGCCCTGTCGGAGCGGCCGTTTTATCCCGTGGCCTTCTCGGGAGACGGGAGCTTTATGATGAATCCCCAGATACTAATTGACTCGGTTCAGCACGGCGTACGGGGATGCATTGTGCTGTTCGACAATCGCAGGATGGCCGCCATTTCCAGCCTGCAGG
>Ga0116158_10003188_pt1 | contig 14295 bp, 7 predicted proteins | sample AD_UKC052_MetaG_FD_89883 | JGI IMG/M metagenome (GOLD analysis project Ga0116158, IMG submission 89883) | Active sludge microbial communities of municipal wastewater-treating anaerobic digesters from USA - AD_UKC052_MetaG | ecosystem: Engineered > Bioreactor > Anaerobic > Digestate | place: USA... | reverse complement strand
TTCTAAATACAAGTTTTTTGATATATTAAACTGTGATGGTGGCTGCATAGGAAGCTTTGATATAAATAATCATGATAAAGAAAAAAATCTAAAAGCATGGATAGTATTACAATATAAAACACAAATGGAAACAGAAGATAAACATTCAGAAAGCCATATAGAACAACATAAAAAAGAATTAAAGGAAATAAAATTTACAAGGGAATTTTAAATTAAGGTACTATTATAACATCACTACTGTTATTCATAAAAATATTATCAATAAGACTAACTCCACCATTATCTTTATAACATATTGCAGCATTTTTATGATCAGTAAACTCATTATTTTCTACAATAATGTTACTTCCATTCTGTATATCAAGGCCACACATGGTAGTATTTAATATTTTATTATTAATTACAGTAATATTACTACCACTATTTATTTCTATATCTCTATAAAATCCATTATTAAAAATAGAATCTTGTATTAATAAATCTTTAGCACCATTAACATATATAACTCCATGATTTATATTATTAAAACTATAATGTCCGCCATATTCAAATATCGTATTTTTTATAACAGAGCCAGATGAATTATTAGTAAATTCTAGATATCCCCAATCACCAGGATTTGGTAGGAAAGCATCTCCATCTAAATTAGAATCCCCTCCATAAGAGTCATCAAAAAATGAAGTAAATATAACGGGATCTTCTTTCGTCCCATTTATCATCATCTTCCCATCTATCTTAAACTTACCATGGTCAGTATATGATTTAAATATCGTCCCAGATTCTACATTTAAAATAGCATCCTTACCAATATTAGCTTCATAAATATTATAAATACCCTTACTTAAAGTAAATTCTCCAGAATCAATATTAAGAAATGCCATTGATATTAAATTAAATCTATTATTTTCTAAAACATTATCTTTAATATCAGCTAAAATATTTTGACCAGAAATTGCTATATTTACTGCATTTAAAATTTTATTCCTATAAAACTTCAAGGCCTTGCCAACATTGTATAATACAACATTATAATGATTATCAGTAAATTCATTTTCACTTATTTCACCAGATGATTGAGATATTTTAAATCCATACATAGAATTATAAAACTTAGACCTAATTATTTTTACGTTTGAGTTTACTATATTCATATTTGCACCACTAGCTAAATAGATATTATGACAGCTTGAATCTCTTACAATAAAATTCTTTACACCATCAACCTTAATCATATCACCAACTTTATTAGTAAACTCAATATGCTCACTATATCCAATATCAACATTATCTAATTCAACATAATCATTTTGATAAAAATATATAGGCCCTATTTCTCCACTTTCATTATCCCCATCGCTTGGCATTATATATATTTTATTATCATTATTGCCCGCAAATACTACGTTTCCTAAAAATACAAACCTAGCATCTTTAGACATCTTTATCTGAGCTCCTGGCTCTACGAGTAAATTAGCATTTTTATCTAGAATACAATCATGATCACAAAAATATATCATATTTTCACCAAATACTGTATCACTAGTTATACTTGTCAACATAGATCCATTCACTAATGGCTCAATATCTACACCTTGCTCTATTGTTTTATAATCAGTATAACTATTACCATCAAACATTCTTAATCTAAAATAATAAATCGCCTTACTGTCTTTTATATAATAATCATAATTTAAAGCATTATTACTAACATCTATATTCTCCCAAGCACCATCATCTTTTTTAACATCTAAATCTAAAAGCAATGCATCAGGGTTAGTCCAACTCAAAGAAATTTTCAGACTTTTATCAACATAATTTTTATTAAATTCAAATCCACTAACAATATTATTACTCTCTTCTTGCACCTGTATGCTATCCTCTTGTTTACTACCTTCAACAATTTCTTCACTAGAATTATTAGTCTGCGGGACATTATAATCAATAACTAAATTATCATTTATATGCATCCAATTATTCTCGTCTAAGTAGGGGTAGTCTTCCTCCTTGTTATCACTACTGTCATCAACATAATTATCAGCATTGGTAACCTTATCATCTAACTCAGCATCTACTGTTATAATCTGTAATTGATCCCCATTATCTTTAATAATTGTTTGTAATATTCTGTTATCTTCAGTAATAGTTTTATTTAATAAGATATTACTGCTATCATCAATTTTACTAATTTCAACATTATTTTTATCTTCTGTATTTATGGTATTACTATCAACTCCTTGTGTAGTTTCATCTAATAGAATATTGCTACTATTGTCGCTTTTACTAACTTCAACATTGTTTTCCACTTTATCATTATTACTCTCAACTTTTTGCTCTGGTTTTATTAAAACATAAGAATAATTTTGAGTTTTCCAAACATCCAAAAAATCCTGAATTAAATATTTTCTTTTTCTACCAAGCATCTTTCCTGGATCATTTAAATAAACATATTGATCATCATATCCAATAAGAACCATAAAATGCCCATCTCTATTAGCTTTCATATTTATTCTTACCGCTACAATTACTACATTCCCATTATCTATTTCTTTCTTTAAATTATCAAAATCATTAACGCCATAAAACACTGCCGAATTTTTTACATTGTCTCTTTCATTAGCAATAGTGTTTAATTTATTAACATTTGTATAGTACCCATTATAATTTCTAATTGGATCTCCATATTTTTGATAAAGCCAATCATCTATTTTTTTTATTTCATTGTAATCTAGAAGATCTTCACTTTTTATTCCATTTATATATGACAACACCATATAATAACTCGTTTGCCCACAATTTAAAGTATTATCCCAATCACCTGGTGGAACTTGAGATATAAAAGCAACATCATTGATCTTTGCAAATAATATATTAGGAATAAAGAAAAGTAAAAATAATACAAAATAAATCCTTTTCATACTCTCAGAATTAATAGTTATTCATTATATTTAAAACTATTTATAATATCATCTATTAAAGGATTATTTTCATTATCATCATTTCTATCACTACATTCTAGGTTTAAAAAGTATGTATATTCTCCTTCTTTTCTTGCAAACATAATATCTCCAGAGCCAGCAAAATCTCCCTCTTCTTTTGTTTTATACCACCCATTTTTATAACTTTCACAAGTATATTTTTTACACCCCAAATCCTGACACTCATTCTTTATATAATCACAAACATCGACACTACTCTTTTCTGTTACAACATCTACTACACATTGTTTACTATTTAAATCATTAGAAATCTCTTCATTAGAAACCTGTATAAACTCATCACTTCCCTTAACATACAAATTATCATCAAGCATTAAGTCAAAGCCATATTTTTTATCCTCAATAATTTTTTTATCATCTTCATTAATAATGTTAGTATCACCAGTATCATCACTAATAGCAACTTCAGGACCTTTCTTATTCCTTCTATTTAGTATAGTAAAAGAGAACACTAAAATGACTAAAATGCCTACTATTACTAAATAAACATATAATATATTTCTCATATTTTTATATAATTAAAAATTAGATATAAAAGTCTTAGCACACATTAAAAACTACATAATTAACTTTTTAATTAAATAAAAATAAATAAATAAAAAAATACACCTATATTAGTGTATTTTTTAAGTGTGCATAAAATATAAAAGGCCTGAAACTAATCAAGCCGTTTATATATTTATTCTATTATATCACCTTCTAATGTTGCCTTTGGAGGTTCTTCTTTATCATCTACTAAACTTACTTCTTCTCCAGAGCGTATCTTATCTATAACTTTCTCTCTTATGTCTTTCATTATGTTTTCATTTTCTTTTAAATAATTCTTAGCAGCTTCTCTACCTATTCCTAATTTAGTATCACCAAAAGTATAAGAATTCCCTGCTTTATTTATAACCCCAAACTTCACACCAACATTTAATATATCAGCTTGCCTTGATATGCCCTGGTTATACATAATATCAAACTCACATTCTGAAAATGGAGGAGCAACCTTATTTTTCACAACCTTTACTCTTACCTGATTCCCTATAATAGAATCACCTTGCTTAATTTGTGCTTTTCTTCTTATTTCTAATCTAACTGATGAATAAAATTTCAAAGCATTACCACCTGTTGTTGTTTCTGGATTCCCAAAAAATACACCAATTTTTTGACGTATTTGATTAATAAAAATAACAATTGTATTTGTTCTACTTATAGCTGCAGTTAACTTTCTTAACGCCTGGCTCATTAATCTTGCTTGCAAACCCATATGTTGATCTCCCATTTCTCCATCAATTTCTGCCTTTGGAGTTAAAGCAGCTACAGAATCAACAACTATAATATCAACTGCACCAGACCTAACAAGTGTTTCAACAATATCTAACGCTTGCTCTCCATAATCAGGTTGGGATATTAATAGATTATCAACATCAACACCTATCCTTCTAGCGTATGATGGATCTAATGCATGTTCTGCATCTACAAAAGCAGCAACTCCACCAGCCTTTTGTACTTCAGCAATAGCATGCTGAGCAAGTGTCGTTTTACCAGAAGATTCTGGGCCAAATATCTCAATTACCCTGCCCTTTGGATACCCCATAACACCAAGAGCAATATCAAGTGATAAACAACCAGACGAAACAACGTCTACATTCATATGAGATGCTTCTCCTAATCTCATTATAGATCCATCTCCAAATTTATCCTTAATCATATCAACAGCAGTTTTAACAGCTTTATCCCTTGGATCATTTAAATTTAATTCTTCTTTCTTTTTTGTCATATTTTTAATTTATTTAATAAAAATTTTATGGTTATAGATATATTATCAAATAGGCATTAATTTTAAATTAATTTTTCTGTGGATAACTCTCATTCTCTTATTTCATTGTTATAATCATCTGTTTCATCATTCTCCTCTCCATTATCATTAATTCCATACACTTCTCTGGGCTTAGCCCCATCAGCAGGTCCAACAACTCCAGCTTCTTCTAATAGGTCCATCAATCTTGCAGCTCTTGAATATCCTATTCTAAACTTCCTCTGTAATAATGATGTAGAGGCTCTTCCAGCCCTTTTTACTTCTTCTACAGCTTCTTCAAATAAATCATCATCAGTATTAAAACCCGAATTTGTTATTCCGCCATTTGTAATTAAAGATTTTTTCTCAACTATACTATTATCATATTCAACATCAAAATCCATTGATTTTAAATGTAAAGTAAGTCTTTTAGTTTCTTCATCAGATATATAAGTTCCTTGTAACCTAATAGGTTTTGGAGTATTTGGGGCAGAATATAACATGTCTCCTTTACCAAGTAATCTTTCAGCACCAATTTCATCTAATATTGTTCTTGAGTCAACAGATGCTGCAACCATAAAAGCAATCCTAGTAGGAATATTTGCTTTAATTAAACCAGTAATTACATTAACAGATGGTCTTTGAGTTGCAAGAACTAAGTGTATGCCAACAGCACGAGCAAGTTGTGCGATTCTTATAATACATGGCTCAACTTCGGCCCTATATAGCATCATTAAATCAGCTAATTCATCAATTATTATAACAATAACTGGGAGCCTATCTTCATTTTCAACTGATTCATTGTATGATGATATGTTAATTTTTTTTGCTGATGCTAAAACCTGATATCTTCTATCCATTTCCCCAACAGCCCACTTTAAAGCATTAACAATTTTCCTATGATCAGTAACAGGTGGAGTAAGTAAATATGGTATACCATTATATAAAGCCAATTCTACTCTTTTTGGATCTACCATTATAAATTTCAAATCATCAGGAGAGTTTTGATACATCAATGCAGCAATGATACTATGTATAGCAACAGACTTACCAGTGCCAGTAGCACCAGCAATAAGCAAATGAGGCATCTGAGCTAAATCAACAATATATGGTTTCCCAGAGACATCCTTTCCTAATAATAAACTTAAATTACTCCTTCTAGTTTTAAATTCTTCACTTGTAATCATCTCCTTCATTGAAACAATTGCAGACACTTTATTTGGCACTTCAATACCAACAAGAGATTTCCCTGGTATAGGAGCTTCTATTCTTAAAGAATTAGCTGCAAGTGCTAAAGCTAAATCATTTTGTAAAGCAACAATTTTAGAAAGCTTAACACCATCAGCAGGCTTAAAAGAATACTGCGTAACAGTTGGCCCAATTTTTACACCTTCCATAGTAACAGAAATACCAAAATTATCTAACGTTTTTTGAATTAGCATTAAATTTGTATTTATATCACCAGCAGAAGCAATACTATTTCTATCTTCTAATAATTCAATTGGCAAATATAAATCTTTCTTTGGTATGTTTAATTTCTTTAATGTAGTAGGCTGTATATCTCCAGTAGATATATGTTTTTCTTTTTTATTATCTTCTGATGGATTAACAAAATTAGCATTCTGTATATTAAACACAGGTGTGCTTGGCTGCTGCTTATTATTTAAAGTTTCATCCTCTGCTTGTTTAGGTACATTAATATCACTACTATTCCCAGTGGCTTCTTCCTGAGTTTTCTTACCAAATAATTTCCTAAAGTAATCATCAATAGGAGTATCAACTATAAAAGCAATACCTAAAAGAATTATAGCAATTAGTATAAAAAAAGATGCAAGATCTCCTGTAAATTTTTGAAAAGGAAATAAAAAATATTGACCAACAACACCACCATTATTTAATGATGGGAATAAATTAAATAAACTTATTAAACCTAATATAGAAAAAAATATTAATATAGCACCAAAACTAGCTAATTTCTGTATTCTTTTACTCTTTATATATAATATTAAAAGTAAAGATAAAAATATCGGCAAGAACCATTTACCAAACCCAATTATATTAATTAAGCTTTTGTCTAAGAACTGACCTAAATTACCAGCTAAATTAAACAAACTTAAAATTGATATTATAATCAATAAAGATAATATAATAAGCACAATATTTCTATTTCTAATTTCTCTTATAGCTTTCCTTTTTTCTTCATCTTCAATAGAATCTTTTTTAATAGTATCATCTTCTTTTTTTTGTTCTTTTTTCTTTCTCCCCATAATTTAACATTTAACTTCTAACTACTAACATTATATCACAAGAAATATAAAAAAATAGCAACCAAAGTTGCTATTTTTAAATATATATTTATATATATAAATTAAATATCTATTTCCTTACAATATTTTTTAAAAAAATTATATTGAAGATCATCTCCATTTTTACCAATAAAATCATAAAATAAATTTTCATCTAGATTTGTATTTTTTACAGAACAATCTAATGTTTTTTGATTAATTTCTATCCTATCAATTATAAAACGACAGGTATCGTTAATATCAACTCTTTCTAGAATAACATATGTAATCCTACTGTCATTAACATAAAACTGCGCCTGAGAACATACTTTAAATTTTTCTAAAAAACAATCCTCATTATCACAAATAAATAAGATTCTACCGCTTTGTTTTTCTTCCCCATCATTAACTGATGCATCCTTGTTGTTTATATTAGTATTCTCTATTCCCGACTTATATGTATCTATAACACTACTATTCTCAATTCCTTTCTCTTTCTTATTTATAGTACATCCTGAATAAAACAATAAAAATATAAAAATTATAAAAAAGAAATAAAATCTAAATTTCATAAATATCTTCTTAACATTTATTATTATATATATTAATTAAATAAAATAAATTAATAAGTATAAGGGGGGCAACCAGTATATTGCCATTTATCCCCACCACCAATAAACCAACATACACATCCTCCTGGCGCATCACAATTTGAACCATAATCTCTATAATAATGATTTGTGCAACATTCTATTCGTAATGTACAATTACCTATATATGGATCACTCGTATGTGTATGTCTAGGACTTGAAAAATTACAATAAGTACAATAATTTTGTGATGAGATAGTTTGGAGACAAGCATCAGAATTTCCTGATGTTATAGTTCTAGTATAAACATAATAATTACCTGGTTGGCAATCACTTTGTATCCATGGAGTTGAATACTGGCAAGCATTACATTGCGTAGACCCTGGGTTTGACCAGAAATCATCATCACACGGAGTACATGGCGCTGTAGATTGTGTGCTCTTAGTATTTTTAGTACACTGCGTACACGTTCTCGCTCCTGGCTGATCTAATGTATCAGTAACATATCCTGGACTACAATATTGACAATCTGTAGCAGAGCTTAAATCATGATCATACCAACCAGCCTGGCATGCATTACATTGTGTTGCTCCAGGAGAGTCTAATGTATTAGTTTTATTACCAGCAGGACAAAACTGACAATCTGTAGTAGAGTTTGAATCATGATCATACCAACCAGCTTGGCATGCAATACATTGTGTTGCTCCAGGAGAACCTAATGTATTAGTTTTATTACCAGCAGGACAAACAGGGCATGACGTTTGTCCTGTAGAACCTTGATATGTACCAGGATCACAAGCTTTTCTATAAACACTTCCACCAACACACATATAACCAGCTTCACATCTTTTACAAACTCCATTAATAACATAATATCCTGGATCACAACCAGTACCAGTAGAATTACAACCATAGCCATATGTAGAATCCCAATCAGCTCTTGTATCATTTGGATCACAAAATTCTATTCTGGTAGCTCCACTAATAAGATCATAAGAATTAGTTCCTGCATTGTATATATAGCATTTATCCCAATTATTATATCCATAACCATTACCACCTATTAAACAAGCTTGTATTCTTGTATCCCCCAAATACCCACCAAAAGTCTTACATGCAAGTAGATTATTTTGCATAATGCCACTAGGAAACACACTAACTCCATTTATTGTACTAACTGAAGCATTATTATACCCATATAAAAATTCAGGATCAAAATAACCACCATAATTAAATAAAGATTTGCCACATAGATAATTTACTGTATTGCTAGTATTAGATAATGTATTATATAATACTACCTTACCATATGAAGATACATTACTAGTATATTGTGAACTGTTATAATCACACTCTTCAAAAAAACTACTTTGTTTTATCCCATCTCCACAAAATCCACTACTACTAGTATTTATATCATTCTTACAATCATATAAACAACTATATGTATTTATAGGTTGTGATGTTGCTGGTGTAACATAGCTAGAACAAGTCTCTCCATAAATAATATCCCCTGTACTATTAGGGTTCTTACATCCAAACCATTTATCACTATGGCCAGAAATAGTTTCATTACCATAACCTGTCCCATTCTGACCAACTATATGCTTTTTAGGATCACATTCCTCTCTATCTACATTATTTAAATTTGTAATTCCATTAGTAGCTTTAATAAAATTAGAACCATATCCATAAGAAGAAACTATACCATCACCACAATAACCAAAAGTCTTCCCCCCACTAGTAACAACCATAGCATAATCACCATTAACTATTGATATATAATTACTAGGTAAACTACATTTATCATTAGCACTATTATTACAATAATACATTAACTTGGATTGCCCATTAAAATCATTAGAAACACCACCATTAACAACATAGAAAGATCCAGAAGTTAAATTATTAGATTCATTTGGATAAACAAAATAATTAGGATCACATTCTTCTATCCTCATAGCATTTGTAAATGTATTATTTTCGTCATAACCATATCCTAAAAAGTATTGTGAATTTTTATTATATGATTGATCATTTTTATTATATATATTAACAGAATTATATACTGGATATGTATATTTTTTTGATATTCTCTCAGCCACGCCCATTTGATTATAACTCAATTGTATAATCCCATCACCGCAATAACCAGCTGAGGACATTTGGCATACTCCATTAACATTAACTTGAAATGATTTAGCTTTATCTCTGTGAGCCAAAAAATATGCTAAATCACCAACTTGAGTAACACCACCAGCTTTATATGGGATCCAAGGAGATTTGGTAGTAGCATAACCAAAATCTGTATCAGTTGAAGGTATATTAGAATTATTCCAACAAACATAATTAGCACCATATCCATTTATGTCATATCCCCTCTGCCCTTGTATGTTTCCAGATTCTTTTGGTAATAACTTATGTGTAGGGTCACAATGTTCAAAATCAATTCCATTCCCAATATTAAAATCTTGATTTTCATTAGCAATTGCATCCCCATCATAATTTATTATTTGATCGCCACAAAATCCCCCAGAAAACATACAATGAGAGCAGCTATATTGATCATTTATATTGACTCCGGTTCCTATTTGAATTTTATTATCATTTGTAGATGGATCGCATTGTTCAAAATTAGAAATATAATAATAATATTTCTTAGGGTCTTTATTATATTTTAACCCAAAAGAATCATTAAATTCCTGAAACCCATTCTCTAAAATTCCATCCCCACAAAATCCGCCTATATCAGTACAAGATTTAGAGCACATATATTGATTAGAATACTTATCTCCAACTCCTCCATCATAAATATTATCAATATTTAGTTGACTATTACCATTTTCTTCAACAGATAAAATCATAGATGATTTATCAACAGTATATCCATTTACTTGTACGGGATCTAATTTTACATCCCTTATTTTGTTTATATTATAATACCCAATCCAAACAGCACTTTGGTTATATAATGCAGATTGAGAATTACTAAAAAGTGAATTTATAAAATCATTTTCATAAGTATTTTTTACAACAAATAAATCTCCACCATTATTTTGGCAATTTTGCCTTACATTATTCCATGTATCTTGAATATTTGTTATTTTATAGCAAAAAGATGAATTACTATCAGATCCCCAACCACTTCCACATCCAGAAATATATGCTTTTTTACAAATACCATAAGCAATATTATTACAATATTCATCATCCCATTTTCCATGCCATGCATCTCCTGTTTTTAAAGCAACACAATATTGAGTATTATCACCAGAAATAGTCATACTTGGCTCACGATCCGCGAAATTTAGATATTTAGCTCCTGATGGTTTATACTCACAGTATTCATGCTCCCCATCATCATTAATACTTTGTAAAGTAAAGTCACCACATGTAGAGCCAATATAAAAATTAAATGTTTTTGTATTTACTATGCCTTGCTGATTACCTGCTGTATTAGCACCCTGATTCCACGTATCTTTTATACTAATATTAAAAGAATAATCACCAAAATATGTTCCATCAATTAATTTGATCTTATTAAGGTTACTACTTTCAACATTAGTAGAATATATTCTAACAACTCCATAACCATTAGAATCAAGAGGTAAATCAACCCACTCACCTGTTATCTCAACAGGTTTATTGCTTACACTTTGTAAATCCCCAGAATTTCTATCAGCTCTAAAAAATCCTATACTACTATTAGAAGTATTACTAAAATCAAATTTATACCTAATCGGATCACCATCTAAGTCCTTTATACCATATATACGAATCTCAAAAAATAAAGAATTTTTTACAACATCAATTTTATTAGTTGCATTATTTGCTAAAATAAATCCAGAATACTGAAAACTATCTCCTTGTTTAACGTAAGATCTGGAATCTAACGAAAATGAACTTGAAAATATAGCAGGATTATTTTGATATTTACAAGGAATGTTACCTCTTATGCCACAATGATTTTTGTATAAATATTCCATTTTAGGAATACACGAACCATTAATAAAATTACATTCACTATTATTTATACAACTGGCTTGAGTTTTATAATTCATACATCTTTTATCTAAACAATTAGTCCCATTCCATAAGCAAGAAACATTCTCACATGTGCCTTGATCAGTATAGCTTGAACATTGTTTAAATGAAATCCCATTCCATTTCAAATATTCTACACCAAAATCACATTCTTCTTGCTGTTGCACAACACCATCACCACAATAACCACCACAAGTTTGTGCATTTATGCCAGTTGATGCATCTCTATTGTATTTACAATTATCCTTACAATATCTTATTTGCTCATTATACCAACCATGCATACCTAAATTCTTAGAGCATAATTCTTCACTATTATTATCACATTCCTCATTATCTTGTTTTATAGAATCACCACAAAATCCTTGAGTATTACAATCCGGATTATTATTTAAATTAATATCCCTATATGTACATGCGTTAGTACATGGAACAGAAATTCTACCTCTTACCCCACTAGGGTTTGTACAAAACTCTATTTTATCATTACCATCACAAAACTCACCAGCTTCAATTATTTTATTGCCACATACTTGTGCTCCTCCAGATATTGTTTTATACTCAGCCCCTTCTGTAATACAATTATCGTCAACATCTATTATATTTCCATTTTCATTGCTATTAACACTAAAATAATTACCATATCCATAGCCCTGAGTATACTCAAAATCCATTAATAATGAATAATTTTTACCATTATTTAAAACTTGATATTGATATATATGAGAGCCTTTTGTACAAACAAATTTATTAAGTTTAGGATTATAACACTGATCAACATTCAAATCTAGGACATTGCAATTTGCCCCAAAAATATTACAGTTACAATTTGATATTTCATTAATTGGATCTTTTGGACAATCAGAATCAAGCCCTATAAGACTACAGAAATTTGACCATGCATCTTGCCATGAAGAATTTACATATCCTTTTATATATGTTCCAGAAGATAATTTAGGATAATATCCATTTGTATTCTTATAGGCTTCTATTGCATTTTTCAACTTAGTAAGATCGCTTAATCTCTTTGTATCTCTTATAATCTGCTTTTGTGTATCAGTAATATAAGTTACAGAATCTACTTTTTTATTAAAAAATAAAAAACAAATGCTAAAAAACATTACAGAAAAAAGAAATATCTTCAATCCCTTTGTAAACTTCATATAATAAAATTATTCTATTAATAATATTATATCATAAAATACATTGTTTTTATTATTTATATTGTGAATAACTATAATAAAAGTTGGCATATGCCAACTTTTATTATTCACTAGAACTCGCCCTCCATAGAATTTTCTATTTCAGAATTATTTATATTTATAGGCTGAGTATTTCTAAAATCTCTTCTAATAGGTTTTATAAGATCAGGCCTTAACCCCGTTCCAACTGGTATAGGCCTTCCTATAATAACATTTTCCTTCAATCCAACAAGCTCGTCAATTTCACCACTTATAGAAGCATTTACTAAAGCCCTTGTTGTTTCCTGAAATGATGCTGCAGATAACCATGAATCACTATGTTCAGCAACTTTCGTAATACCAAGTAATAATAATATTCCTTTAGCAGGCTTTAATCCATTTTTTTTCAAGTTTTCGTTAATAGAATTGAACTTACCTAAACTAACTATATCTCCTCTTATAAATCTACTATCTCCTGGATTTAATATTCTTATCTTAGAAAACATCTGTCTAATAATAATTTCTATATGCTTATCATTTAGATCTTGACCTTGAGATGTATATACATGTTGTATTTCCTTTAAAATATATAATTGTACGGCTCTTTGTCCTTTCAAATTATATAACTCATATAAATCAATACTACCATCAGTTAATGCATCACCTCTTGAAACAGCATCTCCTGCTTTAACAAGTATATTATATCCAAAAGGTATAATATATTCTTTCTTATCTTCTATTTCATAAAGAATAGAAATCTTATCCTGCGATATTTTTATAATACCTTTATGTTTTGCATTAATTTTTTTATTCTTTATTTTTATAATAGTCTCTCCAACCTTTATTTTATCTCCATCATTCTTTACAAGATCCATTCCTTTTAATAATTCATAATCCTCACTTTCCTTGCTCTTATATGCAAGTGTTATAATTTTCTCTTTTTCTTTTGTGTCAGATTCTTCCACTTCTATTTTCCCGTCATATTCAGCAAGAAAAGCTTTCTTCTTAACATTTCTTGCTTCAAATATTTCTTCAACTCTAGGTAAACCTTGTGTAATATCGCTCCCGGAAATACCTCCTGAATGGAAAGTCCTAAGAACAAGCTGTGTAGCTGGCTCCCCAATTGACTGAGCGGCTATTATTCCAATAGGGGTTCCAACTTCAACAAGCTCATTCCTTGCAAGATCATAACCATAACATTTTGCGCAAACTCCCCTATCACACTTACAAGAAAGAACGGATCTTACTCTAACTGAATTAATATTTTCATTTCCAGCAATTTGTTTAGCTTGTTGTTTAGAAATTATCTCATCCTTTTTAACTATAATACTATTATTACTCCTATCGATAACATCCTCTAAAGCATATCTTCCAAATATTCTTGTTTCAATGCTTTCTCCTATTTCGTCACATTCT
>Ga0116158_10003182_pt1 | contig 14305 bp, 15 predicted proteins | sample AD_UKC052_MetaG_FD_89883 | JGI IMG/M metagenome (GOLD analysis project Ga0116158, IMG submission 89883) | Active sludge microbial communities of municipal wastewater-treating anaerobic digesters from USA - AD_UKC052_MetaG | ecosystem: Engineered > Bioreactor > Anaerobic > Digestate | place: USA... | reverse complement strand
GGCCGCCGCGCAAAGCAGAAAGATTTTGATTTTTATCTTCATAACTTCAAACCCCTTCATGATAGTATGCCGCGCCGGCATGTCTATTCGACAACCGGCCTCCGCGTTTTGATCGCTGAAAATCCCGGTTCCGCATTCCGCCGCGTCCGGGCCGATGCCTGTTACCGCGCATCACCCTACCACGGGTCGGGCCGCCGGTCAAGCAAATGGCAAAAATGTGTTGATTAATTTCCGCGTGCCGGGATTGCTGTCTCACTGATTTCCTGCAACCTTTCACGTGACGGAGGCACCGCATCAAGGCGATACTTTTTGACATCGATGGCACACTGCTCAAGTGCGCCGGTGCGGGAAAAAAGGCGCTCACCCGCGCCTGCAGCGAGGTGTTCGGCACTGTCGGCCGGATGGACTCCGTTGACTTCCAGGGCAAAACGGACCCGCTCATATTGCGCGAGTCGCTCGGAGTGATGGGCTTCAGCGACGACGACATAGACCGCAACACTGACGCCCTGAAGCGGCGTTATTTCAGCCACCTTGCTGAATATATCCGGGAAAGCCCGTCGGTCCTCATGCCGGGCGTCGGGGAGCTGCTCGAGAGGCTCTCCGGCATGGACCGTGTCCTCCCGGGGCTCCTCACCGGAAACTTCCGTGAAAGCGCGCGCATCAAGCTCGACCGGTTCGGCCTCTACCGCTACTTCGGCTTCGGCGTGTTTGGCGACGACGCCGCGCACCGGAACGACATGCCGCCGATAGCACGGCGCATTCTCCGCGAGCAATACGCGCTCGATATCCCGTTCGGGGACATCGTCATAATCGGCGATACGGTGTACGATATCGAGTGTGCGCGGGCGGCCGGGGCCGTTTCCGTCGCCGTGGGCACCGGCTGGGTCGGGAAGGACGCCCTCCTTTCGCGCGGGCCGGACCATTACTTCGAGGACCTGGGCGACACGGACAGCGTCCTGGCGGCCATCGCCGGGAGCGACTGAGCTGCGCCCGGCTGCAGCCGCTTCGCCGCTTACTTGCGCAGCCCCAGGCGGGACGCGATCATCCGCGCCTCCTCCACGCCCAGGGCGATGCTTGCCGCAAAATAGGCCGCTCCTCCGGCCGCGATAGTGCCTGCAAGGACAAACAGCCGCGTCGTGAACGGGGCCGATTCCCAGTCAATCAATCCGGAGAGCATCCATATGACGGCCCCCATGGGCGCTGCCGCGGCCGCGTTCTTCGCGGCTGAAGCAAGCAGGTCGCTCAACCCGATCGCCCCCGATTTTTTTCTCAGTAACGCCACAAGAAGGGCCGCCTGCGCGGTCGCCGCGATCGCCGCCGCAAGCGTCAGGCCGGCATGGCGCAGGGGCGTACGCATCAGTACCCACCCGCACGCTGCGTTCAAAACGAACGAGACTGCCGCTGCCATGCAGGGCGTGCGCGCGTCCCCGAGCGTGAAGAAGACCGGCGCGGTCAGCCGGACCAGGGCCAGGCTGACGATCCCCGCGCTCGCATAAAAAAGCGCGCGAAAGGTCATCCCGGCCTCGACCGCGGTAAACCGGTTATGCATAAGGAGCACGGAGATTATCGGGAGCCCGATGATCATAAGCGCCGCGGTAGCCGGCACGGCAAAGAAGAGCGCGGTCCTGACGGAAGAGCGGTACGATCCGATCAGCGCGGTCGAGTCGTCCCGCGATGCATGGGCGGACATCTCCGGCAGCATGACCGTGCCTATGGACATGACCGTTACGCCGAGCACGAGCTCGTGGAGCCGGTCGGAGAAGTATATATAGGAGATGCTGCCGTCAGCCAGGAACGACCCGAGCAGCGTGGCGACCAGGATGTTGACCTGATGGATGCCCATGCCCGCCATGCCGAGGAGGCCGTTACGGAAGATCCTGCCGATCTCGGGGTGCCCGAGATTCAGGGAGAGCTTCATCCTGAATCCGGCCAGTACCATGAACGTTATCTGCAATGCAAGCTGGAGCACACCGCCGGCCATCACGCCCGCTGACACCGCGTAGAGAGGGTCCGCGAACAGGCGGCCGGACAGGAGAATGCCGGAAATGATGCCGGCGTTCAGGAGCACGGGGGCAAAGGCCGGCGCGAAAAAGCGACGGTGCGAATTGAGAACCCCCATGCAGAAGGCAAGGACACCGGCAACGGCAACATAGGGGACCATGATCCTGAACATGACGACGGTCCGTTCGATCCGCGCCTGGTCCTCGAAACCCATCGCGAGGACCGGAACCAGCGCGGGCGCACAGAGGACCCCGGCCGCGGCCGCGAACACCCCGGCTGCGAGTACCGCGGCCAGGGTCTTCTGCGCCAGCTCGAGCGCTTCACGGCCGCCGCGGGTCATCAAATAATCGGTATAGACCGGGATGAAGGTCACGGTGAGCACCCCCTCGGTGAGGAGCCGGCGCGCCAGGTTCGGGACCCGGAACGCGGCGTAGAACGCGTCGGTCGCGCCGTTCGCGCTGAAGAGCGCGGCCATGAGCATGTCCCGTGCAAGTCCCAGCACCCTGCTCGCAAGGGTCGAGGCCGCGACCATGCCGGTTGAGCGGAATAATCTTCCCATGCGGCAATGCTAACCGGGCGCGCCGGTAATATTCAAGCACATTTGAGCCCCGGGGACTCAAATCGGCACTCCCGGCCGGCGCCGCCGGAAGGCGACGGACAAATATCTTGACATGCCTCATCCTGAATAGTAGTCTTGCCGGCGGGTGACAGTACCGGGTTTTTGCGCCGCGCGAAGCGGCGCTGAAAAAAAATCGGCCATTTCAGGCTTCCGGAGAGTCAAACAGTCATGATCGCCGGGCGGTCCCGGGCGGCGCTTCCCGCGCGGCTCCGTGCCGCCGGCACGATAACAGGGTTGCGGCAGGCCCGGCCCGCATCGGGCGCGCCGGCCGTCCCGGACAATACAGTTGACGGAATAATGAAACGAAAAGCCTTTTTGACGACCTGCATGCTCCTTCTCGCAACGGCGCTTTTCGCCGGTTATTACGAGCAGGGCCGCAGCTTCTACGTGAAAAAAAATTACGACCGCGCCCGCGAAATGTTCCTGAAGGCCGCTGAATCGGGCGGACCGGGCGATGCGTACTATTTCCTCGGCGAGATCGAGAGGATACGGTCGAACTATCTCGAAGCCGAGAAATACTACCGCTCCGCCATCTCGCATAAGACCACCTCCCGGCAGTACCTGATCAACTCCTACTGGAACGCCCTGCTCTTTGCCGAGCAGCGCAACGATTACCCGGCCATCGCGGCTATCTGCCGGTCCATGTGGATCAGGACCGGCGACGCCGCCGCGCGGCAGAAAATCGAGACGCTCATCAACAAGCTCCTCTGGAGCGACAACAACGACGCCATCGACGATTACAATGCGGGCATGGACCTGAAGAAAAACGGCAAGGCCGCGGAGGCAATGGCGAAGTTCCAGGACGCCCTGCGCACCGATTCTTCCTTCCTCGCGCCCAGGTTCGAGATCGGCATGATGGCCTACAATGCCGGCGAGCACGACAGGGCGTCGGGCTATCTGGAGGACATCGCGGCAAAAATACCCTTCTACGCCGAAGTGCAGCTTGTCCTCGGCGACCTGCAGTTTGCCCGCCACAACTACCGGAGCGCGGTCGAGCATTATGATAAAGTCGAGGAATACGGGTTCATCGACCGCGCCGCGGAATTCCGGGTCCGGATCAAGCGGGGCACGTGCTACTACAACCTGGACGAATTTCCGTATGCGGAGAAAGAGCTCGATAAAGCGCTCTCCTACAGCGCACGCTCAACCGAAGCCCTGCTCCTCATGTCGGCCATCAAGATCAAGATGGAGAAATACACTGACGCGCTGAAGACGCTGCAGAGGGCGGGCGCGGTCAGCCCTGACAATCCGGAGATACAGTACCAGCTGGGCAGCGTCTATTACAAGCAGGACGACCCGCGCTACACGGCCTGTTTTGAGAAACTGTTCTCCCTCGCCGGAAGCAGGAAAGACGTACCTGCGAAATACCGGAAAGTCTTCCTGCTGCTGGCCCGGCACCATTACGACGCCCGGGGCTTCGAGCGCGCAGAGGCCATACTGGCCGCCTTCGACGACAAGGGCCACACCTTTGACAGCCGGCTCCTCGCGGCACGGACCGCATACCAGTTGAAGAAGTACGACGCCGCCATCGAGCAGTACGAGAAAGTAGCCCCGCCGGCCGACGACCGGTTCCTCCTGTGCAAGGCCTACGCGCTGAGCGGAAGGAGGGAGAAAGCGAAGGCCCTCCTCGCCGAGCTCGCCGCGGGCGGCGCCGGCGATTATCTCACCCGGGCCAAAAACGACCCGGTGCTTTCAAGCATGGCCCGCGAGCTTGGCGGGGGCGCAACACCAGAGCCGGACGCGACACCCCGGCCCGAGCCGAAAACCGACTCCGGCGAGAGCGGCTCCGGCGGCGCAAAATGATCCTGTCGCTACAATAATCCGGGAGTGGACCCCTGGTGAGGCACCCCCCAGCACAGAGAGCAGACCTGATTCGTATCGCGCTGATGTCGGCCGGCGCCGTGCTTATGTGTGCCGCCGGCCTGTATGCCGGCGTGACGCCCTGGCAGGCGGCCATGACGATGGTCGGCGCCGCCGCGTACCATGTCCTGGCCGGACTTGATGCCCGCGCCCCCCACGTGCCGTGCGACCATATCCAGACCGGCGAAGCCGCGGCCGGAGGGTTCACCCTCATCGCGGTAACACTGTTCATAACGGGAAATCCGATAGCAATCGCCGGAGCGGTCCTTGCCGTCATGTTCGCGTACCAGGTCTTTTTACGATACGCCATAGCGCCGGACGCGAAAGAGGCCTCGATCGTCGGGGGGGCCGTCCAGGCTGTCATCGCGGTCATTATCGCCCGCATCGCGTGGAACGCCGCGCCGGACATCTCCGTTCCCGCAGGCCGGGCCCTGACCGGGCTCGTCCCGTCGCTCCCGGCCGGCCCTGCCGCACCCGCTGTCGCCGTGCCCGTTATCCTGGCGGCGTACGCGCTCTCGCGCCTTCTGGGCCCGGAGCTCAAATCCCATGCCGAGGGCCCGGAATTCTGCTGCCTCCCGGGCCGCGAATACTCGGTCATGACCTGGTGCCTGATCGCAGCACGCTGCGCTCTTGTCACGATCGCGCTCCTCTTTTCCGGGTGGCTCTGCGGCATCGGGTTCAGTGCCGGGCGTCTTTACCGCGGCACCCTGCCCGGCATCTTCAACCTCATGGCGCTCCTGGCCTTCTCCCTGGCCATGCTCCTGGTATCGAAGGCCGCCGGCACCTTTATCGCTGCCGCCGGCGCGTATGCAGCCTCGTACGCGCTCTTCTTCCTGTACATTAAAACGAGGGGGTTGCGCTATGATAGACGTGAAACAGTGTAGCCTGTCCATTTCCGGCATCACGGTCCTTGACGATATCACGATCACGCTGAACGACGGCGAAACGATCGGCATCGTGGGAAAATCGGGATCGGGGAAGACCTCCTTTTTAAAAACGCTCGCGCACCGCATACCGGGCTACGGAGGGTCGATATCGGTCAACGGCGCCCCACTTCCCCTGTTGAAGAGCGCCCTGGAGAAGGAGGTCACCTACTGCGGACCGGCAGTCCCCGCCAACCCGGATGAAAGCCTTGGAGAGTTCCTTCTGCAGGGGCGCCTGCCGTATAAAAAGGCCTTCAGGCCTTATACCGATTACGACCGCCAGACGGTCGATGAATACGCGGACATCCTGGACCTGACGCGCCTCCGCGCAATGAAAATCGGCGCGGTACCGGACGGAGCGTTCAGGCGGGCCCTGCTGGCACGCGCCTTCGTCCGCGGGTCGCATGCCGTGCTCCTGGACAATCCGACAAGCGACCTCGACATAACCTCCGTCGTGCTGCTGCAAAAGGCCATCGCGCGCTATGTCATCGAGGGAAACCGGTTGGCCGTGGTCTGCTCGGGCGATCTGAACTTCGTTTCAGCCGTGGCTGACCGGGTGCTGGTGATGGACGGCGGCAGGATCGCTGAATCGGGCACGGTCGATATCCTGGACGCGGACCTGATAAAGCGCTATTTCGGGATTGACGTTATCATATCGAGGAACATCTACAACGGGAAGCCGCAGATACACTCTTTTCCGGAATAGAAGGGACCTAGGTGAAGAACTTGATCTTCATCTTCGCCTCGTCCACGCTCTGGGCGAAAATGAGGTAATTATACACTCCCAGCGTCTCGGCCATCTTCAATACTTCTTTCTCCGGCCAGAGTATTATCACGCGCCGGTCAAACTTTTTGGCAAAGAGAGAGGCCTGTACCAGGGCGTGCATCCCCGCCGAGGTCACCATGGTGACGTTCTCGAAGTTGATGATAAGGCTTTCGCGCTCGGTCACCTGCCTGACAATGGATATGAAATTGGGCACCGTGTGTGCGGTAAGGCTGCCGCTCATCACGAGCAGCTTGACGCCTTCGATCTCGTTGATAGAATAGTTCAGCATAGCACGTCCGCCATGACCTCTTTCATCAAACCGCCGGGAACCTGTTGATTAATGATCGGGTTGCCGAGCCCCCTGAGCAAAACAAAATTAATAGCGCCGCCGAAATTTTTCTTATCGTACTTCATGTGCTCCATTATCAGGTCTATGTCAAACGGCCTCCTGGGGGGCATCAGCCCGTAGCGCTCGATGACGCGGGCCACGCGGCCGGCCTCGTCGTCGGAGAGAATCCCCATACGCCGGGCGATCTCGACCTTCACCCGCATCCCCGCCGCGACCGCCTCACCGTGCGTGATTCCATGATAGGAGAGGCTCGACTCGATGGCGTGACCGACGGTATGGCCGAAGTTCAGTATGGCGCGAAGGTTACGCTCGCGCTCATCCTCCCGCACGATCCGCGATTTAAACGCCGCCGACAGGGACACGAGCTCGGTGACCCGATCCGGGGCCTTGATTGATTCCCGGTCGTTCTCCTCGAGAAGCGGCAGGGTCCGCTCCTCGCCGATGCAGCCGTGCTTCAGGGCCTCGGCAAGCCCGTTCCCGAGCTCCCGTTCCGGGAGGGTAGAGAGAAACTGCGTGTCGCTCACCACGAGCGCGGGCTGGTGAAAGACCCCGACAATGTTTTTGCCCGCCGTGAGGTTCACCGCCGCCTTGCCGCCGATACTCGAATCGACCATGGCCAGGAGCGTGGTGGGCACATGGATGACCGGAATGCCCCTCATGAACACGCCGGCGCAGTACCCGGCAAAGTCGCCCGTCACGCCGCCCCCGATGCCGATAACAGCGGATTTCCGGTTCATGCCGCTTTCAAGGAACTGCTCGAGAAAACGCCCGGCGTAGGCGTAGTTCTTGCTCTCTTCGCCGTCGTCCATCAGCATAAGGCGGCACCGGTTCCCGGGCGCGGCCAGCGATTCGTCGATGTATTCACGGTTGAGCCCGTACACGCGCGAGTTCACCACCACTGCCAGGCTCTCGAAGGACGCGGCGGTTTCGCCGCCCAGGGCCTCGCGGAGGATGGAGGCGCCGATCATGATCCGGTAGGCGGCGCTCCCCGCCGTTGCTGTTATAACGCGGGTCATGCCAGCCATAAACTGCCCAGGTAGCTGTCGGACTGCCCGTTGCCGAGGATCGAGACGAGGGTGCCGTTGACCGGCGGGTAGAGGCGCATGCCCGTAATCTGCTGCGCGGAAAAAAAGCCGAAGTCGTGGAGACGGCGGTCTTTGCCCAGGCGCAGCTCGCCTCCGAGGTAGTCGCACCGGAAAGATACGTTCAGGATATGGCGCTTCCCCCGCGGGTCTATGGAATCGCACATGAACAGGAGATTGCCGACCTCGACCTCTATGCCAAGCTCCTCCCGGAACTCCCGCGCGAGGGCCGCTTTCAACGATTCGCCGAACTCAATCCCGCCGCCCGGCAGCAGCCAGTAAATATCGTTCTTTTTCCTGTGCGCGATGAGAAGCAGGGTGCCCTCCCTGACGAGAAAACCGGAGACCCGCACCCTGACCGTCTTGTTGATCCTGTCAAACATCAAGGGTGCCGTCCTCGATCTTCTGCAGTGAAATACGGGCCGCATTCATCTCGGCCTTGCGCTTGCTCGGCCCCTCGCCGGTGACGATCTCGCGGCCGTTGACTAGGAGGCGGACAGTGAATTCCTTCCGGTGGTCGGGCCCCCGCTCGTCGATGACCTCGTATATGGGCCGTGCCTTGTATTTTTTCTGGACATATTCCTGGAGCGCGGTTTTCGGGTCGCGCATAGACGACGGATTGTTGACGATCTCGATCTCGTCCTTGATCAGCGCGAGGACGAACTTGCGGGAGCTTTTCAGGCCCTGGTCAAGGAAGACCGCGCCGATCACCGCCTCGAGCGTGTTGGCTAGTATCGAGGGTCGCTCGCGCCCCCCGCTGTGCTCCTCGCCCCTCCCCATCAGGATGAACTCGCCCAGGTCGATCTTGCGGGCAAGCCTGGCCAGGGTGGCCTCGGATACAACGGCGGACTTGATCTTGGCGAGCTTTCCCTCCTGGTAGTCCTCGAAATGCTTGAATAAATATTCGTTCACTACCAGCGCAAGCACGGAATCGCCCAGGTATTCGAGGCGCTCGTTGTCCCTGGCGTTTTTGCCGGATTCGTTGACGTAGGACCGGTGGGTTACGGCCCGCTGGAGGAGACTTTTATTCTTGAACTTGACGTGGATGACCCGCTGCAGGCGGTCTGTATGTTTTTCCCTTAATTTCTTCTGCTTGCGCCGCTCTTCACTTTTTGGATTCTTTTCTAGCAACATGCATTTTCCGCCGCCCCGCAGTTATTGACGGCCGCCGGCTACCGATTCCAGGTATCGTACGACGTCGTCCACCTTGCGGAACCCCTCGGCATCGCCCTCGGATATGTCAATCCCGAACTCGGCCTCGAAGGCCATTACAAGCTCGACGGCGTCGATCGAATCGGCGCCCAGGTCATCGACAAACAGAGCGTCGCCGGTTATCTGGTCTTCATCCACGTTGAGCTGCTTCATGATGATCTTCTTGACACGCTCGAAAACAGTCCCCGGCATGATCTCCCTCCCTGACAGATGAAAAACAGGCGGTAGTAAGGCCGCACAGGCCATGCAAATCCTACGCGTCGTTAAAAAATTGTCAAGAGATAATACAAAAAAGGGACGCCCTTCAGGCGTCCCTCCCGTTGCACCGAATGAATAAGGTCCTGTTATTCCTTGATCTTCACCTTTTTCTCTACTATCACCTCGCCCTTATACGAGCCGCATTCCGGGCATACCCGGTGCGGCATGACGTATGCGCCGCACTTGGGACAGGGACGGAGATTGGGTGCGCCGATGGCGTCATGAGATCTTCTCATTCTTGATTTGGACTTTGATTTCCTTCTTTTTGGTAAGGCCACGATTGGAACTCCATCTCATATCATATTTAACGCGCGGTCCCGCGGGGCGACCGTTCGCACGCTTTCATAAACTCAGGGATTGTCCATATTTTGACGAAATTCTGTCAAGATATTTTTTCTATTCAATCCCCCAAACAGGGACTCCCTACATGGAGCCCAGCAGGAACAGCCGCTTTTTGGCCAGTTGGGTATATTGGGATTCGGGATAAGCGGATATCACCTTGTTGTAATACTGCCGGGATCCTTCCAGGTCTTTGTTCAGGGCGCAGGCCCGGGCATAATTGTAATAGATCTGGTCCGCTACCGCGCTGTCCGTATACTTCTCATCAAGCCGTTTGTAGACCCCGATCGCCCCTTTCAGGTCATTCGCCTCCTCGAGAGCGAGGGCCGCCTTCAGCAGGGCAACGGGGGCCAGGATGTTTTTCTTCTCTTTGTCGGCAAACGTCATCAGGCATTGTTTCGACTCGGCCCAGTTCCTCCGGTCGTAATAAATGTTGCCCAGGACATAGTAGGCCGCGTTATGGGAGAAGCCGAAGTATGTCGTATCGATAAACTTCTTGAGGTCGGCGACGACCGCATTCATCTTGTCCTGCTCGGCGGGGCCCTTGATCCTGGCCAGCCTGTCTACTATCTGCTCGAAGCGCTTTTCGTTCCCGGTGTTGACGATCTGGACGACGACCGGGATGGCGATCGCGATAACGATGGCGATTCCAAGCCCTATGAGCGCATACAGGGCGAGCTTCCTGTTCTTCTTTAAAAATTCTTTCGCGTCCATGAGGAACTGCTCGATCACGTTCCTTCGGATCTCGATGGACTTGGCTTCCTGTGCCTGCCTCTGCCGCGGTCTTCGTGCCATAGATTATTTGTTCTCCAGGTTGATGTTGATGAAGTCCCCCAGCGTGGCGGTGCTCGGCCTGGTGCCCTTCATGATACGGTCCAGCTCTTCCTTCTCCGTCGCCGCATCGTAGCTCTTGATGCTGAGCGAAAGCCGCTTCTTGTCGACGTCCACGTCGAGCACCACGGCACCGACCTGGTCCCCGACCTTGTAATGATCCTCGAGGTTCTCGACCCTGCGGCGCGACACTTCGGATATGTGCACGAGCCCCTCGACCTCATCGCCCAGCTTCACGAAAAGACCGAACTGCGTGATCCCGGACACGACGCCTTCGACCCGCGTCCGCGGCGGGAATTTCTCCCGAATGGACTCCCAGGGAGACCTGGTGAGCTGTTTTATCCCGCACGAGATTTTCATCTCGTTCCTGTTGATGTCCAGGATCTTGACCTCGACCTCGTCACCGGCCTTGTAGGACCCGGGCACTCCCTTCAAATTCTCGTCCCAGCTGATGTCGGAGATATGGACCAGCCCGTCTATGCCGTCAGCAAGGTCGACAAACATGCCGAACTTGACTATCTTCTTTATCTTCCGCCGGTGGACCGAACCGACCTTAAACTGCTCGTGGATGGTATCCCACGGGTTAGGCTGGAGCTGCCGGTAGCCCAGCGAGAGCTTGCGGTCTTCCTGGTTAATGCCGAGCACCTGGAAGTCGTACTGCTCGCCCTTGGCAAGGATGTCCTTCACGTTCACTCCGGTCTTGTTCCAGGAAAGCTCCGCGTTGCCGACAAAGCCTTCCACGCCGTCGTCAATCTCGACGAACGCGCCGTGGCTGGTGAGCGTAACCACCCGTCCCTGCACCCGGTCTCCCTCATGGTATTTGTCGGTGATGGTGAGCCAGGGGTCCGGCGCCAGCTGCTTGAGCCCGAGCGATATCTTGCGCTCGGCGCGGTTGATGCCCAGGATGACAAACTCCTGCTCCTTGCCGAGCTTGAGGATCTTCCGCTGTTTGAACACCTTCTTCCAGGACATGTCGTTCCTGTGGAGCAGCGCGTCCAGGCCCTCGACACGGACGAATATGCCGAACTCGACGTACTTGACGCCCTCGCCTTTTACAATATCCCCCGTTTTATAGGCGGCGGTGAATTTTTCCCACCGCGCCTCGATCTCCTCGTCCAGGTAGTCCTTCCGGGAGAGCACGATCGATTTTTTCTTCCTGTCGATGCTCTTGATCTTGAAAACGTAGTCCTCGTCGGACCCGTTCTTGTTCTTCAAATCGGCGGTAAGCGAAAAGGGAAGAAAGGCGGGGATGCCGCCGCAGTCGACCAGCTTGCCCTTGTCGATGGCGTTCTTGATCTTTCCGGTGATGGTGCTGCTCCCGCCGTCGTGCTCCTCCATGAACTTCTTCCACCGCATCTCCAGCGACGCGGACTTCATGGAAAACTGGAACATGCCGTCCATCATCCGCTTGTTCTGCAGCATGACGGGGACGACGTCGCCGATCACCGGCTTCTCGTCGAACTCATGGATCGGGATCCTGCCGTCGGTCTTGGCGCCGACGTTTACGTACGCGTAGTCACCGTCCACCGTGACGATCTCGCCCTGAACTATCTTCCCGGGTAGGATGTCATCCATGGTGGAGTCGGCGACATGCTCCATGTCTATGTTTTCATTTATATCGTGGGTGACGTTCTCCATGCTGTCCCATCCTGGTGCTATAAAATAGGAACCTGTCCGCTTTCACGGTGCCTTTCAGTGCGTGCCGATCGGGGGATTTTTTTACTCCGACTGGAATCAGAGAATTCGCAGGACCAGTTCCTTGACGCGATCAATCACCTGTGCCATTGACATATTAGACGTATCGATATAAACGGCGTCCTCCGCCCTCTTCAGAGCCCCGAACGGCCGTTTCGTATCCTGCTCATCACGCAGTATAATCTGTTTTTTGATTGAATTTTCGTCAACATTTTTTCCCAATTCCCGGTACTCATTAATCCGCCGTTCGGCCCTGACATCGACCGATGCGTCAAGGTAAATCTTGATGTCAGCGGCGGGGAACACGACCGTCCCGATGTCGCGTCCGTCCATGATGATCGATTTGGTACTCGTCCAGCTCCGCAGCAGACCGGTGACGTAGTCACGGACTCCGCGATCGTCCGATATAACGCCGATGTTCCGGGTTATCTCCTCGTCGCGTATACGGGTAGAGACGTCCTCGCCGTTGACGCAGGTGCGGGAGCTGCCGTTGGGGAGGAACTCCTGGGTTATCGACAGACCTTTTCCGCCGCCAAAGGCAAACCCGGGCGCCACGGAGCCGTCCCGCCGGAGCACATACCAGGTGATTGAGCGGTAGAGCGCCCCGGAATCAATGTAGGTGAGGCCCAGGTCGGCCGCGACCCGCTTCGATATACTGCTCTTGCCCGAGCCGGCCGGCCCGTCAACCGCCACGACGATATTCTTCATTTCAGCCCGTCCCTGGTGATCTTGGCGCCTGCAAGGTACTCGTGGATCTCCCGAGCGCCCGATCCATCGGCCGCCAGGGCCGCCCTCAACCGGGCCAGCTCGTCCATCATACGGTCCAGCGCTTCGATGAGATTCTTCCTGTTATGGATGGCGATGTCCCGCCACATGTCCGGCGAGCCGGACGAAAGCCGCGTCATATCCCTGAAGCCGCGGCCGATGAAGGGACCGGGATCGCCGGTACGGCCGTTCCGGAATTCGTCGAACACCCGGACCAGCGCGCTGGCCGTCAGGTGCGGCAGGTGGCTGGTATAGGCTGCAATAACATCATGCTCGGCCGGAGACACGACCGTCGTGACGGCCCCCATCATCTTCCAGAACCCGGCTATTGCGAGCACGTCCTCCTCGCCGTTACGGGCATGGGGCGTGATGATGACCGCTGCCCCTTCGAACAGGTCGGCGCTGCTGTGCTCGTACCCCATCTTCTCCGACCCGGCCATCGGATGGCACCCTACGAAGCGGTCGGCACGGTCGTACGACTCGACGCACCGGATGACATCCTCTTTCACGCTGCCCACGTCGATGACGAGGGCGGACGGGCCGAGTTCCGGGTTCCTTAACAGCTTTCCGATGATCTCTATCGAGGAATCGACGGGCGTGGACACGACGACCAGATCGATCCCGGCAATGGCGGCATCCTCGAAGCCGCCTGCGGCGTCGATCAGCCCGCCCTTCAGGGCCGCTTCAAGCCTGCGGGGGTCCCTCCCGTACGCGGCGATACGCACGCCGGGGTTAAGGCGCTTCAGGCATTTACACACGGACCCGCCGAGCAGGCCCAGGCCGAATACTGCTATGCTGTTGAACATGGCTCACCGGTGTTGTTGATGGCGGGCCGGCGCTGCGCCGCCCGGTTATATATCTATGCCCCGGCGCGGGATCAGCTTCCCGCCGGGTAGGAGCCGAGAATTTTCAGGAATATAGTCTCGTTCTTGATCGCGGCCAGCGTCGTGCGCACGATCTCGTCATCCCTGTGGCCGAGGAAATCGATGAAAAAATTATACGCCCACATCTTCTTCTTGTCGGGGCGTGATTCTATCTTTATCATGTTGATCCCCGCGTCACTGAACGGCTTCAGCATCGTGAGGAGGGCCCCCGGCCTGTCCTTGACCGCGCAGACGATCGATGTCTTGTCGTTGCCGGTAGCCTTCCCCGCCGTATCGCCGACCACGAAGAACCTGGTGAAATTCTGGCGCGAATCCTCGATCATGGTAGCGAGCGTGTTCAGGCCGTACAGATCGGCGGCAAGCACCGACGCAATAGCGGCGGCACCCTGCTCGCCCGCCGCTATTTCAGCGGCCCGCGCAGTCGAATCCACGCTTATCATATCCGCGTTCGGCAGGTTGGACCTGATCCATCCCTTGCACTGGCCAAGCGGCTGGGGATGGCTGTACAGTTTGCGGATCGATCCCATATCCCGCTCGCGCGAGAGGAGGCTGTACGTTATCCGCACGTACTGCTCCGCCATGATGCCGAGGCTCGTCTCCATCAGCTCGTCCAGGGTATAGGTGACCGAGCCCTCGGTGCTGTTCTCAACCGGCACGACGCCGTAGCGGGCTGAGCCCTTCTCGACCTGCCGGAACACGTCCTGGATCGTGCGCTGGGGAT
>Ga0116158_10003173_pt1 | contig 14334 bp, 13 predicted proteins | sample AD_UKC052_MetaG_FD_89883 | JGI IMG/M metagenome (GOLD analysis project Ga0116158, IMG submission 89883) | Active sludge microbial communities of municipal wastewater-treating anaerobic digesters from USA - AD_UKC052_MetaG | ecosystem: Engineered > Bioreactor > Anaerobic > Digestate | place: USA... | reverse complement strand
TACTTAGCCTACCTAAAAATTGACGTGAATATGATGATAAACTTTCGACAAAACGCCTCTGACCCTCAGCATACAAAGTATCAAAAGCAAGAGATGATTTACCTGAGCCTGATAATCCTGTAATGACGACCAATTTTCCACGTGGTATTTCAACATCTATATTTTTTAGATTGTTGACACGTGCCCCTTTAATATAAATAGAATTAGTTTTTATATCGACAAAGACCTAAGAACCTGCAATAATTTTAAATCAATAGGCTTATCATCCTTTATAGCTTTTGTAAACGGCACATAAACAATTGCATCATTAACTATACCTATCATTAAGTTGCGTTGTTCTTCAATTAAAGCATCCACAGCGGCAGCACCCATTCGGCTAGCCAATATACGATCTGATGCAGACGGCGAACCACCACGTTGTATGTGTCCTAAAATTACAACTCTTACATCATATTGCGGATATTCACGTTTTACACGCTCTGCAACACCATTTGCACCTCCGGTAATTTCACTTTCAGCAACGAGTACAATACTACTATTCTTGGTTTTTCTAAAACCATTTTGAATAACTTCACCGAGCAAATCATCTTTGATTGCTATTTCAGGTATAACAGCAGCTTCAGCACCTGATGCAATTGCAGCATTTAAAGCTAAGAAACCGGCATCGCGACCCATTACTTCGACAAAGAATAAACGATCGTGAGAAGATGCCGTATCACGAATCTTATCAACAGCCTCAATAACTGTGTTAAGTGCTGTGTCATAACCTATTGTAAAGTCAGTTCCATATAAATCATTATCGATAGTACATGGTACGCCTATTATTGGAAAATTATACTCTTGAGCAAACACTTTTGCACCGGTAAAAGTACCGTCACCACCTAATACAACTAAAGCATCTATGTTGTGCGATTTTAAAGTGTCGTATGCTAATTTTCTACCTTCAGGAGTTTTAAATTCTTGGCATCTTGCAGTTTTAATTATAGTTCCTCCATGTTGTATGATATTACTAACATTTTGAGTTTTAAAATCAATTATTTCATTATTAATAATGCCTTTGTAACCTCTGCATATTGCTTTTACAGATATTCCGTTAAAAATTGCCGCACGAGTCACCGCACGTAATGCAGCATTCATACCTGGTGCATCACCACCTGAAGTAAGTACACCTATTGTTTTTAATTGATACATGATTATATTATAGTTAAAAGTTTACGTTTAATTTCTTCCATTTGCCAATTAGGAGTTGAGGTTGCACCACAGATTCCTATAGTTTCCACATTATCTGTTAACCATTCTTTTTGTACATCATTTGACGACGAAACAAAAAAACTGTTGTCATTTTCTTGTTTGCACACTTTGAATAATACCTTGGCGTTAGAACTCTTTTCCCCTCCAACAAACAAAACTAAATCGTGAGATTTAGCAAATTGTCTTATTCTCTCCATTCTATTAGACACCTGCCTACAAATTGTATCATAAGCCGTAAATTCTGTGTCCTTTAATTTACGTTTTTTAATTTCCTCTATTAAAGCAGCATATCCGTCTATTGATTTAGTAGTTTGGGAAAATAACAATATATCCTTGCTATAATCAATCAAATCAATATCAGATAAAGATTCTACAACTTTCGCTGTTCCTTTAGTTTGACCTACCAGTCCATTAACCTCTGCATGACCTAATTTACCATATATAACAATTTCACTATCAGGATGCTCCTCGTAAGCCTTACGAATTTTCTGTTGCAAACGCAAAACCACAGGACATGTAGCATCTATAACTTTAATTCCATTATCCGACGCTGTTTTATAGGTTGACGGTGGCTCACCATGTGCCCTAAGTAAAACTTTTGCATTTTTAAGATGCGATAAATCGGAATGACCAATTACCTGCAAACCCATTTTAGCCAAACGATTTATCTCTTCTCCATTATGAACTATGTCGCCTAAACAATACAATTCATTTCCACCATTCAATTCAGATTCGGCCTTACCAATAGCTGTTACTACTCCAAAACAAAAACCGGAATCTTCATCTATTTCAATTTTTACATTTTTCTGCATATCGAGACATTAACCATCTATTCTGTTCTTCAATACTCATATTACTATTATCGAGCACTATCGCATCCTCAGCTTTTCTAAGAGGGCTTTCTTGTCTATGCTCATCCATGTAATCACGTTGCTTAATATTTTCAAGTATATCTTCATATGATTCAAGTTTACCATTAGACCTCATTTCGTCGAAACGTCTCTTTGCACGCACACCGGCATCAGCAGTTACAAATATTTTTAACTCGGCTTTTGGAAATACAACAGTACCTATATCTCTACCATCCATAACCACACCACCGTTTTTACCCATTTTACGCTGTATTTCAACCATTCTTGAACGAACAAATGGCAATGCACTAATATGACTTACAAAACGAGAAACCTCTAAACTGCGAATTTCATTCGACACATCTTCACCATTTAACAACACATTTCCTCTTGTATCAAAACTCAATTCTATTTTAGATATATCTGCACGTAACTGATCTTCATTTACAATAGAGTCATTAATCAATTTATTTCTTATTGCATATAAAGCAACGGATCGATACATAGCACCCGTATCAACATATGTATAAGCTAAAGTTTTTGCCATATACTTAGCCATAGTACTCTTTCCACAAGAAGAATATCCATCAACAGCTATAGTAATACGCTTCATATTATAATTTCTTTTTATTGAATCCATTAATATCCATAGCAACAGAGAAATGCCCTGTTACAGCTGCCGTGCTATAAAATGCAACACCTACACCTATTTGGAACATATATAGGCGTAAACCCGCACCTGCCGATAAACCTGAGAGTGAGAAGACGTAAGGATTTCCCAAACTTAAACCACGATCAAAATTATAAGATATGCCTATCCAGAATTTTTCAGAGCGCGGGATAATATCCACACCTACAATAAACTTCTTTCCTATCATCAAACCTGCATTAACTTTACCCGCATTCTCTTCATAAGAATTTGTAGCATAATCATAATCCCATTTCTGTAAATTTTGTAATGTCAGATGAAGAGCGAATGGCGCATGCTTAAACCTTTTAGTAAGACCTAATGTGACATTAATAGGCATCCATTTACTTGTCATTGTAATATCTTCAGGACCTGCTATTTGTCCTCCAAAATTTCGCACTGCTAAACCTAATGAAACCATGCTTGCCGTATCTACAAACTGGACACCTATATCAACTCCTAATGAGAAAGAAGTATATCTTTCGTAAGTATTTAAAACAGGTTTTGCCGTTACACCAATGGTGAAATACTTATTAAGATACCTTGAGTATGTCGCATTTAAAGCAAAATCATTTGCAGAGAAATTACCTATATAGGTTTCTGTTTCGTCGTAACCTTCCATCTTTCCGTATTGTGCAAATTGGAATCCTACAGAGAAGGCATCTTTATCACTAAATTTCATCGAATAAGCTGCAGAACCATAACCTGTGCCTACCATATATACGGCATAATTAAGATACAGAAGATTATCGGTATTTACAGACAACAGAGCCGGATTTGATACAGCAAACATTGCATCTTTACCAATATACGAAACATTATTACCACCTAAAGCAGCAACGTGTGCAGATACCGGGAAATCCATAAATGTATTCACCGCAGTTCCCATTTGCTGGGCCGACATATGTGCAGCCGAAACAAGAACAAAAATCAATATATATCTAATTCTTTCAATCATAAAAAACGCCCAAATATACGTTTTTTTTGGCACAAAACCATCATAAGTAACACAACAAAATATCTGATAAAAAAAAATACGTATAAAGTCTATGCATATAAAAAAAAAACACTACATTTGCGAACAACTTAGCAACAATTATTTTTAAAATAATATGGAAATCAAAAAATCACCGAAAGCCGATTTAGAGAACAAAAAAATAATCTCTGTTCTAATTGGTTTAGTTGTTGCTTTGGGAATCTTATTCGTTGCTTTCGAATGGTCTCAAAGTGATGTTACAGTATACGAAGAAGCATTACAAGGTGCTGCTGAAGTAGACGAAGAATTAGTTGATATTACATTCCGTAGTGAGACCCCTCCACCTCCTCCACCTCCACAAGAACAAGAGACAGTACTGAGTGATGTTATCGAAATAAAAGAAAACACAGAAACAGTAGAAACTGCAGACTTCTCTACGGAAGATCAATCAGATAAACGTGTTGAGATTCAAGCTCCTATTGCGGCTCCTGAAGAAGAGCCTGAAGATCAAAAGAAAATTCACGTAATAGTTGAAAAAATGCCTGAATTTAAAGGCGGCGCTGAAGCAATGAATAACTTTTTGGTAAGGAATATAAAATATCCATTAATAGCACAAGAAAATAACATTCAAGGTCGTGTTATATGCCAATTCGTTGTTAATTCAGATGGTAGAATAGTTGATGTTGAAGTTGTACGTGGTGTTGAAGCCAGTTTGGATGCAGAAGCTGTTAGAGTCATCAAATCAATGCCTCCATGGACTCCTGGCAAACAAGGTGGTAAAAATGTTCGCGTTAAATACACTTTACCGATTAGATTTAAATTGTAAAAATGCATAATACATAGTTCTCTAAAAAAGCCTTCATTTTGGAGGCTTTTTTTAAAAACATCAAACTAAACATAATGACTACAGACACTGACAAAGACCAAGAATATGCCATACTTGTAGGTCTAATAACCCCGCAACAACCAGAGCGTAAGGCTATTGAATACCTTGATGAATTGGCTTTTTTGGCAGATACAGCCGGTGCAGTCATCTCTAAAAAGTTTTTTCAAAGATTAGATTACGCCAATACAAAAACATTTGTAGGTGCCGGAAAACTACAAGAAATACAGTTATATGTAAATGAGAACAACATCAGTTTAGCAATTTTTGACGACGAACTTTCTCCTGCGCAACTCAGAAACTTAGAATCCGAATTACATATTAAGATTTTAGACAGAACAAATCTTATACTTGATATTTTTGCACAAAGAGCACAAACATCACATGCAAAAACTCAAGTAGAACTTGCACAATGCAGATATATGTTACCAAGACTTACACGTTTATGGACACACCTTGACAGACAACGTGGTGGTATTGGAATGAGAGGGCCCGGTGAAACACAAATCGAAACTGATAGAAAAATATTACTAAACAAGATATCTCTTCTAAAGCAGGAACTTGTACACATTGATAAGACGAAAAGCGTTCAACGCAAGAATAGAGGAAAATTAGTTCGTGTAGCATTAGTAGGATACACAAATGTAGGAAAATCAACAATGATGAACCTACTAGGAAAATCCGACGTACTTGCAGAAAATAAATTATTTGCAACACTTGATACTACAGTAAGAAAGGTAATCATCAGAAATCTTCCATTTCTACTATCAGATACTGTGGGATTTATTCGTAAATTACCTCATGACCTAATAGAATCATTTAAATCAACATTAGATGAAGTTCGTGAAGCAGATATTCTAATTCACGTTGTTGATATTTCGCATTCATCTTTTGAAGAACAAATTCAGGTAGTTGAAAAAACATTGCACGACATTGATTGTAAGGATAAGCCTGTCATAATGGTCTTTAACAAAATTGATTCTTTCGAATATCAACCAAAAGAAGAAGATGATTTAACCCCAATAACTCGAGAAAATATTTCGTTGGATGAACTAAGATCAACATGGATGTCTAAACTGAAAGAGAATTGCATATTTATTTCAGCTAAAAACAAAACCAACATTGACGAGCTAAAACAACTATTGTACGAAAAAGTAAAAGTCATTCATACAACAAGGTTTCCTTACAATGATTTTTTATTTGAAAATTACGAAGAGCAATAAACTATTAATCACACTTGGCAGATGGAAAATTACAGATCGTTATCAGCTAAAGAAATCGAGACACTTATTTCGCAATCATGCACTTGTGATGATTGGTCTCGAATCTCAGTAAAAGAAAGATTTTCTCCTTGCAATATTCAACACGTACACTTTTCAGGAGATATCAAATTAGGTGTTTTTGATAAAGAAATTACACTTGAAGGAGGTATAAAAAAGCATACCGGCATACACCATGCTACTATATTTAATTGCAATATTCACGATAATGTGTTTATTGGTAAAATCAACAGATACATAGCCAACTACGAAATTGACGAGAATACTTACATCGAAAACACTGAGCTTATTACAACAACAGGAAACACCTCATTCGGAAACGGTACAGAAGTGGCCATTTTAAATGAAGGTGGTGGTAGAGAAATCCTAATCACAGATAAGCTAAGTTCGCATCTAGCATATATAATGGCACTATACAGACATCGAGAGAAAACTATTAGTGCTTTACAAAATATTATTCGTCAATACTCAAAAGATATAAGTTCTAATGTTGGATACATAGGCAAAAATGTTCGTATTATCAGTGTTGGTAAAATTAAAGATACAAAAATCGGTGATTACGCATATATAGAAGGCGCAAGTTCACTAATTAACGGAAGTATAAATAGTAATGAATCTGATCCTATATTAGTGGGACAAAGCGTAATAGCCAAGAACTTTATATTTTCTTCCGGATCACAAATAACAGATGCTTCACTTGTTGAAAATTCATTTATCGGACAAGGCGTTCAAATAAGTAAACACTTTTCAATATACGATTCTGTTTACTTTTGTAATAGTCAAGGCTTTCATGGAGAGGCATGCGCAATATTTGGAGGCCCATTTACAGTTACCCATCACAAATCCAGTCTACTAATCGCCGGAATGTTTTCTTTCCTAAATGCAGGTAGTGGATCTAACCAAAGTAACCACATGTACAAGTTAGGACCTATACACCAAGGAGTTGTAGAACGAGGATCAAAAACTACCAGCGACTCATATATTTTATGGCCTGCAAAAGTTGGAGCATTTTCTTTAGTTATGGGAAGGCACTACCAGCATTCTGATACGTCCAATCTACCTTTTTCATACTTAATAGAAATGGACAATAGCAGTTACATAGTTCCAGGCGTTAACCTAAGAAGTGTAGGTACTATACGTGATGCACAAAAATGGCCAAAGCGTGATCGCAGAAAGGACTCTGAAAAATTAGATCAGATAAACTTTAACCTACTAAGCCCATATACAATACAAAAAATGTATGCAGGTATTGATATACTCAAAACCTTGCAAAAACTATCCGGTGAAACATCAGAAACATATTCTTATCAAAGCACATTTATGAAAAATCAAGCATTGCGTAAGGGTTTGATATATTATCAAATGGCTATTGACAAATTCTTAGGAAATTCATTGATAAAACGCTTAGAAGGCACCTCATTCAAATCTATTAATGAAATACGCGAAAGGTTAAAACCAGACACATCAATAGGTAGCGGCTCATGGGTTGACATTTCCGGACTTATAGCCCCTAAAAGCGAGATATCTCAATTTATGAATGATATAGAATCAGGCAGCATCAATAATATAAACAGTATAAACGAACGTTTTAAAGACATTCATTCACACTATTATAGTTATGAATGGACATGGGCTTTAGAAAAATTGGAAAAGTCTATAAATAAGCCATACACTGAATTTTCTATTCAAGATATTATTAAATGCGTAGAGTCATGGACAAAAAGCGTAACCGATTTAGATAAATTACTTTACGAAGATGCAAAAAAAGAATTCGACCTTATCTCAAAAACCGGTTTTGGTGCAGACGGCGATGAAGAAGTAAAGCAAAAAGATTTTGCTAATGTACGTGGAGTGTTCGAAGAAAATCCATTTGTAATGGAAGTTCAGAATCATATTAAAATAAAAACTGAATTGGGTCAAGAACTAATTAATCGAATTTTACCTTTGGCATGATAAAAAACAAGCTGAACTTAATATTCAGATACATAAAATATTACTTTTCCGCATTGCCTAAAGGCGGGTTTGGCATACACTCTCCTTTTGTATATTCGTTCGTAACAGAGGTTATTGAAGAGTCCCTACCTTATTATTCGTATAATACTATTGAGCACATTAGACAAAACTTACTTCGTGACAAATCTTATATTAATGTTACGGATTACGGAACAGGCAAATCATGCAAAAAGCAAATTTGTGAAATAGCAAAAGTTAGTTCCAAAAACAAAAAAGATTCACAACTGATATTTCGTATAGCAGTCTTTGCAAAAGCTAAAAATATATTAGAATTGGGCACTTCAATAGGTACAACAACTATGTATTTAGGTATGTCAGATCACAATAGTAAGGTTATATCACTCGAAGGATGCCCTGAAATAGCTAAGATTGCAAAGACTAACCTAAAAAATGCAAAATTAAGCAATGTCAAAATTATAACCGGAAATATAGACAATACTCTATATGATGCGCTAAAAGAAATGCCAACAATCGACTTTGCTTTCTTTGATGCAAATCATCAGGAAGTTCCTACAATAAAATATTTTGAACAATGTTTATCAAAAGTCGATAAAAATAGTATATTCGTATTTGACGATATACATTGGTCTGATGGAATGGACAAAGCATGGAAGTATATTTGCAAAAATTCTAAATCGGTAGTTACAATAGATTTATTCTCAATGGGTATTGTCTTTTTTAATCCTGAATTAAACAAACACAACTACAAAATTAAGTACTAATGAAAGTATATACAAAAACAGGAGATGACGGCACAAGCAGTTTAATCGGAGGAAGGCGTGTTAGAAAGAATGATGTTCACCTTGAAATATACGGGACTTTAGATGAGTTAAGTTCGTTCATAGGGTTACTAAAAAATCAACAAGAACTCGAAAACTATAAAAACGAACTTACACATATTCAACAAACGTTAGTTAATATTAATTGCATTTTTGCAACTGATGACCCCGAAATTGCAAAAAACAATAGTTTTGATATAAAAAACATTCAATTCTTAGAGAATAAGATTGATGAGTACGAACAAATGCTTCCGCCTGTCACTGATTTTTTGATCCCGGGAGAGAATAAATCCAATGCTATCACAAACATTTGCAGAACAATATGTAGACGCGCTGAAAGAAGAATAAATGACCTCCAATTAGCAGAATTCCAAACCGCAGCAGCAATATATATCAATCGTTTGTCTGACTATTTTTTTGTACTTGGTAGAAAAATCACATACTAAAAGCAAAAAAAACGCATCTACACTTGCTGAAATTAAAAATTTAGCTATCTTTGTGCGCTGATAGCAGAATAATGCTTTTTTTCATTGTTCACATTAAAATTCGACAATCATGTATTGGACATTAGAATTGGCATCGAAATTGGAAGACGCACCATGGCCCGCTACAAAAGACGAATTAATTGATTTCGCAGTTCGTTCAGGTGCACCATTGGAAGTAATAGAAAATTTGCAAGAAATAGAAGACGAAGGTGAGATTTATGAAACTATAGAAGATATTTGGCCTGATTATCCAAGTAAAGAAGATTTTTTCTTTAATGAGGATGAATATTGATAGCCAAGAGCTAATAATTCATAAAAACTTATTATATTTGCACGATATTGGAGGTTGATACGTTTAATAATCGGCGACCATTTTAACTTACAGACTATTGTCTTGTGAGATTTTATATGAAAAAGAAGATATCCGTTATTATAGCGTATTTTTTTTGCGCAATAAGTTCCTTTGGTCAGCAGAATATTGAATTTAGTCAATATATGTTGAATTTATGCACATCAAACCCCGCAGCGGTGGGAAATAATGATATGATTAATGTATTTGGAACATTTAGATCCCAGCATGCCGGATACGAAGGAGCTCCTCTTACATATATAGTTAGTGCAGATATCGGTTTTAACATTGGAAAAACTAAACATGGCGCAGGTATATCGTTTTACGATAACACAGCAGGTTTATTCCGGTTTCAGGATGTAAACGTGCAATATGCCTACAGATTTCCAATATTAGATGGCTATTTGAGCGGAGGCGTAATAGTTGATTTTACAACGGTAAGTATTGACAAAGACAAGATTCATCAAGCAGAAAGTGAATATCATGATGCAGGAGACCCTGCAATAGATAAAGCAGGTAATGATTTTAAGATGGACTTGGGAGTTGGATTTTTGTTTAAAAATAAGAAATGGTTTGCTGGTATTTCGTTATTGAATGTTTTATCTCCTGAATATGAATTAAGTGAGAAAACATTTTTTAACAAAACAATGAACCTTAAGTTTGTAGGTGGATACAATATTTCGTTTAACAATCCGTTATACAAGTTGAAGACATCCGCCATGGTTAATACCGATTTTGTTTCTTGGTCAGGTATTATCAATGCAAATTTAGAATACAAGGATAGTTATTGGGGTGGAATCGGATACAGAATTGATGGAGCGGTTGTTTTTATGGCAGGTATCCGGGTTTTGAATGGTTTGGTTATAGGATACTCGTTTGATTTGCCTACGTCAAAGTTGATACAATCAGCGGGTTCGCACGAAATTGTACTATCGTACAGTTTTAATATTGATTTCTTGAAAAAAAACAGATACAAAAGTATCAGATATTTATAACCGCAAAACAAATATGAAAAAATTACTGATTTCTTTGATTGTAACCACATTGTTAGTAGGTTGCAGCAGCCAAGGAAGTGGTGAATTGGTAGGTGTTGAAGGCTACTCTTGGAAAGAGCCTAATCCGTATGGGATGGTTTACATCAAACCCGGTTCGTTTACTATGGGTGCAAACGACCAAGATGCCAATTGGGCAGCGTCTACACAAGCAAAAGTTGTTTCAATCGACGCATTCTGGATGGATGAAACAGAAATAACCAATAGAGAGTATAAACAATTCGTTTATTGGGTGCGTGACTCTATTGTTCGTGAAAAACTAATCAACGCAGAAGGAGATGAATCCGAATTCGTTACTAAAAACAAAAAGACCGGTGACGTAGTCTACAAAAGGGGTAATCGTCCAAATGACAAAGAAAAAGAAAATGTGGAGCGTCTTCCTAAGTTAAACTGGGATGAAAAAATTCCTTGGACAAAACCAACAGAAGAACAAGCAAAAGCTGTCGACTCTATGTTCTACTCTGATGAAGAATCAATCGCATATACTGTTGAATTAAACGGACAAATTCTAAATTACAAGTATCGCTGGATTGATTATGAACAAGCAGCTTTAAAACGCAACAAATTTAATTCGAACAAAGGTCGCTACGAAAGTGATTTATCAATGCTTGGTAAGGGCAAAGACAGTGCAGACGTAATGATTAAGAAAGACACTTCATACATAGATGAGAATGGACATATTATAAATAAAACAATGTTTGTTGAATTACGCGGAAGACGCGACTTTATTTCTTCACGCATAATTAATGTATATCCTGATACACTATGTTGGATACGCGATTTCACTTATGCATACAATGAACCATACATGAAAATGTATTTCTACCATGATGGATATGGTGACTATCCTGTAGTTGGCGTTAGCTGGGAGCAAGCATCAGCATTTTGCCATTGGAGAACAACTTATTTCAACAATGCACAAATAAAAAGCAAACAACCTATTGTACAAGATTACAGACTTCCGACCGAATCTGAGTGGGAATATGCAGCAAGAGGTGGTAGAAACTTATCTATGTATCCTTGGGGTGGAACTTATATACGTACGGCAAAAGGCTGTTTCTTAGGAAACTTCAAGCCAATGCATGGTAATTACGTTGCTGACGGATGGATGGCTTCAGCTAAAGTCGGATCATTCCCTCCTAACGATTACGGATTGTACGACATGGCTGGAAACGTTGCAGAATGGACATCATCTGCATTTCATGAATCAAATTATAGTTTCGTTAATGATATGAACCCAAGCTACAATTACAATGCAAGATCTTCTGATCCGGAAATCATGAAACGTAAAGTTATTCGTGGCGGTTCATGGAAAGACATAGGTTACTATTTACAATGTGCAACCCGTACTTACGAATATCAGACAGAAACTAAATCATACATTGGCTTCCGCTGTGTACGTAGTATAATCGGAGCAAATTATCAAGACTAAGACAAATAACTTTATATCAAAACAATTAAAAAATCAAAAAAAATGGCACAAGGAAATTTTCTTACTTCTCCTAAAGGGAAGAAAATCACAGGCATGGCTTATGGATTAGGAGCATCTGTAGTAATTATCGGAGCATTGTTTAAAATTATGCACTTCCCCGGTGCAGGTCCTATGTTGATGCTAGGTATGGGTTGTGAGGCTATACTTTTCGCATTATCTTCATTCGAACCGCCACATAAAGATTATCATTGGGATATGGTATTTCCACAATTAGAGGGTGGAGAAGGTGCTCCTATAACCGGAGGAGGATTTGGTGGTGCAACTGCTTCTGCAAAACAAGCAAATTCAATTGAAGATTTAGCAAAAGCTGGATCATTATCACAAAGTGACGTACAAAGATTAAACGACGGAATTAGACGCTTAAGTGAAACAGCATCTCAGATTTCTGATGTTACAGCTGCAGTATCTGCTTCATCTAATTACGCACGCAACATGAATGCAGCATCTGATGCTATATCAGCATTTGCATCTACACAAAATACTTTAAAAGCCTCATCTGATTCTTTATTCGCATCATATAAAACAGTAGCAGAAAGCATGACAGCAGTAGCTGGAGATGCTAAAGGTTATATTAACGAAATGCAAGGTATTGCTAAAAATCTTTCATCAATCAACGCCGGATATGAAATGCAAGTTAGAAGCATAAATACACAAGCCGAATTAATGGAAGGCGTAAATCAAAACCTATCAAAGATGCAAAATGCAATGGATTCAGCATCTGCAGAAACAGAAGCATTCAAAGCACAAGCAACAAAATTAACACAACAAGTAAGCAGTTTGAACAACGTTTACGGAAATATGCTTAACGCATTCAACGCAAGAGTTTAATAATCAAACCGCTAATTGTTAATACAAAATAATATATGAGTGCTACAAATTGCCCGGAAACCCCGAGGCAGAAAATGATATCGATGATGTACTTGGTACTTACAGCCATGTTGGCTTTGAATGTATCTACCGATGTACTTAACGGCTTTACTTTAGTACAGAAAAGTTTAAGTCAGAGTTTGGCAAGTACCACTGCTAAAAACCAATCTTTATACGGACAATTCGAAGACTTAAAGAGTCAAAACCCCGAAAAGGTTGCAGAGTGGTTAAATAAAGCAAATATTGTCCGTCAAAAGACTGATAGTATGAACGAGGTCTTGGAACAATTGAAATATGATATTATAGTTAAAGCTGATGGACAAGAAGGCGGTGACTTGTATAAAGAATGTATAAAAAACGGCACGCAATATGCTATAGGTGCTCGTGACAATCTTGATGCAAGCGCACAGGTTGCTATGGCAGTTTCAATGCAAGGAGCAAGTGCTAATCGTGCAAATCAATTAAAAGTTGGTTTGAACAAGTACGCCGCTCTTATGGAACAAATGGTTCAAAAAGACTCAACCAGAATAAAAACTATTCGTGACAACTTTAATACAGAAGATACAAAAACCCAAAATGGCGATCCTATTACGTGGGAAGCATCAAGATTTGAAATGATTCCTGTTTCTGCATCTATCACACTGTTGACAAAGATTCAAACAGATTTACGCTATACAGAATCTGAAGTTGTCAATTATTTAAAGAACCAAGTTGATGCTAGTGACTTCCGTGTTAATAAGATTACAGCAGAAGTTATCCCTACTTCATCTTATGTAACACGTGGAGGAGTATATGAAGCAAGAATCATTCTTGCAGCTATTGACTCAACAAAACGTCCTAAAATAACAGTAAACGGCAAAGTTCTTGAAAATGAGAAATACACAGTCGGATGCAGTTCTGTTGGAACTTTCGATATTAAAGGTCAAATTGACTTACCTCGTGCAGACGGAACAATACAATCATATCCTTTTGAAAGTTCATACATAGTTGGTGAGCCTACTGCTATCATTTCTGCTGATATGATGAATGTATTCTATGCCGGTATCGAAAATCCAATGAGCGTGTCTGTACCTGGTGTACCTACACAAAATGTGAGTGTTAGCATTACAAATGGTATATTAACTCGTAAAGGCTCAGGTTGGACAGTTCGTCCTACAAAAGTAGGACAAGATTGTAAAATTTCAGTATCTGCGAAAATGGAAGGTGGAAAAGTACAAAGTATAGGAAGCAAACCTTTCCGTGTAAAAGCACTACCACCTCCAATTGGTTATATAGAATATCGTGAAAATGGCAATCCTGCAAAATACAAAGGTGGAAAAGCATTCGCAAAAGCTAATTTAATAAGTTCAAATGGTGTCAAAGCAGAAC
>Ga0116158_10003164_pt1 | contig 14356 bp, 6 predicted proteins | sample AD_UKC052_MetaG_FD_89883 | JGI IMG/M metagenome (GOLD analysis project Ga0116158, IMG submission 89883) | Active sludge microbial communities of municipal wastewater-treating anaerobic digesters from USA - AD_UKC052_MetaG | ecosystem: Engineered > Bioreactor > Anaerobic > Digestate | place: USA... | reverse complement strand
GTCAGTGGAAATTATACCCTGGCAAATCCATTGTTTAAAAATGCCCGTCAACGCGATTTTTCCCTTACCTGGGTTGGTTATCCGGCAAAAAGCAAAAAAAGTCCTGCCATTGATAAAGGCAGCCCTTTCCTTGGTATGGATGCCGATGGTACCCTTTCTGATATTGGTGCCAAAACGTACATAAACAATGATCGTTTAAAATACAGCTGGGCTAATTTTTCGAGCGATACCAGCCAGGGCTGGGGCGCTTCTTTAAACGTACAATTTAATAACCTTTCCTACGCGGCATCGGCAGGAACCCAATATTTTTGGGACTTTGGTGATGGTACTTTTTCCAATGAAGAATCGCCTGTTCACCAGTTTACAAAAAGGGGAACTTTTGATGTAAAATTGGTTGTTACCGATCCCGGGGGGCATAAGGATAGCCTTACCCATCAGGATTTGATAACTTTTTGGGGTGGAACAAGGGTTACAGAGTCATTGGTTTCAGGTACCTGGACAAAGGCCGGAAATCCATATTACATCTACACTGATTTGAAAGTACCTGCCAATGCAAAATTTGAAATAGGGGAGGGCGTTGAAGTAATTTTTCCTGAAACACATAAAATAGATGTGCTGGGCAGTTTTTGCGTGCGGGGAACAAATGAGGAACCGGTTCATTTTTATCCTTTGCTGATTGAAAAGCTGAAATTACCCCCTCTTGATACCAACCTGTATGATGTACAGATTGGGGAACGTAACCAGGGATGGTCGGGCATAAATATGTTGCATAGCGCAGGCAGTACCGATAGCATGGTGATTGACCATGGTATATTTGAAGGAATGCGTTATTACCAGGGCCCGTTTTATACCCAATACACAGGATTTCATATTGAAAATGTGCCGGATGTCCGGATTTCAAATTCCACTTTTAAAAATATTGAGTCATTCAGCGATGATAAAGCGATTGCCCTGACCATAAAAAAATCAAGAGCGTTAATTGCCGGGTGTCATTTCAACTACCTGTTGGCATCTATCGGAACAGGTTATACAGTCTTATTAACCGACTGCGATAGTGCCGTGGTAAAAGGAAGTGTTTTTAAGGACATTACCCAGTCTGCCTTAAGGTTAAATAATAGCTTTGGGGTTACAGTTGCCGATAATTATATTACCGGAATAAGGGGTTTTGGAATAGTAATAGCAACAGAACGATATGATCCATTAACCAACTCAAGACCCTGGACAATGGTGCGTTCAAACCTGGTGACCAAAACACGGAGGGCTATTTTATGTATGGGGGTTAAATTCAGGATTTTCAATAACCGGGTAATGTATAATGTATCCGATTCTGATCCCGGCCTGGAGGTAGATGGCGACAGCCTGTTGGTTTATAACAACCTGATAGCCTACAATAGTTGTACCGGCAGGATAGGCAATCTGGGATCAACTGCCCTGATCATTACCACAAGAGAGCCCAACAACAGTGCCTTGGTTTTCAATAACACGATTGTTGGCAATAACGCCAATTTTTACCAGCCTGCGCTTTTTCTGAATAGTAAAACCAAATTATTCAATAATATAATCAGGAACGGGGGCTTTGCTGAAATTAGGAGTACGAATGGGTTTGCATTAGCCAGTTTGGATTTTGCCGTTGGAAACAATATTGGGGGTGGATATGCGTATGGAAGTGGTAACACCAATGTGGTGGCAGGCTTTGTAGATTCTGTAAACCATGATTTCAGGCTTGCCCCCAATTCGGCCTGCATTGATAAAGGGTTTATACCCGAAGGAATGGCCAACCTGATGAAGGAAGATTATTTTGGCAACCCAAGGCCCGGCGCAGGAAATAGTTTGCCGGATCAGGGATACGCTGAATACACCCTTCCTTCTGTTCAGTCAGTTTATAAGTTTGTTGGTTCCGGCAGTATTTACAGGATGGCGAACTGGGAAAATGGAAAAATGCCTGGATTTCTACCGGGTGACCCTCCCATACAGGTGTTGGTTGCTCCTGAAAGCGCAGGACAGTGCGTTATTGAGGGAAAACTCAGCCTGTTGCCGGGAACTGTTTTTCAAATTCAGGAAGGTGCAAGGGTGATCATAAAAGAGTAATATTCCTCTTTGGGGATGTTGCAATCGCAATGATTATTCCTCCCGTGTTTTGCAGTCAATTTACACGAACGGAAACTGTTTAGTTGGGTTGTCCCCTATTTTTACCGTTCATCTAACCAAACTATGCATCAAGTATTTTCCTCCAAACGGTGGCTGATGGCTGCCATGGCCGTTATTTATGTTTGCCATGCATCTGCACAACCTGCCTATTTGCCTGCCGACAGTACCAAAAAAGACACCATGGTGTACACGGCGTTTAAAGACCTGCCGCTTAAGCCCGAACGGGAAATAAAGTTCAATACCAAAGAGGGTACCTGGATGAGCGTGGACATCAGCCCCGATGGCAAACAGATAGCCTTTGACCTGATGGGGGATATTTACCTGATGCCGGTTACCGGGGGAAAAGCCACGCCTGTAACTACCGGGCTTGCCTGGGAAACCCACCCGCGTTTTAGCCCCGATGGAAAAAAACTGCTGTTTACCAGCGACCGAACCGGCAGCGATAATATCTGGTTTATTGATTTTGAAAAGAAAGATACGGTTCAGCTTACCAAAGACCGGGTAGATGACTTCCCCGCAGCGGTTTGGAGTGCTGATGGCGAATATATTATTGCGAGCAAGGGACGCCGCACCCCCAAACTCTGGATGTACCATAAAGACGGTGGCGGCGGTATCCAGCTCATTGATCAGCCGGCACAATTAAAAACCATTGATCCCTTTGCAAGCCCCGATGGCAAGCTGATTTATTTCAGCCAGCGCAATGGTTCATGGAATTACAACGCACTGCTGCCCCAATACCAGATAGGCACTTTCGACCGCGAAAAGGGCCGCATGAATACCATAACCACCCGCTATGGTTCTGCATTTACCCCCACCCTCAGCAAAGATGGAAAATGGATGGTGTATGGCAGCCGCTACGAAGAAAAAACGGGCCTTGTACTGCGTAACCTGCAAAATGGCGATGAGCGCTGGCTTGCCTACCCCGTGCAACGTGATGATCAGGAAAGCATTGCCCCCATGGGTGTTTTACCCGGTATGACTTTTACCCCTGACAGCAAGTCGGTGCTGGCAAGCTACAACGGTAAAATCTGGCGCATTCCTGTAGAGGGCGGCGCCCCGGCTGAAATTGCCTTTGAAGCAGATGTGCGGCTCGAAGTGGGCCCACGGCTATATTTTAGCTATGGTATTAAAGATACAAGCCATGCCCTTGCTACACAGATAAGGGATGCGGTACCAAGCCCCGATGGTAAAATGCTGGCCTTTACCGTGCTAAACCGCCTGTACATTATGGATTACCCCGGTGGTACGCCCCGCAGGGTTACCACGCATAATTTTACAGAAGCCATGCCCGCATGGAGCCCGGATGGCCGGCAACTTGTTTTTGTAACCTGGAACGAAAAGGAGGGAGGTAATTTATATAATGCCCTGCTTGGCGCCCAACCCATCATTACCAAACTTACTTCCGAATCCGGTTTCTATATGCAGCCGGCCTGGAGTTACAATAACCGTATCGCCTTTTTTAAAGGGCCAAAGCGGCTTTTTATGGATGCGGAGGATCCTTTTTACAGCGGTGCCGAGGCTGAATTGGTGTGGATAAGTCCAAACGGAGGAAAAATCAACCGGATTGACGATGCCAACAACAAAGGAAACGTGCATTTTACCAAGGATACTACCCGGATTTTCCTCAACAGCGGTGGCGGGTCACTCATCAGCATTCGCTGGGATGGAACCGATGAAAAAACCCATGCGCGAATAACGGGAATCACCACTTATGGTACCAATCCCGAAGCCGGCCATAGCGGGCATAACCACGGCGATGAAACCATTGCAGCCGGTAACGAATATGTGATGGGCAAACCCCGTATGCTGGCCGATCCGCTTAATTATTGCATGCTGCCCGAAAGTACCGGCGGCAAAGAACCCCAAAATATGCCCGCTGCGGCAGGAACCATCCTGATGGCGCCAGAAGGCCCTCATGCCATTGCGCAGGTGAACAACAATATTTACGTGGTAACCATTCCGCTTGCGGGTAAAGTGCCGGTAATAAATGTGGCCGATGCCAAAAACGCCGCTTTTCCTGCCCGTCAGCTAACCGAAATTGGGGGTGAGTTCCCCGCATGGGAAGCTAACGGTAAAAAAGTACACTGGAGCCTGGGCAATGGCCATTGGGTGTACGATGTAGAGGGAGCTAAAAAACTGGAGGATTCGGTAGCTGCAGCCAAAAAGGCGGAAACCGCAAGGGCTGCTGATAGTGTAAGGGCATTGCTGGCAAAAGGCCCGGAGGCTAAAAAGCTGGCGGACTCCCTTGCCAAAAAAAGCGCAGACTCTTTAACCGCATTGCTTAAAGCAGATACCGCAAAAGCACGTCAGGACAGCCTGGCGAAAGCAGAAAAGAAAGCGAAGGAGAAATACAGCCCTGCAGAACAACAGGTGAAGGTTTATTATGCCAAAGACCTTCCCGGAGGCAGTTTTTTACTGAAAAATGCACGCCTGCTTACCATGAAGGGAGATGAAATAATGGAGGGCGGCGATGTGCTTGTGGAAAATAACCGGATAAAAGCGGTAGGTAAAACGGGAACCCTTTCCGTTCCCCCGGGTACCAAAGTAATAGATTGTACGGGTAAAACGGTAACGCCCGGGTTTGTAGATACCCATGCGCATATGTGGCCTTTCTGGGGTTTGCATAAAAATACGCTTTGGATATATGCCGCCAACCTTGCCTATGGTGTTACCACTACCCGCGATCCGCAAACCGCGACTACGGATGTGCTTACTTACAGCGATATGGTGGAAGCAGGACAAATTCCCGGTCCGCGTGTGTACAGCACCGGCCCCGGCGTTGGCTTTTGGATGTACAACCTGAAAGACCTCGAGCAGACCCGCAATGTATTAAAGCAGTACAGCAAGTACTACAACACCCAATATATCAAGATGTACCTTGTGGGCAACCGTCAGCACAGGCAGTGGGTAATTATGGCTGCCAAAGAGCAAAAGCTGATGCCCACTACCGAAGGCGGGCTCGATTACAAGCTGAACATGACGCAAATGCTGGATGGTTATCCTGGTCATGAACACGCCATTCCTATCTACCCTTTGTTTAAAGATGTAATTAAAACCATTGGTGAAACCAAAATGGCGGTTACGCCAACTTTGCTGGTTTCGTATGGCGGACCTTGGGCGGAGAACTTTTATTACACTACCGAAAGCCCGGTAAAGGACCCAAAACTCAACAGGTTTACCCCTTACCAGGAACTGAGCGCCAAAGCAAGACGCCGTGCGGGTGGGCTTGGCGGCTGGTTTACTCCCGAAGACCATGTTTTTCCGCTGCATGCTCAATCGGTAAAAGGAATAGTAGAAGCAGGTGGGCTGAGCGGGGTAGGCAGCCACGGTCAATTGCAGGGGCTTGGCTACCATTGGGAACTTTGGAGCATGGCGAGTGGGGGTATTAAAAACCTGGATGCGCTGAAAACGGCAACCATTTTGGGTGCAACCGCCCTTGGCCTCGATAAAGACCTTGGCAGCATTGAACCCGGCAAGCTTGCCGACCTCGTGATTATGGATGCCAACCCGCTGGAAAATATCCGCAACACCAACACCATCCGGTTTGTAGTAAAAAATGGCCGGTTGTATGATGGCAGTACGCTTGATGAAATATATCCAACGGTGAGGACGCTTGATATAAGCGGATGGACGAAGGCGGCACCGGGGAAGTAAAGGCGGTATCCCTTACTATCAGCGTCCCCGTTCCTTTGTCAGGGAGACGCTGATGGTAAGGATGCAGGCAAAATATTTTTATCTGATAGTTATAGAAAATGGAGCTAGCCGCCTTGCTTTTGAGTCTGAATTTATCGCTATGATAGCGTCGAAAACAATTTTACTGTTCTTCTTTAATTGTTTGATAATGGCAACCTGGTCCTCCGAAAGCATGTTTCCTTCAATTGGAGGAATAAAAATATTCAGCGTATCGGCATCAGGACCTATGAATGTTGTAGAAAAACCAAGAATGCGTATGGGGTCGTTTAAAAGCGATCCTTTAAACATTGCATGTAAAACCTTATTCGCTAAAATCTCCCGGACTGTTGCTGTATCGTGCTGAATATATCCAAATTGAATGCTGGGATTGGGTATGGTGTCAACAGTGAATATTTTTTTTAGTAGTAATTCCTTTCCCGCGTAAACCAGCAGTGTATCGGGCCTCAGGGTTTTAGGTACAACCCTGAAGGTATTGCTGTCATAAGTTGAAATGGTTGATCCATTCTTTGAAATGATATGCGTTTTTTGGTTTGTTCCTGAAACCTTTATCCTGTTGTCAATGGATGCTAAAAGGATATTTGAGTCGGGCCTAACCAGACTCATATTTTTTACCGTTACCTGGGAGTATACCTGTACTAAAACAAAAACCGGAAGAATTGATAGGATAAATTTCATTTTGCCTGGCATTTAAGTTTTTATTGTTTTGTTCAGGACAATTAACAGGAACGTAAAAGAGCCAGGAATATTATACTTCAACCGCCCGGCGAATCAAGGCCTGACCAGGTAGGCCGAAGCGCACCATCCGCCTTTCTGATTTTTACCGGTATACCTGTCAGGTGTGCCATTCCGGAAACCCTGTCAATGTTTTCCGGCCCATCCTTAGCCAATAAATTTACATTAACGCCCCTTGTTTTATTGGCTACCGAAAGCCCGCGCGCATGCTGATGACCCCACCCATGCGGAACGGCAATGGTCTTTGGCATGAGGGTATCAAGCGCTTTCACCTGAATTCTGATGGTGGCTGTTTCGGTACTCACATCAATCAATTCCATTTCCGCTACCCCGAGTTCCTTTAAATCAAGGGGGTGCAAATAGGCATAATTGGTGTCCCTGCCATTCGAAATCATGCGGGGAATGTTGTGGGTCCAGGAATTATGTGTGGTAATAGCGCGCTTCGTAATCAGTTTAAAATGGTCCGAATGTTCCTTTTCTTTCTTGAAGTCATCTTCCAGCTTCAACGCGTAGGTCATTAAAATATCAGGCGCAAGCTGTATTTTTTTATTGCCGGTCATCACACGCTTTCCCAAAAACGAACCTGCACTGTGCGGTTCCCTTTTAATACCATGTGGAAACTTAAGCAGGGTTTTAAATGATTTTTGCCCTGACAGCCGAAGCAATCCGCTTAGAAAGGCCTCCTGCGGAATTTCAAGCCATTTTTTACCCTTTTTACGGGAATGGTAGGCAGCTGTAAACTCAAAGAATCGCTGCGCTGCGGCCGAACCAAACAACGTTACCCCTGATGCACGTGCAAGTTCAAGGTAAATGGATGCCTCATCCCGTTGTTCGCCCTGCCGTGGAACCATGGCACGGGTAGCCTGCAGGTATGGCTTCATTTGCAAACCCAGCATCAGCGGAAAAATGAACGGTAAATCGGGGCGCTGCAAAGGATCTGTACATGGCAGCACATAATGCGCTTCAGAGCTGGTTTCATTCTGGTAAATGTCGAGTGTTACAAGTAATTCCAGCTTCCGGAAGGCTTCCCGCAGTCGTCCTGAGTTTGCCATGGTTATCAGCGGATTGCCTCCCGTTACAAAAAGCGCCTTCAATTGTTTTTTTCCCGGTGTCAGTATTTCATCTGCCATGATGCCACCCGGAAAAGCATCGTTTACCGAAGAAAAATTGCCAATGCGTGACTTGTCATCACGCATAAGTACCCCGTTTTTAACGCCGAATTTGATAAAATCAATAATGCCTTTCCCCACCAGGGTTCCCCCTTTCCTGTCCAGGTTTCCGGAAATGGCGTTTATGGCTTCCTGTATCCAGAAGGCAAGTGTACCATTTCCACCCATATTTACCCCGGTAGAACAATATAGCGCTGCACCCCTTGCATTGGAATACGCCGCAACCATGCTGCGAAGCACGCCGGCTGAAATGCCGGTTACCTGTTCGGTTCGCTCAGCCGGCCAGGGTGCCGAAAGCAATTGTAAAGCTTCAAATCCTTCTGTCCATTTTAATACCCGGTCCATATCTGCCCCATCCTGCCTGATGAGCTCATTTAAAAAGGATAGATAGAAGAAAACATCAGTTCCCGGGCGGATAAATACATGGGTACCTGCAACCTGTGCAGACTCCGTTTTTCTGGGATCCACAAAATAAAGCTTAGCCCCCCTTCTTTCGAGCTGCTTAAGCTTTTCTAGCGGGTTGGGAACCTGTAGAAACGACCATTTTGAAATAACCGGGTTTGCCCCAACCACAATAAGGCATTCGGTATTTTCAATATCCGGAAAGGGCAGGGTAAAGGGAAATCCGTACATATACCGGGAAACGGCAAATTTATTTGAACAATCCTGTGTGGCTGAGGCATACATGCTTTTCGATCCTATGCCGGTCATAAACCCCTGCGCGAAAACAGGGTGAAGCACACCAAAACCCGCGGCAGTGCCCACATACATGCCAACCGAATCCGGGCCATCTTCCGCACGAAGATGCCGGACCTTAGCGCCGATTTCGGAAATGGCCTGCTCCCATGAAATCCGTTCATAGGTTCCGTCTGTCCTTCGCTTTAACGGATACTTAAGCCGGTCGGGGGACTGATACATCTCATGTTGCCTCAGGCCTTTTACGCAGGAAAATCCTTCGGTTGCCACATGGGCCGGATCCGGCGCAACAGAAACCACTTTGCCGCCCTCTGTAACCACTTCGAGGCCACACAATGATTCACAAATCCTGCAAAAAGTATGATGTTTTTCCATGATTAACCTGTCTGAAATATTTGATTGAAGGCCTTTACATCTGTAACTGCCGGTATTTTCAAGCCTGAAAATTGCTGAAAAATCCTTGAATAAGAAAATGGAAATCTTTGCCGCCGTTACCGCAAATGCGCCTTGCCTCCATAAAGTTCCTGGCAGCATTGAACCCGGAAAGACTGGCGACCTGGTAATTATGGATTAAAACCCGCCGGAGAATATCCGGAGTACCGACACTATCCGTTTTGCAGTAAAAAATAGCGGGTTATATGATGGCGGCACGCTAAGGTTTTAAAAAAATTTTACAAAAATCAGGTGTAATTGTATAACGGTTAATCTGTAGAATAGGCAAACCTTTGTTTGTACAATGTATCAGTTGATACTTGCCATCAGAATTTTCTCTTTCCCTATTTAAAACATTGATTATGCCAGTTAATAAAACTTCAAAAAGCATCATATCCAAAGCCGATAAAGGAAAGGATATTGATAAGGCAACAGCACCCTCCGGCGGATTGGTTGAGGAACCGGTAAATGACAAACTGATTGCGCTGGACAATTTCCGGAAAATGGATGATGGATCTTTTCTCACCACTAATCAGGGCCTTAAAATAAATGATAATCAAAATTCATTAAAAGCGGGGGAAAGGGGTGCCACATTACTCGAGGATTTTATTCTACGTGAAAAAATTACCCACTTTGATCATGAAAGAATTCCGGAAAGAATTGTACATGCAAGGGGTTCAGGGGCACATGGCTATTTTCAATTATACAAATCATTGGGTGCCTTTACCAGGGCTGCCTTTTTGAATGATATGGATGCTGTAACACCTATATTTGTGCGGTTTTCCACCGTTGCCGGTTCCCGAGGTTCAACCGACCTGGCAAGGGATGTACGTGGTTTTTCAGTGAAATTTTATACACAGGAAGGCAACTATGATCTGGTAGGAAACAATATGCCTGTTTTCTTTATCCAGGATGCCATTAAGTTTCCCGATCTTGTTCATGCCGTAAAACCGGAGCCACACAATGAGGTTCCCCAGGCGGCATCGGCCCACGATACTTTTTGGGATTTTATATCGCTTACACCCGAATCGGCACACATGATTATGTGGGTGATGAGCGACAGGGCTATTCCCCGTAGTTACCGCATGATGGAAGGTTTTGGTGTGCATACTTTTCGCCTGATAAATAAGGATGGACTTGCAACTTTTGTTAAGTTTCATTGGAAACCTTTACTGGGCGTACATAGCGTTGCCTGGGATGAAGCAGTAAAAATATCTGGCGTAGATCCCGATTTTCACCGGAAAGATTTATGGGAAGCCATTGATAGCGGAAATTTTCCTGAATGGGAACTTGGCGTTCAATTAATACCCGAAAAAGATGAACATAGTTTTGATTTTGACCTGTTAGATCCTACCAAACTGATTCCTGAAGAACTGGTTCCTGTTATCCGGGTTGGTAAGTTAACCCTTAACCGGAATCCGGACAATTTTTTTGCCGAAACCGAGCAGGTAGCTTTTCACCCGGGACACCTGGTGCCTGGTATTGACTTTACCAACGATCCGCTTTTGCAGGGAAGATTGTTTTCTTATACCGATACGCAACTATCCCGTTTGGGAAGTCCCAATTTCCATGAAATTCCCATTAACCGCCCGTTAACGCCGGTGAATAATAATCAGCGCGATGGGCATATGCGTCAAACCATCAATACCGGTCGGGTTAGCTACGATCCCAACAGGATAGCAGGTGGTTGCCCTTTTCAGGCCAAAGCTGCAGAGGGTGGGTTTGTTTCCTTTACCGAACGTATTGATGCTAAGAAAATTCGTGAAAGAAGTAAAAGCTTTATGGATCATTTCAGCCAGGCAAAGTTGTTTTTTGTCAGCCAAAGTGACCCGGAAAAAAATCATATCATCAATGCCCTGACTTTTGAATTGGGCAAAGTAGAAATCATTTCCATTAAAGAGCGCATGCTGAGGATACTTCTGGAAATAGATAAGGAATTGGCTTCGGCAGTGGCTGTTAACCTTGGATTGCATATTGATAAAAAAAGCAATGAGTTACTCAATCAGAATGTTCCTGCTGATGCTGATCCTATTGCCTATCAGTCACCAGAGGCTAAAGTGCCTGTTGCATTGTCGGACAAATTAAGTATGAAGCATACTATTAAAGATTCAATTGCTACCCGGAATATAGCCATTCTAGCAGCAGATGGGGTAGATGCCTTTTCGTTGTATAAAGTAAAAGATACGTTGGTATCCGCAGGGGCCAATGTTTTTATAATTGCCTGCAAAATGGGGCACCTTACCAGCGAAGATGATAGCGAAATACCTATTGACAGAAGCTTTCTGACAACCAAATCTGTTTTGTACGATGCAGTTTATGTACCGAAAGGTATGAATAGTGTGGCATCGCTTGCTGCTGACCCCGATGCTATTCAATTTTTGAATGAGGCATATAAACATTGTAAGGCAATAGCTGCAGATGGAGACGCAATACAAGTACTTCAGGCTACCTTTTTCGGACAAAAAATGGAGGAAAGATTAATAGACGATTCAGATATTAAGAGTGGGATCATTATAAGGTCGGACCTGGCTATGCTGGCTGAAGATTTTATGTATTCCATTAAGCAGCATCGCTATTGGGATGAAGAGTACTTAAGAAAAGTTCCTGCCTGATGATCCGGCATAGTTGCTGATCATTATATATTTAATAATTTGGAAAAAAAATCACACCATGGCAAAATCACCATTAAATAATCAGGTAAAAGAAGAAAAAGCCTGATTGATTACTTTTCCCCTTAACCGTTCCAGGAACCATTTTGGTATTTTAAGTAATCCAATCTGCTGACTGGTTATTATGCAGGGGTAAATATTTTTTCCTTCCAGGTAAATTTTTTTCAATACACACACCCAACAGAAAGGGGCAACTTCAAAAGGAAGTTTGCCCCTTTTTTATTCATCCTGTTGTTAACAAGGCTGGCCGCATATTATATTTTGCAATTCGTTTGTTTTTACTTTCAGTGCTACAAATTATCCTGTACAAGCCATATGCGCACCACTCACAATGGTTCATCGCAGGATTCCAACCTGCAGTTTACCTATAATTAAATGGAAATATCCGGTTGATAAAGGCGCCTTCTCCAGGGAGAGGCGCTTTTTTTTTACAGGTGGGTTGAAATAATCTGGCAAAATCAATTAAAGCCGGTCAGCATTTTTTTTGCCCGGTTTTTTCAGTTTCTTTTCAGTTTGCCATTTACCGTGAAAAGATTTTGCCTCAGTAATCACTTTTTTGGCTGCAAGCGGTGGCGCCAATACATCAATGCTTTTCGATTCAGGCTGATTTTCCGGTAAATGTTTTTCGGGTATGTGCAGTATGCTTTTGGTACGGGTTACCGCTACATACAACAAGTTTACTTCTTCGCTTAGTGCTGCTATGGCCTCCGGTTGGTCTTTCAGTTCCTTAACATTCCGAACCAATTTTTCTTCAGTAATAAAATCCTGCACCAGTTCCACCGAATCGTACTCCATGCCTTTGCAACGGTGCACTGTTGAGAATATAACAGAGGCCTTCTGTTTATCATCATCGGCAATATGCCTGTCCTTTATTGATTTTATGATTGCGGGAATCCGGTTGCCATATTCCTTCACTATTTCAACCATCATGGAAAGCTGAACGTCGCCCGTTTTATCAATGTAATCTTCCAGTTCCTCCAGGTCCTTCATGCTTTTTATTAAAGGATCTTTTATTTTGAACCGGTGGCCGTTATACAGGTTAAGCACATCGTATAGTGAAGCGCCATCATCGGCATAGGTATAGGAACTGATGTTGCCTTCAAAGTAAATGCCCGATGCATTTTTGTGTTCATCCATGTAAGTTATCACGCGTAAAAGCAACCCGAGGTTGGTACGTCCAATCACCGCCTTTGAATGAAGGGTATTGCTTCCTCCTTTGCCCGCAATGCTTAGCTGATGCGGTTGTTCAATATGTTTTTTCCATTGCAGCACATTCATGGCAAGGTCGGCAATATCCTGGTTAAAACGGAAACTGTGCGACAGGTGATGGATGGGAAAATCAACCTGTTCCAGCGCGTTTACCGCAAACCTGAAACCATAGATCTGCTGATGCGTATCGCCAACGATTACTTTAATGGCCGGTTGATTTTTAAAGACTTCTACCATGGCAGGTGAGGCATCCTGCCCTTCATCAAACAATATATAATCGTATGGCAGGGCAGGGGCAGATAATTGAAATTTTTTCAGGTAAAAATCATGGGTAATGTCCATTTCACCGGCATCCATTTTGGCAAGCAACAGCCTTGTTTGCTTTTCAATATAATCGTAAAAGCTTGATACAAACCGGTTGGCCTTTGGTTCTGTTACTACGTCGCGGTAGTTCAACTGCTGCACTTTTGGCACTGCACTGTTGCAGAAAAAGGAAATGAACCGGTTTATATGGTTGGCAATAATAAATTCAGCATGCTTTTCGCCATCGCCTTTCAGGCCAAGGATTCCGGCAATTTCATGGGTGGTATATCCGTTTGGTCTTACAGTATAGCCGTGGTTGTGTACGATATAGCGGTAGGCAAGCGAATGGGCTGTTTCTACCCTTACATTATGCAATCCTTTTTCGGCAAACTTTCGCTGGGCCTCCAGTTTTACCGATTTATTAAAGGCCAGGTAAAGTATCCGGCTGCGTGGCGGCCTTGTTTTGGCATATTCAATCAGCGTAGTTGTTTTTCCTGAACCGGCTACAGCATTAATTTTTATGTTGCCGGTTGATTCAATAATGGCCTGTTGTTCTGAGGTGAGTTTCATGGTTAATAATGGGTTTGGCAAAATCTATTCATACATGTCTTTCACATCAGCCTTTGCCAGTTCCACAAGCAATCCCGCCATTTTTTGGGTGATTGCTTCAAAAAAACGCTTTCCCTTTTCAGCAGTGGAAGCTATCGGATTTCCAATGCCCGTATCGGCAGTTACCTTGCTCCATTTCCGTTCGGTCCAGGCCCATCCCTCGCGAAAAGCTTTGATCTTGTTTTTCTTTTCGGCGCCGTCGCCTGCTTCTTCCAAAGGAAGCACAAGGTCGGGGCGCAGTTGTAATACAAGGCTTGTTTCCATTTCATCGGCATGGTCGCCCATGTGTTCAAAAAAATCGGGTTTGTGCATGCTCTGAAACCAGTTGGTGGTGCACAGGAACATATCGGGAAACTTTAACCCCAATTCGCGCACAATGGGTTTAAAATCGTTTCCGCCATGGCTGTTCAGGATCAGTAGTTTCTTAATTCCCTGCCTGTCAAGCACTTCCACTATATCGCGGAGGATGGCCAATTGGGTGCTTGGGTTCAGGTTAATGTCGAGCAATATATCGGCCTGCCCGGTGTTTACGCCAAACGGCATGGTGGGCAGCACAATAATTTTGGCCCCCGCTTCCCAGGCAAGCCTTGCCGATTCGGCAGCTATAAGGTCTGCTTCAATAATATCAGTTCCATAAGGCAGGTGGTAGTTATGCGCTTCAGTAGCGCCCCAGGGTAAAACAGCTACATCAAATTT
>Ga0116158_10003161_pt1 | contig 14361 bp, 14 predicted proteins | sample AD_UKC052_MetaG_FD_89883 | JGI IMG/M metagenome (GOLD analysis project Ga0116158, IMG submission 89883) | Active sludge microbial communities of municipal wastewater-treating anaerobic digesters from USA - AD_UKC052_MetaG | ecosystem: Engineered > Bioreactor > Anaerobic > Digestate | place: USA... | reverse complement strand
GTGCCGCTCGGCCTGATGGCCGCCGTCATGCTCGCCGGCGCCGGCTGGAAGCTCCTCGCGCTGCGCGGCGCGGACCGCAGCGCCGACCCCACCCACGACGATATGCCGCTGGCGAACCCCTTCGCGCTGATCCCGGCGCTCAAGTGGGGCATCGTGCTCAGCGCCGTGCTGGTCGCCTCCGCGGTCGCCCAGCAGCACTTCGGCGACCGCGGCCTGTTCGTCACCGCGGCCGCCTCGGGCCTGGCCGACGTCGACGCCGTCACCCTCGCCGTGAGCCGACAGAGCCACGATGGCACGCTCACGTCCGCCGTGGCCGCCCTGGCGATCACGATCGCCGTGGTCTCCAACACGGTGGTGAAGGGCACGATGGCGGTGTTCATGGGCCGCAGGGGCTTCGGCGGGGCGATCGTGCTGGTTTTCGCGCTCGCCATCATGGTCGGCGTCATCACGGCCGTGGCGCTGCGTCTGCAATGATCGCGGCTCGTCCGGCTCAGCGGGCCGCGAAGCCGCCGTCGACCATGAACACGGATCCGGTGCAATAGCTGGATTCGTCGGAGGCGAGGAACAGCGCGAGCCGGGCGACCTCCTCGTTGGTGCCATAGCGTGCGAGCGGCACATCGTGCTCGAGCGCGGCCCTGACCGCCTCGCCGCCCGCGGGCGCGGACTGCTCCGCGATCGAGCACATCATACGATTGTCGATCGGCCCGGGATTCACCGTGTTGACGCGAATGTTCGCCGAGGCCAGCTCGATCGCCGCGGTCCGCATCAACCCGATCACCGCGTGTTTGCTCGCCACATAGGGCCCGAGCCCCGCGTAGCCGAGCACCCCCGCCACCGACGAGGTGATCACGATGCTCCCGACCCCGCTCGCCGTCAGCAGCGGCGTGGCGTGCGCAATGAAGTGAAACACGCCGAGCACGTTGACCCGCAGCAGGCGCTCCACATCCTCGGAGTGCTGCTGCACCAGCGGCGCGACCTGTCCCTCCATACCGGCATTGGCGAACACCACGTGCAGCGCACCGAACCGGTCCTGCGCCGCCGCCACGGCCCGCGCCGCCGTCGTCGGATCGGCGACGTCCCCCGCGATCGCCACCGCGGCGGCCCCGAGCGGCTCCGCGACGGCGGCCAGCCCCTGTTCGTCCTGGTCGCTCAGCACCACGCGCGCCCCCTCCGCGACGAAGCAGCGCGCCGCGGCCCCGCCGATGCCGCCGGCCGCCCCGGTGATGATGGCGACCTTGCCCGCGAGACGCATTCCGGTGGTGTGCTGCATGCGGCGAAACATAGCCCGCTCGCCCCTGGCGCCGTCTCCGGGCCCGTTATCGAGCGTTCGCCGCGAAAATGGATCCCAGGGCCCGGCCGGCGCCGTGGCCAGCGCCGCGGCGCAGGACTCCGCCGGGCACTGTCACATATGCGCGAGGCCGACGGCGAGCCCGCCGGCCAGCCACATGATCGCGGCCACGCACGCCAGGTTGAGCACGAGGCCGAGCCCGGCCCAGACCTTCCGGTCGCCGATGAACAGCCCGAGCAGGCCGAGCAATCCACCCAGCGCGACCGCGCCGGCGAATACGAGGATGCTGCCCAGCTCGAGGTCGACCTTGTGGCTGTTGATCCACCCCGGCTCCCCCGGCTTCACGGCGGCGGTGAGCATCAAGATGGCGATACCCAGCACGAGCCCCAGCACCGGCAGCAAACAGGAGAGCGGTCCAAGCTTGTTCTTCATGACGGCGCTTTCTGGCGTTCGATGCCCGCACGCCGATCCTATCAGGTCCGAGATATCCGCGGGTGACGGCCTCGCGTCGGCCGGTCGCGGCGAGCCACTGCTCCCCGGCTCAGTTCGCGCTAGATCGCGCAGCGCCTGGCATGTTAACCTGGTGCGGATGTCCATCGATGTCCGCGGCAAGACCGTCGTCCTCACCGGCACCTTTTCGAAGTTCAAGCGCAGCGAGGCCGAATCGCAGCTCGAGGCCCTCGGCGCGACGGTCACCGGCAGCGTCAGCAAGTCCACCCACCTCCTGTTCGCGGGCGAAAAGGCCGGCAGCAAGATCAACGCCGCCACCCGCCTCGGCATCACCGTGCTCGGCGAGGACGACCTGATGGCGGTGCTCACCGCGAAATCGACGGCGACTCCGGCGAGCAAGTCGAAGTCGAAGGCAAAAGCAAAAGCAAAGGGCGACGCGTCTCCATCCGCGGCTCCCCTCACCGCGGCTCCCACGGCTGTCCTCACCTCGCCGTTCGCGGCGCTGGATCCGAAGCAGCCAGGGCCCGCGCTGGCCGCCGCGATCGAGGCCCTGCCCTGGGACAGCTTCGAGGTCGACCGCGACCTGCCCGCGCTGCGTGAGGCGCTCCATGCCCAAGAGGCCGCGCACGGCATCACCGCGGCCCATCGCGCCGCGACCGCCCATCTGCGTCCGCGCGCCGTGCTGGGCCACGCGCACGGCCACGACGTCGAGGTCGAATGGACCGACCTCTCGCCGGACGGGCGCTTCCTCGCCACCGGGTCGTGGGTCGGCGACGACTACGATCGCGGCGGCGTGCTGCAGATCTGGGACGTACGCGCCGGTCGCTGCGTCAACATGCTGCGCATTCGCGGCGGCGTCGGCTGGCCCGACTACGATGAATGCATTCAATGGCGCCCCGATGGCCGGCGCGTCGGCCTCGCCTTCGATACCAACGGCGTCGGCAGCTTCGACCCCTTCGGCAAGTCCGGCGAGCCCGACTCCTGCGCCTACGTGACCGACGGCTGGAGCCGGCCGCCGTCCTGGGCGTGGTCGCCGAACAGCCGCGACGTCTACATCGCCTGCTGGGGCCCGGAGCTGGCGCTCGGCGCGATCGTTCCATTGATCGGCCGGCGGCCGGAGCCGCGCTGGTGCGCGCCTGCGGGGCGCAGCGACCCGAACGACCCGAACTCCGAGCCGCGCCTGCAGCCGATGAAGGGCATCACCTTTGCGCACCCCGACCGCATCGTCGGTTACAGCGGGTGGTCGCAGATGTTCGCGCTCGACGCAAAGACCGGCCGGATCTTGTGGGAGGGCCAGGCGCATCCGCCGGTCTCGTTCTCGCCGGACGGCGAGGAGTTCGCCATGCACCCGGCGGGCATCGTTTATTATGACGCGAGGACCGGCCTGCCCAACGGCAAGCTGCCGATGCACGTCGGCGCCGAATCACTGGTATATTCACGCGATGGTTCGCGCCTGGCCGCGGTGGTCCAGCCGGGCAACAAGTGGGGCGCCGAGCCCGGGATCTTCATCTACGAGCGCGGCGTTTATCACTACAGTCCGGACCTGCCGCCGTTGACCGACGGGCAATACGGCTTCTCGTGGCACCCCGACGGCGGCAAGGCGGCGATCACGGCCGCCGGTCGCCTGCAGATCTGGACCCTGGGCGAGACGACGCCGACGAAGGGTCTCGACATTCCGACACCCGGCGGCGGCCACGTCACCTACGGCCACGACGTGCTGATCACCCGCGGCAATTTCGGCCTCGCCTTCATCGACGCGCGCGACGGCTCCGTGATCGGCGAATTCCAGCCGGCGATCGAGGCCAGCGGCGAGAGCCCGATCGCCACCGACAGCGAGGATCTCGGCATCGCCTGGGCCTGGAACCCGGCGTTCCCGCTCGACCGCGAGCGCGTCGCCGCGGCGCTGCCGGATGGCCTCGTGATCGGCCCGCTCGAAGGCACCGCCAGCGTGCTGGAAGTCGACCGCAAGATCGCCTGGATCATCGATCGCAAGTGGGCCTGGCCGTGGCGCTGGAGCGAGGCGAAGGTGTGGCCCGACGCCGCGGCCGCCTGCGCCGATCCCCAAGCGCCCGCCATCATGAAGCGAATCTTCGCCCCCAAGAAGGCCAAGGGTAAGAGCAAGGCCGGAGAGGCCACCAAGGCCCCCACGCGCACGAAGAAGGCCGAATGGCCGCCGCCCGGCGGCACCCTCGACGATATCGCCGGCCTGCTCGAGGAGGGCATCAAGCAGATCGGGGACGGATATCACGGCGATGATTATCGCCGCAAATACGCGGTGCGGACCATGGCGCACGGCATGTTCGATCGCGCGGCCGCGGCGATCGACGGCGACGCGGGGTGGAAGAATTGGGGCGAGCCGTGGTTCGGCGTATTGACCCGCGGCGAGACGGTCCTGACCGCGCTCGCCGAGCGGGTCGCCGACGCCCCGCCGCTCACCCCGACGCAGATGGCGACGCTGCGGCGCTGGCTGGGCGACGCCGAGGACCTGATGAAGAAGAAGGCGACCCAGAACCGGCCCCTGTGTCGGCCACAGGCGGCGATCGGCGCCGCGTGGGTTTTGCTCGGTGAGCACAAGCGCGGCGAGAAGCGGCGGGCCTGCTCTTCGATCACGTCTACGACGCTGACAGCCTGGTGCGCAGTGACAACACGTTCTTCGTTGCGACGGGCGTCACCGATGGCGGGCTCGTTCGCGGTGTGCGTCGGCTCGGGCCGATCATCCGCACCGAGAGCATTGTGCTGCGGTCGCACTCGGGCACGATCCGCCGGGTCGAGGCCGACCACCTCGCCGCGAAGTGGTTGGACGACTAGCCGGCCTCACCGGCCTGCCCTCGTCAGTGACATCGAGGTGGCCGAAAAGCTGGATGCGAAGGGGCTGGCACCCAGCATTGTGGCTACCTCGACTAGGCCGTCTTCTTGCTGCCCTTGGCGGGCACGGCCGGCAGTTCCATGCCGGGAAGCTCCAGCTCGGGCCTGGCGACTCCCTCGAGCTCATCGAGGGAGGCTAGCTCGAACTCGATGGCGCTGAGGGGCTTGGGCCGTTCTTCCACTACGCCGGGGGCGGGAATGATCTTGGATTCGTCGAGCTGGTCGAGCTTGCGGGCGGTCACCAGTACGCGGGACTCGAGGGAGCTCGCGAACTGGTTGTAGTTGGCCACGGTCGAGTCGAGGGAGCGACGCAGCTTCTCGGCGTGCTCCCCGAGGGTGGCGATGCGACCGAAGAGCTCCTTGCCGAGGTCGAACAGCCGCTTGGCGTCCTCGGTGAGCACCTCCTGCTGCCAGGTGAACGCGACGGTCTTCAGAGTCGCCCAGAAGCTCACGGGGGAGGCGAGCAGCACCCGCTTGCTGAAGGCGTAGTCGAGGAGGCCGGGATCCTGATCCAGCGCCACCGACAGGAGCGACTCATTGGGATTGAAGGCCATGGTGAACTCGGGGCTCGAGTCGAGGCCGGTCCAGTAGCTCTTGGCCGACAACGCGTCGACGTGCGAGCGCACCTGCTTCGCGTGCTGCGCGAGCAGGCTCTGGCGCCGCGCCTCCTGCTCTCCGGTGGCAGTCGCGGGGATGGCGCTCGCGTCGATGTAGGAGTTGTAGGGAACCTTCGCGTCGACCGCGATCGACTTGCCGCCGGGAAGGCGCAGCACCATGTCGGGGCGACGCGCGCCGGACTCGGAGCTGATGCTGGTCTGCACGGTGAAGTCGACGCGGTTGAGCAGGCCGGCCGATTCGACCAGGTTGCGCAACTGGGTCTCGCCCCAGACGCCACGGGTCGCATTGTTGCGCAGGGCGGATGCGAGCGATTCCGCGGTCGCACGCAGTCGCTCCTCCGACTCGGTCGCGGTGCGCAACTGCTCGGAGAGCTCGCCGTGCTGGCGGCTGCGCTGCTGCTCCATGTCCAGCACCTTCTGCTGCATGGTGCGCAGCGTCTCCTGCACCGGAGACAGGGCCTGAAGAACCTTCCCCTCGGCCGCGCGCTCCTGCGCCTCAGCCTGGGCACGCTCGACGGCCTCCCCGTACTGCTGCTGTGCCATGTGCAGTTGCTCGCGGAGTCCCGCGAGGCTGGCCTGCGCGGCAGCGAGCTGCGAACCGAGCTCGGCCCGCCGCTCCTGTTCGTCTGCCTGCAGCTGTGCGAGCGCGGTCGCGTGCCGTGCCTCGATCACGGCGGGATCCGCACCTGCGCCGCGCAGTCGCCCGGCAAGCAGACCGATGGCAGCGCCGAGCACGGCGCCGGCGGCGAGTCCCACGATGAGGGCGAGGATGGGGTCCATGGGCCCAGTATCACCCGGGCGTCGGACATTACCCGGCTTCGAACCGCGAGGCGGTGCAAGCCGGGCCAGTCATAGGGTGGTGTCATGACCGCGTCGGTTCCGCATCCGCTCGATGTGAGCACCGACGACCTGCGCTATCTGCTCGCCGTCGCACGGTCGGGCAGGCTTGTCTCCGCCGCCACACTGCTCGGTGTCGATCACACCACGGTGCGCAGACGCATCGACCGGTTGGAGTTGGCGCTGGGTGTGCGGCTGCTCGACCGCGGCGCCGACGGCTGGGAGCTGACCGTGATCGGTCGGGATGTCGCGGCACGAGCCGCCGGGCTCGAGCACGTCGTCGAGCAGGTCGTCGACGCGGCATCCGGGGGAGCCGACGGGCCTCGGGGCACTGTGCGCATCGTCGCGCCCGAGGGGTTCGGGACCGTCTTCGCGGCCCCCTGTCTGGTCAGGGTTCAGGCGGAGCATCCCGGCATCACTGTCGAACTGGTCACCTCGACGAGCCCGCTGAGCCTGCGCGGCTCGGGCTTCGACATCGCCGTCACGGTCGGGTCCGCCACGAGTTCGCGGCTGACCGCCGAGGCCCTCGCGCCCTACGCCTTGAGGCTGTACGCCTCGCGCGACTACCTCGCCGCGCACCCGCCGATCGTGTCGCTGAGCGACCTGGAGCGGCATCCGCTCGTCTTCTACGTGGATGCCCTGCTCACCGTGCGCGAACTCGACCTCGCTCCCGTGCTCAACGGCATGCACGTGGGTTTCGGGTCGACCAACGTGTTCGCCCAGCTGGAGGCCACCCGCAGCGGGGCGGGCATCGGTCTGCTCCACGCCTTCATGGCCGAGTCGGACCCCAGGCTGGCGCCCGTGCTGCCCGACGAGGTCGACTTCCGTCTGATGTTCTCGCTGTCGGTGCGCAAGGACAGCCTCGGAGTCGAGGCGGTGCGGGTGGTGCGTGATGCGCTCTTCGCCGAGGTGAGGCAGCGCGCGGACGAGCTGCTGCCTGTGCGATAGTGCACATTGCCTGTGCATGAATAGCTCTTGAATGCAGATCACTCGGGCTCCAGACTGGGACCACACCACACGAACCGCGACGAAGAGAGCGTGCCATGACTGAAGTCCTCGACCACTGGATCAACGGAGCGGCCGCGGCCGGCGCCTCGACTCGCACCGCGCCCGTGTACAACCCCGCCGAGGGGACCGTCTCGCGCGAGGTGCGCCTGGCGACCGTTGCCGATGTCGACGTCGCCGTGCAGGCCGCCAAGGCCGCCTTCCCCGCCTGGGCCGACTCCTCGCTGGCCAAGCGCCAGACCGTCCTCTTCGCCTTCCGCGAGCTGCTCAACGCGCGCAAGTCCGAGGTTGCGGCGATCCTCACCAACGAGCACGGCAAGGTCACGAGCGACGCTCTGGGCGAGGTCGCCCGCGGGCTCGAGGTCGTGGAGTTCGCGACATCCATCCCGCACCTCATGAAGGGCGAGTACTCGGAGAACGTGTCGACCGGTGTCGATGTCTACTCGCTGCACCAGCCGCTCGGGGTCGTGGGCATCATCAGCCCGTTCAACTTCCCGGCCATGGTGCCGCTCTGGTTCTTCCCCATCGCGATCGCCGCGGGCAACACCGTCGTGCTCAAGCCGAGCGAGAAGGACCCGTCGGCCGCCATCTGGATGGCGAAGCTGCTCAAGGAGGCTGGCCTGCCCGACGGCGTGTTCAACGTCGTGCACGGCGACAAGGAGTCGGTGGATGCGCTGCTCGAGCACCCCGACGTGCAGGCGATCTCGTTCGCGGGGTCCACTCCCATCGCGAAGTACATCTACGAGACGGCCTCTCACCACGGCAAGCGGGTGCAGGCGCTCGGTGGCGCGAAGAACCACATGCTCGTGCTGCCCGACGCCGACCTCGACCTCGTCGCTGACTCGGCCGTCAACGCGGGCTTCGGCTCGGCCGGCGAGCGCTGCATGGCGATCTCCGTCGTGGTGGCCGTCGAGCCGGTGGCCGACGAGCTCATCGCCAAGATCCAGGAGCGGATGTCGGGCCTGAAGGTCGGCGACGGAACCCGCGGCTGCGACATGGGTCCCCTCATCACGAAGGAGCACCGCGACAAGGTCGCGGGCTACATCGACATCGCCACGAAGGATGGAGCGACCGTCGTGGTCGACGGCCGTGGCATCCAGGCGGATGGTGGCAAGGACGGCTTCTGGCTCGGCCCGACGCTCATCGACAATGTCTCGACCGACTCCGACGTCTACAAGCACGAGATCTTCGGACCCGTGCTGTCGGTCGTGCGCGTCGCGACCTACGACGAAGGTCTCGCGCTCATCAACTCCAGCCAGTACGGCAACGGCACGGCGATCTTCACCAACGACGGGGGAGCGGCCCGCCGCTTCCAGCGCGAGGTGACCGTGGGCATGGTCGGCATCAACGTGCCGATCCCGGTGCCGGTGGGCTACTTCTCGTTCGGTGGTTGGAAGGACTCGCTGTTCGGTGACACGAAGGCCTACGGGCCCGACGCCATCCACTTCTTCACGCGCCAGAAGGCGGTCACGAGCCGCTGGCTCGACCCGAGCCACGGCGGCATCAACCTGGGCTTCCCGCAGAACGGCTAGCCGCTGGTTGAGTAGGCGCGCAGCGCGGTATCGAAACCTGCGAGGTCTCGATACGGCCTTCGGCCTACTCGACCGGCTGCAGGGCGCCGACGCGCTTGAGCTGTGCCCCAACCGCGGTCGCGAGTTCGGCGATGTCGGATGCTCCGTGCCGGTCGGCCGCATGCACGATGATCGCGGCGCACGCCTCGGCATCGGCCAGCGCGTTGTGGTGCGCGAAGTCCTCGAAGCCGGCGGCCATCGCGGCGGACGGCAGCTTGTAGGAGTCGAGGTGGTAGGTGCGACGCGCCACCTGCAGGCTGCAGAGGTAGTCGTACGTCGGAGTGGGTACGAAGGAGGCGGCGCTCGCCGCAGCGATGACGCCCATGTCGAATCCCGCGTTGTGGGCGACCAGTACGTCGTTCTCGGCGAACGACTGCAGGTCGTGCAGCTGCTCACTCCAGAGCAGGGCGTCCGTGACATCCGCCGCCATGATGCCGTGGATGCGCACGTTCCACTCCAGGAACGCGTCGTGGCCGAACGGCGGCCTGATCAGCCAGTAGGCCGAATCGACAACGCGACCGCCGCGGACCTTCACCAGACCGACCGAGCAGGCGCTCGCGGGGGAGTTGTTGGCAGTCTCGAAGTCGATTGCGGTGAAGTCCAGCGGCACATGTCGATCGTCGCACCGGCCCCCGACTTAGGTGGCTGGGCACGCCGCCGTCGCCGGGATCGATAGCCTCTGCAGCCGCCGGTACGCTTGAGCCTCGTGGCTCTCACTATCGCGATCGTCGGACTGCCCAATGTCGGCAAGTCCACCCTGTTCAATGCACTGACGAAGAACTCCGTGCTGGCGGCGAACTATCCGTTCGCGACCATCGAGCCCAATGTCGGAGTGGTGAACCTGCCCGACCCGCGCCTGAAGGTGCTCGCGGGAATCTTCGGCAGCGAGCGCATCCTGCCCGCGCCGGTCTCGTTCGTCGACATCGCGGGCATCGTGAAGGGCGCGAGCATCGGGGAGGGACTGGGCAACAAGTTCCTCGCAAACATCCGCGAGGCCGACGCGATCGCGCAGGTGATCCGCGGCTTCACCGACGCCGATGTCGTGCACGTCGACGGGCGGGTGGATGCGGCATCCGATATGGAGACCATCAACACCGAGCTGATCCTCGCCGACCTCCAGACGCTCACGAAGGCGATCGAGCGCTACGAGAAGGAGGTCAAGACCAAGCGCGCCGAACCGGTGGTGCTGGAGACCGCCCTCGCCGCGCAGAAGGTCCTGGACTCGGGCAAGCCGCTGAGCGCATCCGGTCTCGATCTCGAGCCGATTCGCGAGCTCGGACTGCTCACCGCCAAGCCCTTCATCTACGTCTTCAATGTCGACGAAGCGATTCTCACGGATGCCGCCAAGAAGGCCGCGCTTGCCGCCCTCGTCGCCCCCGCTCACGCCGTGTTCCTCGACGCCAAGCTCGAGTCCGAACTCATCGATCTCGACGAGGCGGACGCGGCGGAGCTACTCGCCTCCACCGGTCAGGAGGAGAGCGGTCTTGACCAGCTCGCCCGCATCGGCTTCGACACCCTGGGACTTCAGACCTACCTCACCGCAGGCCCCAAGGAGTCGCGCGCCTGGACGATCGGCAAGGGCTGGAAGGCGCCGCAGGCGGCGGGCGTCATCCACACCGACTTCGAGAAGGGCTTCATCAAGGCCGAGGTCATCGGCTTCGAAGACCTCGTCGAGACTGGCTCGATCGCCGAGGCCCGCGCCAAGGGCAAGGCTCGCATCGAGGGCAAGGACTACGTCATGCAGGACGGCGACGTGGTGGAGTTCCGCTTCAACAACTAGAGATCTCAAAAGCGGCGCTTTCACCGCGCGTTCGGCGATGCGGTATCTTGCGCAGGTGGGACGAAACCGAGACGTCTTTGAGTGGTGGCCGGACTATGGGCAAGGGCCTCTCTGGTTGCGCACGGGCGGTGGTGGGGTCGCTGTTGACCTTGCGTCACTGAATCTGCCTGACTCGCTTGTCGTAGAACTCACGTCGTGGAGCGCCCTATACGAAGAGGCGAGAATTCCACGCGTGGATTCCGATGGTGACCCCGAGTGGTTGGCTCACGGCGTACGGCTGCTTGCCGCGACTCGGGCAGCCCTTGCCGGTCGAGTCGAGGTCGTCGTGACGGAGCCATGGTGGGGTGAGGAGCCTCTGGGCCTTGAGTTCCGATTCGAAAAGCCATGATCGCGTCAATGAGTGTCAAGCACGACAGCGACGGCTGGTCGCTTCAGTTCTCGGATGAGGCGGTCTGGCAGACGTCATTCGATTACGGAGTGTCCATCATCACGGAGCACATCGTTCTTCGTGTCGAAAAGTCATTTGAGGTCACTATCAGCGATCGAACGGTTCCGATTGAGCCGGGCTCGCCGAGCAACGCGTCAGAGGTCGTGGCGCTTCACCAACTCGCACTAGTATCGGCAACCATCCGGCCGTCGGGTGCACTGAGGGTGAACTTCTCAGGTGGCGCGACGCTTTCGGTCGCTTCGTCTGATGATCCTTGGGAGGCGTTTACCTTGGATGTCGACGGCGGGTGGAAGTTCGTCTCCATGCCCGGCGGCGGCCTCACATGGTGGCTTCCAGAAGGCGTGGACGGCGACGTGGTCGAGTTCCGGTTCAACAACTGATACCACAGTGATACCATTTCCTTCATGGCAATGACTCTGAGACTGACCGACGAGCAGGAACGCGCCCTCGCTCTCCTCGCTGAAGTTCAGGGAATCAGCAAGCAGGAGGCGACCACTCGCGCCATCACGGAGGCCGCCGCCCGTCACGTGCGCACCGAGCGCGTGACCGAGTTGTCTGCGCTCGGCCGTGAGCGGTACGCCGCACTGCTCGACCGTCTCGCACAGTGACGGTGGACTTCCTCACTCTCGAAGACCTCCTCGCCCTCGCCGCTGATCTCGGCGTTCCGGCGGTGCGAGATCTGGGCCTTCTGGATGCCGCGGCGAAGCGCCCCCAGACCAGTCTGTACGGGCGCGACGCCTACACCGGCATCCATGAGAAGGCGGCCGTGCTCCTCGAGTCCCTCACCCGCAACCATGCGCTCATCGACGGCAACAAGCGTCTGGGTTGGCTCGCGACCTACGTGTTCTACGCGCTCAACGACATCCGTCTCGATGCTCCCGACGATGCCGCGTACGATCTGGTCATCGCGGTGTCGACGGGTGCGCTGGCCTTCACCGAATCGGCGCACCGGCTCGAGGGCTGGTGTCGTTGACAGGCCCCCGAACGGGCTGTCGCAGCAACCTGAGAGGATGCTGTATAGTGTGGAAAGTCTCTGATCCCTGCCCGAATGGACGACATGACCGCCCTGCGCACCGCCCTCGCCGTCACCGGCCTCTCGATCGCACTCCTCGCCGTCGCGGCCCCAGCGAACGCGGCCGGCCCCAGCCTGCCTGACGGCGACACGCTGATCGCCGCTTCGTGCCTCGGCGACCCGGCCGATGCGACGATCTTCGACGTGAATTCGACCACTGGTGCTACCACCGCGATCGGCTCCGGAAACGCGGGCTACAAGTGCGCTTACCAGGCGTCGTGGGATGAGTCGTCCAAGACGCTGTACGGCACGATCTGGGATACCGACTCGGTGCTGGTCAAGTGGGACACCCTCACGGGCGCCCTGGTCGAAGTGGGGCCGGTACTCGACGGCGTCACCCCGGTTGACGTCGACACCTTGGTGATCGGTCTGGATGGGGCGGCCTATGTCCTCGACTTCAACGAGCTGTATCGGGTCGACCTGGCTACCGGTGCGGCGACCGACCTCGGGGCCCTGGCCGCCCTTACGACCAACGCCTACGGAGCCGCAGTCGACCCCACCACGGGCATCCTGTACCTGCTCGGTGAGGACGGAGACCTCTTCACCCTCGACCCCGTGGCCGTGACCGCGACGTACGTCGCCAGCTGGACGTTCTCCGCCGAGGCGGAGAACGTCTATGGTCTCGCCATCGACAGCGCAGGTATCGCCTGGGTGGTGGAGTACCCCGGCGACACGGTCTACTCCGCCCTGTACAGCACGCCGCTGGCTACCTTCGGCGTCGCGCCCGTGCTCTCGGGTGACATAGTGGACACGGCTACCACGCTCAACTACAACTCGTGGTGGGTCACGATCATCGACACCCCGGTCAAGCCAGCCCTTGCCAATACCGGAGTGGATGTCGCGCCAATCGCGGTCACCGGTCTGCTGCTCGGCCTCGTGGGTGTCACGCTCGTGGTTCGTCGCCGCCGCGTCGCGTAGCAGGGCGTCTGGCGCACCTCGCGCTGTCTGCAGGAGAGCGCCGAGGGCTTGCGGTGGCTGTGCATGCGCGCGGGCGGCGAGCCGCACTAGTTCACTAGGCTCACCGGCATGATCCTCACTGAGCTCAACTGGCTGGCAATCCTCGTCGCCTTCGTGGCATTCTTCGTGATCGGCGCAATCTGGTTCGCGCCCAAGACCTTCTACCCGCTGTGGGTGAAGGCGATGGGCAATGATCCGAAGAAGTCACCCAACGCGCACGGCATGGCCCTGACCTTCGGCCTCACGGCCGTCGGCGCACTCGTTCAGGTCATCGCGACGGCCATCGTGATTCACTTCGTGAGCGCGGCCACCGGACCGGTCGGACCGCTCGGCGGTGCGGTGACCGGCTTGCTGCTGGGCGTGGGTATTGCCGCAGCAAGCTCCCTCTCACACCGGCTCTTCGGTGGACAGGGTCTGCGTGTGTGGATCATCGAAGTGGGCGGCGACGTGGTGTCGCTCACCGTCGCTGGGCTGATCCTCGGCGCGTTCGGCTGATCGCGCGACCGGGCGTTACGGCGTCGGGGTCGGCTCCGGGGTCACCTCGGCCGCAGTGTCGAAACCGCACTGCTTCTTCTCCTGCTCGACCTGCAGCGTGAGGCGCGGCTTGCCCGCGGCGTGGGCCTCGGCGACTGTTCCGGAGTAAATGGTGTTGTCAGCGGAGTCGAGGTTGACGGCCGAGGCATCCTGGCAGAGGTGGAATACGTTGCCCGACTTGGTCCAGAACACGAGGTTCTGGCCCGTGATCTCGACGACCTGCTCGGTCTCAGCGGTGTACTGCTCGGTCGACGGCGGGTTGATCGAGGTGCCGAAGTATCCCGCCACCAGCAGAAGCACGATGCCGATCGCGCCGGCGATGCCCTTCTGCTTTCCGTCCATGTCCTTGTTGAGGAAGATCATGATGATCAGCGGCAGGAAGGCGATGATCGTGATGATCGCACCCAGCTGGTTCTGAACGAAGAACCGCACCTTGTCGTTGCGCGAGGCGGGGTCGAGGCGGTTGGCCTGCTTCCACAGCAGGGATCCGCCGACCGCCAGACCGCCGATCACGACGAGAAGCACGATCAGCAGGATCAGGTTGACCGGATTCTGGCGCAGCACCCAGAAGATCGCGAAGGCCTCGGTGCCGATCGCGAGCAGCCAGAGCACGCCGGCGATCACGCGGAATCCGATCGCCTTGCTCTTTGCTTCAGGGGTTGGCTTCCAGTTCGACTCGCGCGCCTCTTCGGCCTTGCTCGCCGGCGTGGATTCGACCCGCACGACCTTCTTGTCACTCTTCGCCATGATGCCCTCCAAGACTTGTTGCCACGAGCATATCGACGCTGGCGGGCTCTCGTGACGCGGCGACGGGATCAGCCGCCGGGATATCCCGAGGGCGTCTCGCACGGCAGCGCCGCATCGGCCGAATCGACCGGGGTCGAGCCGTCAGGACACGGCAGCGGCACGAAGACCGAGCTGGAGCCACCAGCCGGAG
>Ga0116158_10003157_pt1 | contig 14364 bp, 8 predicted proteins | sample AD_UKC052_MetaG_FD_89883 | JGI IMG/M metagenome (GOLD analysis project Ga0116158, IMG submission 89883) | Active sludge microbial communities of municipal wastewater-treating anaerobic digesters from USA - AD_UKC052_MetaG | ecosystem: Engineered > Bioreactor > Anaerobic > Digestate | place: USA... | reverse complement strand
TTGATCTGACAAATTGCAATTTTCATTTATACTTTATTATTAATGTAAATTAAGAGTACTACCGCCAATAAACTCACGAATCACACTATCATTGGGTATAACCGAGTCATCTTCAACTGGGACAATACTATTCAAGAAATTAAATATTCTTTCTGCTCTTGTAAAGGCATCAACCCGTAAAGGATTGTCTTTGTATTCCGTAATCCATCCCGAAAACTCTTTTAATAATTTATGCCTGTAAAGTGAAAGTTCATACGGCATAGCGCTGTTGATTATAAAATCGGCTTTAGTATTGTAGGGAATAATATGCCGTAGTTCGCTATTCCGTACATAGTGCCAATGCTCAAGTGTTTGCTGTGGTTTATAAGCACGGTAAGCAGCATCCCTCAACATTCTTCTAATTAATCGAATATCTGTCCATTTGATATAGTTTCCTGCATTATCTTTCATTTGCAACAAAGGTTCAAGGTAAAGTCTGAATTTCGATTCATCTGGTATTGCTTCCGTCATTTTCGGATAAAGCCCGTGCAGACTATCAATTAAAAGAATCTCATCTTTTTCAAGTTTCATTTTAGTTTGATTTAATGTTCTTTTACCGGTTTTGAAATCGTAATAAGGAATTACAACTTCTTTACCGCTGCACAATCCAGCCAGGTGCTCGTTTATTAATTCAAGGTCAAGTGCTTGAGGGGTTTCGAAATCGTAGTCGCCGAATTCATCTTTCGGGTGCATTTCGAGATCATAGAAATAGTGGTCTACAATCAATGGAACGAATTTAAACCCTTTTCTTTTTAATCTCTGCTCAAGTTTTAATGTAGTTGTAGTTTTACCGGAAGAAGAAGGACCGGTTACAATTACCATTTTAATTCCATTAGAGCGTGCGATTATCATTTCCGCAGCGGTATCAAGTTCGTTTTCATATGCAGTTTCGGACTCGGTAATTATGTTTTTGTATTCCCCATTTTTAACACGCTCGTTATAATGCTTAACTGTATGAAGATTATGTGAAGAAGCCCAATCAAGGACATGCCAGATTTTTACCCATGGAATATTTTCGGAAGGATTTGAAGCTCTTTCCCTGTCTGCTTCTCTCTTTTTAGCTCTATCAGCACGGTAAATTATATATGCTTTAGCTACTTTAGCGTGTCCTTCTTCTATCAGCACTTTTTCTACCACATCCTGAATTTCTTCAATATGGGGATAACAACCTTCGGCGCATGTTTTCTCAAGTTCGCGGATTACCGAGTTGCTCAACTCCTCAGCTTTTTCTTTATCCCTTCCGCCGACTTCAACTGCGGCGCGAAAAATAGCATTGATAATTCTTTCTTTACTGAAGGGAACAAGTGCCCCGCTTCTTTTTATTACATGGGTTATTCGTGACATTTTATTTCCTATTTATTTCTTGAAATAGTTTCTATTCAACTTCTAAACAACTTTTATAGTAGAAATAATTCAATTTATTTACTGTTGCAAATTTAAGGATAAATAAGGGAGTTCTTAAAACAAATTGTACTTTTTCAGAGACGGGTTTAGTATATTTGGACGTTTTTTGTTAAAGTTTAATGTAATCTATCTATAACTGATAGATAAGACCAATAGGAAATAAGATGAAAATTTATTCGAAAAAAGAACTCAATAATTATAATCAGTCGCTAACTTATGACGACATTAGTTTAATCCCAACCGAAATTTCACGTATTCGCTCCAGGAATGAAGCTAATACAGCTTCAGTTTTTTTAGGTGAAAACTTAACTGTGCCTGTAATTTCAAGCCCGATGGATACAGTAACCGGACTTGAAATGGCAAAAGAATTAGCCTCGCTCGGTTGTATCGGTATCCTAAACCGGTTTAACTCTTCTTTGAATGACATTCTTAACACGGAGAGTAGAAATGGAATCAAAGCCGTCTCGGTAGGTTTAACAACAAGTGAAGAGATTATCGCCAAGCTGGCAGAAAGAAAATATCTTATATGTATCGACACTGCAAATGCAAGCAATAAAGAAGTACTGAACAAATCCGAAGAAATTAAAAAGAAATATGATGTTAAGTTAATCGTCGGTAATATTGCAAACGGGGCAACACTGAAACAGCTTGAAGATGCGGGAGCGGATGCTGTAAGAGTTGGAATAGGTTCGGGAAGTGTATGTTCAACCTCAATACAAACAGGTATAGGAATCGGTCAGGTTTCTTCAATCCTTGATGTATATTTTACGCGTGAAGAACAAAAATTAAAAATAAAAATAATTGCCGACGGCGGAATTAAAAGCGCCGGAGATACATCAAAAGCTTTAGCACTTGGAGCGGATGCTGTAATGCTCGGTAGAATGCTTGCAGGTACAAAAGAAACTCCCGGCGAAGTAATTAAGTATAACGGACAATTATGGAAAAAATACAGAGGCTCTGCTTCGTATGCAGTAAAGATGAGAAATGAGTTCATTGAGGGAGAAGAAACAATGGTTCCGTACAAGGGAGCAGTTAAAAATGTAATTAACAGTATCTCGGACGGTTTAAAGTCGGCTATGAGTTATATGAACTGTTTCTCAATTGAAGAACTTAGGCAGACAGAATCTTTTGCCGTGCTAAGCAACTATTCGTACCTTGAAAGATTACCCAAAGCCTAACTTTTATGAATAAGCTAAAATCCGATTTCGATTCAATACTTTCATATGCAATTGAATCCGTAAAACCGGCAGCTTTATTCAAAAGGAATATTACTCGAAATGAAAGTCTTATCACATTAAATGATAAGACTTTTTCTTTAAATGATTACAAAAAGATTTATGTTATAGGCGCCGGCAAAGCCGCTGCTTCTATGGCTGTTGAAATAGAAAAATTGATCCACGAAAAAATTACTGGCGGAATTGTTATTACAAAGTACGGACATTCATTACCGACAGTAAAAATTAAAGTATTTGAAGCCGGACACCCTGTTATTGATGAGAATGGGATAAATGCTACCAATAAAATAATAGATTTAATTTCAAATTTAGAAGAGGAAGATTTGGTTATTTGTTTGGTCTCCGGTGGCGCTTCTGCATTAATGGAGTTACTGCCGGATTCAATTGATTTGAAATCATTGAGAGAAATAAATCAACTCCTCCTTAAAAGCGGTGCAGACATTGAAGAAATAAATACAGTTCGTAAATCTCTCTCTTTAATAAAAGGGGGAAGAATATTGGAAAAGACTTTCCCTGCCACTACAATCTCGTTAATAATTTCGGATGTAATAGGTGATTCTATAACAACTATAGCCTCCGGTTTAACCCAACCGGAAATACCTGATTATTCGAAAGCGTTAAAAAGCTTGAGTAAATATTCACTTCAAAACAAAGTACCCGGAAGCATTCTCAAATATTTAACCAATAAACGAGAAAATGAAGGAGGTATAGTTGAGTACTCTCCGGAGAAATTATACAATTTCATTATCGGAAATAATGATGATGTTATCTGGTATGCTGAAAACAAAGCGGTTGAACTGGGATATAATGTAATTCTCTTTCACGATAAACTAAAAAACGAAGCCCGTAATTCTGCTTTTGAATTTACAACATCTGTAAAACAACTACTCGGGAAAAACGAATATAAACTACCGCTCTGCTTTATTACAGGCGGTGAAACTACAGTTACAGTTAAAGGTTCGGGGAAAGGAGGACGCAACCAGGAATTCACCCTTGCATGTCTGCAAGCATTTGGCAGTAGTAATAATGATTTCATTCTTGGCAGTATCGGAACAGACGGAACAGACGGAGAGACTGATGCAGCCGGTGCATTTATTACAAACGAAACTTTTGATGCAATATATAAAATTGGAATTTCTCCCCAACCATTCCTCGAGAATAATGATTCTTATAATTTCTTTAAGAGGGTGAACGGCTTAATTAAAACCGGTCCAACATATACCAATGTGATGGATATTGTAATATTATTAATAGCCTAAAATTAAATTACCCTTCAACAATAGTTGATAGAATTCCCATATAATTATCCATATAATTCCCGGCAATATCTCCCGATTTCGCTTCAACAATTAATCTTATCAGCGGTTCTGTAATTGATTTTCTGAAATGAGCCGAATGATCCGGGAAATCAATTCTTAAACCATCATCCTTATTGATTTGTTCACCGTGGAACCTATTGTAAAGCAAATCAATAATTTCATCGGGGTTTTTATTAGTAAGTCCAATTTTCTTTTTAACAACTGAATATTGAGGCAATGTTTTTTTCAGCGCATCCATCGTTCCACCGAATTCAAGAAGTTGTTGGAGAGTAATAGCTATACCGACAAGCGCATCTCTACCATAGTGAAGTTCAGGATAAATAACCCCTCCGCTCCCCTCTCCGCCAATAATCGCATTTACTTCTTTCATCAATTTAACAACGTTCGCTTCTCCAACGGGTGAACGAAAAACCTTACATCCATAAGTTGATGCAATATCCTCGACTCCTCTTGTTGTTGATAAATTAACTACTACATTCCCTTTTTCTTTTGATAATATGAATTTAACCGCTAATGCAACTGTGTTCTCTTCGCTGAATGGTTCTCCTTTATCGGTAATAAGAACAAGTCTATCAACATCGGGGTCAACTACAACACCTAAATCAGCATTCGAATCTTTTACGGCTTTCATTGTAGTAGTAAGATTTTCAGGTAAAGGCTCGGGCAGCCTCGGGAAAATACCACTGCTATCGCAATTCATCTCAATAACATCACACCCTAAATCTCTAAGTAATTCCGGGACTATCTTAAACCCGGCTCCATTAACACAATCAACAAGAATACGGAATTTTCTCTTTTTTATTGCTGCAACGTCAATATGTTTCAGATTTAGCACAGCATTTTTATGAACGCTTATTCCATTTGCGTAATAGGAATACTTCCCCAGTTCATTCCATATTTTGAACTTATTCTGAGTTGAATTAACAAGATTATTTAATAAAGAAAACTCTTCCGGTGATAAAAACTGTCCCGATGAATTCATCAGCTTTAACGCATTCCATTCATTAGGGTTATGGCTTGCAGAAATTGCTATTCCGCCAGATGCTTTTTCCGATTTTACTGTATATTGAACTGTCGGGGTAGGACAGATGCCAATATCAATTACATCCAATCCTTTTGCAAGTAAAGTACCAACACAAATATTCCTGACCATTTCGCCGGAAATTCTTGAATCGCGTCCAACAATTATCTTTCCTTTCCCGGTAAAGTCGGCAAATGCAGAAGTATATTTAACAATTGATTCAGGGTCTAATCCATTCCCCACAATCCCTCTTAAACCCGAGATACTGAACATTAATGTAGCCATAAAGTTCTCTTAATTTTGTATTTTAGACAACCAAATTTACAAAAATTCTCATCATTAATAACCTTTTTTTGTTGACTGATATATAAAAGTGGTGGTATTTTCGTAACTAAGGTTTAAGATGTTAGTTTAATTTAATCACTAACATCGCTATTGTTAAATGTATGGAGTAAAATATGCAGAATAAGCGAATACTTATTTTTTTCTTTTCTTTATGTCTCTTCTTAATTAATCAAACAATTTTTCCACAAGCCAGTGGAAAAATTGCAGGAAAAATTACAGATGCAGATAATGGAGAAGCAATACCTTTTGCTAACGTATTTGTTGAAGGTACAACTTTAGGAGCCGCTGCTGATGTAGACGGTAATTATGTTATTCTTAATATCCCTCCCGGTGTGTTCTCTGTAACTGCATCGGTTGTAGGTTATCAAAGAATTACTGTTAGTGATGTCAGAGTAAATGTTGACTTCACAACAAGATTGGATTTCAAACTCAGTACCGGGGCTTTCGAGCTTGCGGCTGTTGTTGTTCAAGGAGACAGAAATCCTTTAATTAGACAAGACTTAACAAATCCGACAGTATCAATTAATGCAGAAAGCATTCAAGAATTACCTGTTGACCAGATAAGTGATATAATAAAATTACAAGCCGGTGTTGTTACCGGTAATGACGGAACTATCCACGTTAGAGGTGGTCGTTCAAATGAAATATCATTTACTTTAAATGGAATTTCACTAAACGACCCTTATGAAAATTCAAGTTCTATCGGAATTGCTACAAATGCAGTTCAAGAGGTATCGGTTTCTACCGGAACTTTCAGCGCTCAGTACGGTAACGCACTCAGCGGTGTTGTTAATTACGTTACTAAAGAAGGTGGCGATAAATATACTTTCAGTTTAAGAGGGTATGCCGGTGATTACGTTTCATCAAAAACATCCCTTTTCAAGGATATAGAAAAGTTAGACATTCTTAATAGAGGTCGTGCAGAAGCAACTTTTGGCGGACCTCTACCGGGATTGAAAGACGGTAGATTTTATTTATCGGGCGTATATGAAAATTTCAAGGGAATTTATGTTGGTGAAAGACTATATCTGCCAAGTGATTCTTACCTATCACCCGATAATTTCAGCGGAACTGACCCAAGAAAAAATGTTTCAACTGCTGCTTATTTCTTTAATCCTTATGACCCGACAAGTTTAGGGCTTCCTTCCGGTGATGGAGAAATTGAACCGATGAATTACTCGAGAAGTTTGAATTTACAAGGTAACTTGAGTTATAAATTCTCCCCTACATTAAAGATGAAATATGAAGTAGTTTATGATTATGGTAAAAGAAGAGAATATGAAAGAGCATATACTTATAACCCGGACGGATTAGGTTCAACATATTCCGACGGATTAGTTAATTCGGTTGATTTTACACATACGGTTGACCAGAACATTTTTTATACAATAAAATTATCAACCGGTTACAACAATGTAAAATACTATTTATATGAAGACTTAAATGACCCCAGATATTTACCAACAATTTATAGAAATACAATCGGTAACACGATTTATTATGCTGGCGGAACAGATAACTGGAGGTCTTTCAGAACTACAACAACTCACGGAATAAAAGGTGATCTTGTTGCCCAGTTATTCAAAATTCACGAAGTAAAATTCGGATTCGAATTCAGACTTCACGAGCTGAAATACGAAGGTTATAACGTTCAAGTAGGAAAACTTACGTCGACAGGCGATTTTGACGCAAACATAACCAACAGTGATCTTCTTTATGATCCGAATTTAGTATTATTAAGACAAAAACCAACCTCGCCTGCTTTATACACAGATTATTTATTCAAGCCGAAAAACTTTTCAGCATATCTGCAAGATAAGATCGAATTCGAGTCATCTTTTATTCTTAATGCAGGTTTAAGGTATGAATATTTCGACCCTGCAGCACAGTATAATGATGCAGTTTCAAGAAATCTAACAGACGAACAGTTTGGTTTTATGAATGCATATCTTAAAGAAGCAAAAATAAAACAAACATTATCCCCGCGTATTAGTATGTCTTATCCAATTACGGACCGTGCGATTATAAGATTGTCTTATGGACATTTTTACCAGATAGGTTCTCTTGCAAGTTTGTACAGAAACCACCAGTATTTTGTTACTAACGTCGGTACAAATCCTTCATTCGGGAATCCCAATGTGGAACCACAAAAATCAGTTCAATATGAAATTGGTTTACAGCAACAATTAACCGATGACTTTAAAATTGACATTACCGGTTTTTATAAAGATGTTAGCAATTACATCTATACTCAATCAATATATACCGAAACCGGTCGTCAGTACAATCTTCTTTCGAACCTTTCATACGCGAATTCGCGTGGTTTAACAATATCACTATTAAAAAGGAGAGTACCCGGAAGTTTGTTCTCAGCATCACTTGATTACACATTCTCAATTAGTGAAGGAAATAGAACAGAACCATCCGAAGAACTTTTCTTTAGCGAACAATCCGGAAAACTAACAGAGACTTACCTTGTTGCATTGGATTTTGACAGAGCACATGTTATTAATGGAACAATTTCATTAACCCAACCCGATGACTGGAATCTCGGATTCGTATTCAGTTTACAAACCGGAACACCTTATACACCGAGTTTACCTTCAAATTTGGTTCAAATTCGATATGAACAAAACTCAGCAAGCCAGCCTTTGAACTGGAATGTTGACCTCAAATTTGAAAAGTACTTCTCTTTCGGTCCTTTCAACTATTCGGTATTCTTACAGGTAGAAAACCTTTTCGATACAGAAAATGAAAGATATGTTTATGCCAGTTCCGGTAGAGCACTATCAAATGTTGAACAAATTCAGAATCCTTATGAGTTTAGTGACATTAAACGCAGAATTGAAAGAGGCGACAAGGGATTGTTCGGAATTGATCAAGTAAACAATTACTACTCTCAAAGACCAGAACGTGTTTCAAGACCGAGAGAAGTTAGACTTGGTTTCTCAATTATATTTAACTAATCAAGATTTGAGGATATAATGAAATTTAAGATTAAATATCTTGCTATAACTTTAGCATTACTCTTTTTTGTGAATCTTTCCTTTGCCCAGCAAAAAGATGAGTATGGTAATTATAACATCAAAAAATTGTCTTACGAAGATATGGTAAGAATTTTCGGCGATGTTTATAAACCGGGCAAAGTATTCAAAACAGCCGGAGAACCGAAAGAAATTAGGGAAACTATTATAAACGGAAACAAAATTACAGTTGTTGTTTTCAACTACGCTTCAATCTGTAAACCTAATTATCTTGGTAACGTTGCAGACTTAGTATGGAACGGCTTAGGATCCGGATTCGAATTCGGTCCGCTTGCAGCCGGTGAAGTTACTAACCCTAAAGATGACGGAACAAAAGATACAATTAGAATCGTAAGCGATTCATTTATTTTAACAACACAAGGTACTTATTCACCGGACGGAACACTAAAGTGGGGCTGGCTGCCGAAATCGGGTTACGCAGATCCTACTTCAAAGGAAATTGCAAGACTGAATGCCCCGGACAATAATGGAGACGGTAAACCGGATTCATGGCCTGAAAGATGGTACTCGCAAGGTGCCGGTAAATATGTTTGGCCAGCATTCCTTGGTGATATGGCTACAGCGCCCGACGAAGAAGTCTATTTTGTAGTTGATGACTATACAAATGCAGAATTTCCATATTACCCTTTCCCATCAGATACTTTAAAAAGAGGTCTCGGATTGGATATGGAAGTTAGGATAATTCAATTTAATAACCCGCTTGCAGCCGACATAGTTTTCCTTGTTTATCAAATTACAAACGCAAGTGAAAAAGATATTCCAAGAATTCATTTCGGAATGCATGGCGACCCGCACATAGGCGGTCCTTCTGATTACAACGACGACAGAGCATACTTTATTCCACCAAGAGGTCCACTTGCTGATCCTTATCCTCAAAGAGCAAGAAGTATGGTTTACGGCTGGGATGACGATATGAAAGGCGAAGGTGGTAGACCTGCCGGTTATTTCGGATGGAAATTCCTTGAATCACCTTCCGATGCTTTTAACGGAATTGACGATGATGATGATGGTATAAGAGATGAAACTCCGTTTAACTCTGCCGGTCAGTATATTGATGGTATAGTTATTCCTTTAGTTACTCCAAACATATCAGACTTAGCTAAATATACAGCAGTTTACGGTACACCAAAACCCCGTTGGGAAGGTGATGAAGACGGCGATTGGGATGCGGATTTACATGACGTCGGTATAGACGGTATTGGACCGGATTCCCCGAACTATCCTGGTCCGGATTACGGCGAAGGAGACGGAAAGCCATCTCAAGCATGGTATCTGGATGTTAATAACAATGACCAGTACGATGATGGTGAACCGCTTTCTGATGAAAGAATTGCCGGATACAAATGGGCAGGTTCCGAACCTAACTTCGGTTTAAGAGATATTTCGGAATCCGATCAAATGGGATTGTTAAATTTCCATGCTGCAACTTATACAAACTCTTTACCTAATGTTCCAAAAAATACAACTCTTATGTGGGAATGGTTATCATCTACTTCAATTGACCCTGACCAGGAGTTGTTAAATAACCCGGGCGACAATATCTTTAACTTCGGTACAGGTCCGGGAACACTTGGTTTAGAGCAAGGTGAAACTCAACGTTTTTCTATGGCTATTTTATTCGGATGGACATTAAGCGATCTTTTACTGAATTCCGAGACTTCTACAAGAGTAGTTGAAGCAGATTACAGGTTTGCTCAACCACCGAACAAACCTATTGTTAAAGCTGTTGCAGGCGATGGTAAAGTTACTTTATACTGGGATTCAAAAGCTGAACAATCGGTTGATCCATTGTCCGGTAAGAAAGACTTCCAGGGCTACAAAATCTATAGAAGCCAGGATTATTCATTCTCGGATGTATATACGATTACAGACGGAAACGGAATTCCTTTCTTAGGACAACCATTATTCAATCAGAATACAGGTAAGTACGCAAGATTCGACTTGGTTGATTCGTTAAGTGGTTTTCACCCGGTTGAGTATGCCGGCAGAGCAGTAAAATTCTATGTTGGTGATAATACAGGTTTGGTTCACGAATACGTTGATTCCACAGTTAAAAACGGTGTTACATACTACTACGCAGTTGTTTCTTACGACGGCGGAAGTCTTGAAGCCGGGAAAGAATTACCTCCTACGGAGTGCCAGTCCGTAATTCTAAAAGACCCGATTACACAAAAATTAATTTATGATGTTAACACTGTAGGAGTTACTCCAAATCCATTGAGTGCTGGTATGGTAGGCGCTGCAGCCGGTGTAAACGGAGCTCTTACTCCTTTGAACAATACAAACTCCACTGGAGAAGTTACAGTTAAAGTAATGAATGATCTTGCAGTAGCGGACAAACAATACTACGTTACATTCCTAACGGACTCTATGTACAATGTTCTTGATTCTACTGGAACTACAGAAACATTTATCTCAAAAGATACTGTTTTCGTTAATTTGAGAAACATGGATTTAATTGAAACCAGTGTTGAAGTATTCGATATGAGTGGAAATGTAATCAATCCTTCACTATATGAAGTGAGTACAACAGGTAAAATTAAAGGTGCAACTCAAGGAAGTTTACCTGCAAATCAAGAATTCAAGATTAAATACAGACACTATCCTGTATTCAATAGTAAAAACATTGATGGTCAAGATTCAAATCCCGATTTCAGCGGGTTGAAAATCTACTTTAAGAATGATACTCTTTCATTAGACAAAACAGGTTCTTCTTTCAAGAGAACAGAAATTAATCTTAAAGATTCTCTCTTCAATTCAACTGTCGGTAGCTTCGTTAAGTACAGAGGCGACTGGAAAATTGAATGGCTGGGTCTCGATACATTAGCAGATGGTTCATGGAAGTTCCCGGGTGATACAGTAGCTTCTACAACAAGACCGAATGATAAAGTTCTTGTTTGTCCGTTCAGAATTACAAATTACTGGGAAAACATTCCTGCTAATTATCTTCTGAAGGAACTGATTCCTACAAGGAACAACAACAGATGGGATTGGGGTGAATCAATCGTTCTTAGAGGTTCATCAGCAACTGGAAATCAGACTTCTTATGAATTAGTATTCACTTTACCCGATTCAGGTGTTACACCAAACTTACCTGCTGCAGGTGATGAGTATTGGGTAAAAACTAAAAAACCATTTAGACAAGGAGATCAATTCTTCTTCGAAACAAAAGCAAGCGAATTTAAACCGGAACTTGCAAAATCAGGCATGGATAATATCTACGTTGTTCCTAATCCTTACGTAGCTTTTAACCCTGCGGAAAAACCGGGACAAACAGCTAACCTTAGAGGAGAAAGAGTTCTACAATTCAGAAACCTTCCTCCGCAGTGTACAATAAGAATATATACACTTGTTGGTGAACTTATTCAAACTATACAGAAAGATGATAACGGCAGTATTGCAAGCTGGGATCTATTAACCAACGAAGGTCAACGTATTGCTTATGGTGTTTATATATTTCACGTAGACGCCCCCGGTATCGGTGAAAAAATAGGTAGATTTGCTGTAATTAAATAAATTAATCGGGAGGCGGTTTTCCGTCTCCCATAATTTTGATTTTGAAAAGAATTAAATCCGGAGTAAAAATAAATATGAAAAGATTTTTATATATAACATTAACACTGCTTCTTGGTTTTGTATTCACATCTAATGTTTATGCTCAACCGGACAGAAGCACTTCAAAAGTGGGAACAACAGCCGCACAGTTTCTTAAATTAGGTGCAGGCGCCCGCGCAATCGGTATGGGCGGTGCTTATACCGGTATTGCAGATGATATTTTCTCAACTTACTATAACCCTGCCGGTATCGCTAGAACCGGTGGAGCCGGGCAAGTAGCATTTAACCATGCTAATTGGCTTGCAGATATTACTTACGATTATGCTGCAGCTTCACTGAACTTAACCGATATGGGAACACTCTTTATTACTTTTATGTCGCTCGGAGTGCCGGAAGATATAGTACGTACTAACGAGTTCCCCGAAGGTGATGGAAGAGTATGGGATGCCAAATCTCTTTCCCTCGGTATCGGATTTGCAAGACAGCTAACCGATAAGTTTTCAATCGGTTTTCATCTTAAATATTTGAGAGAAAGCATTTGGAATACAAGTGCAGACGGTTTTGCAATTGATATCGGTACTTACTATGTAACTCCCTTTAACGATATGATAATCGGTGCAAGTATTTCCAATTTCGGAACTAAAATGCAGCTTGACGGAAGGGATATCCAGTTTAACTATGACCCTGATAACAATACAAATACCGGTCCGAACAACGTTTCGGCTAAGTACGAAACCGGGAAATACGATCTTCCTCTCACATTCCGTTTAGGTCTTGCAATGAATGTTGTAAACTGGAATAGTTTCAGAGTAACTACCGCAGTAGATGCAGTTCATCCTAACGACAATACCGAGTATTTGAATACAGGTCTCGAATTTTCTTACGATAATATGCTCTCTTTAAGAGTCGGTTACAAATCGCTTTTATTAAGAGACAGCGAGCAGGGATTGACTTTCGGAGGCGGTATCAACTATGAATTTGCTCCTAACTTTACAGTTATGATAAATTACGGTTGGGCTGATTACGGAAGATTGGAGAATATTCAATTCTTTGATTTAGGAATTAAATTTTAGTCCTTTCTTTTAATATGATTGAACCCGGTTCTTCAACTGAGCCGGGTTTTTTTATTCTTAATAGATTATCAACATTGAAAAAAAAGATATTACAGATCAATAACCGGCTTATAAAACACTTCGGAGTACCGGAACGGAAGTATCCTCTCCCCTCTCCTTTAAGTATTCTTATTGGAACGATTCTATCTCAAAATACAAACGATAACAATTCTTTTATTGCATACAAAAATTTGAAATCAAAATTCCCTGACTGGACACAAGCAGCCAATGCCCGGTTAAATCAAATTGAAAATGAAATTAAAGTTGCCGGGTTGTGGAAGCAAAAAGCGAGAGCAATAAAAAGTGTTCTGAAGTATTTCAAGGAAAAGGATTCATCACTTTCACTCGATTACTTGAAAGAAATGGATTCCGATTCAATTCTGAATGAATTAACCTCTTTCAAAGGTGTCGGAATTAAAACCGCTTCATGTGTACTTCTTTTTTCACTTGATAGAAATGTTTGTCCTGTTGACACACATGTTTTCAGGACATTAAACAGAATCGGTTTGGTTCAAGAATCAACACCGGAAAAAACTTTTTATGCAATTAAAAATAACATACCTGATCGTATTGCCCACCCATTTCATACAAACTTGATTAGACTTGGCAGAGAGATATGTAAACCACAAAAACCTTTATGTGGTTTATGTCCACTCAAACGGGTATGCATGTTCGATGATAAAAACATCAACATAGTAGACGCTGTAAAAAATCGTGAATTCATGTTGCTTGATAGTATCTATGATTGATAGACTCTATCACCTAACTCAAGCCAGGTTTCAATACTGCATTGTTTTGAATCTTACTACTTATTAAGTTTGTACAGGAAATTAAATAAGAATAGGAATTATTATGAGACTATCATTAAATATTGACCATATAGCCACTTTACGAAATGCAAGAGGAGAATTCCAACCCGACCCGGTTACCGCCGCATTAATAGCCGAACAAGCCGGCGTTGACGGAATAGTCGTTCATCTCCGCGAAGATAGAAGGCATATTAACGACCGCGATGTTCGTTTGCTAAGAGAGTTGATTACAACAAAACTTGACCTTGAAATGGCGGCTACGGATGAGATAATTAAAATCGCTTGCGAAATACAACCGGAGCTGGTAACTCTTGTCCCGGAAAAGCGTGAGGAATTAACTACCGAAGGAGGTTTGAACGTTATAGATAACATAACGCATATCAAATCTGCTATTGCAGAGCTCCATAAATTCGATGTACCTGTATCCCTGTTTATTGAACCGGATATTCTTCAAATTGATGCAGCAGCCGAAATTGATTCT
>Ga0116158_10003154_pt1 | contig 14374 bp, 16 predicted proteins | sample AD_UKC052_MetaG_FD_89883 | JGI IMG/M metagenome (GOLD analysis project Ga0116158, IMG submission 89883) | Active sludge microbial communities of municipal wastewater-treating anaerobic digesters from USA - AD_UKC052_MetaG | ecosystem: Engineered > Bioreactor > Anaerobic > Digestate | place: USA... | reverse complement strand
GTTCAATGCCAATAACCAGTTTAAACTTGGTAAAACCATCAGTGCAGAACTTGGCGGTTTCTATATGACAGGAGGCGTGGATGGCGTGTTCCGGATCAAGGGATTTGGTATGATGAATATGGGATTCAGCAAACAGGTATTCAAAGGCAAAGGAACTTTACGGCTGAATATGCGTGATGTGCTGTACTCACAGAAAATTAAAGGGACCATTAAATACAGTAATATCGATGCCGCTTTTCAGCAACGCCGGGATTCCCGCCAGGTAGCGCTTGGATTCACCTACCGTTTCAGTAAGGGTAAAATGAATAACAACGGGCAGAAGCGGAAAACAGGCGGCGCCTCCGATGAGCAGAACCGCGTAAAAACAGGGGGCGATAATTAAAACCTTATCCATTAAATCTTTTCCAGAGTCCGGCCGCTGCGGCCGGACTTTTTTTATATTTGTAAAATACCAAAACGAACAACTATGCCATCCTTTGATATTGTCAGTAAAGTAGAAGCCCAGGCACTCGACAATGCCGTCAATGTAACCAACAAAGAAATCACAAACCGGTTTGATTTTAAAGGGTCCCATGTGGTGATTAACCTGGATAAAAAGGAGTTTCTGCTCAAGCTGGAAACCGATGACGATATGAAAATGGGACAACTGATTGATGTATTGATCAACCGGGCCCATAAACAGGGGATTGCACCCGAGGCTTTTGATGCATCCAAAGCAGGAGCCCAAAGCGGGAAGGTCTGGAAAAAAGAAGTGAAAGTCAGGAATGGCCTGGTACAGGAAGATGCCAAAAAGATCGTCAAGCTGATAAAAGACGCCGGGCTGAAGGTACAGGCATCAATCAATGATGACCTGGTACGGGTAACGGGAAAGAAAATAGATGACCTGCAGTCGGTGATCCAGCTCTGCAAAACAGCCAATCTCGGGTTCCCGCTTCAATATGTGAATATGCGGGATTAAATGGGGGATAAGCGGCTATTTCAGGTGCATAATTAAGTGCAGAATGGGTGCATATCATATTGGCTGAAAATTTGGAAACAGGGTTTTAAAAAGATTACATTTGGTATACAACTGCACGATGTCTTAGCAATAAGACAGAAATGCAAGAGGGGATTCAGAAGCCTTTCAAACGGTGGAAAATCTCCGGAAACAGCCCTTCAATAAGGCGGTTTTCAGAAAGCGTCGGGTAAGTAAGTGGAAGGCGAAAGCCGGAAACTGAGCTCACTTGGCGCTTTCATCTTTTTGCCCCTTTATTTGGCCGAAAGCCGCTTCCGGCCTATATTTGCAACCCAAATTTATCTATTCATCTATACGGCAAAATCCGTATAGCCTTAAAAATCATAGTATTATGAAAAAAGGACTCCATCCCGACAGCTACCGGTTAGTAGTTTTTAAAGACATGAGTAACGGACATTCTTTCCTGAGCCGTTCTACCGCCGCTTCCAAAGAAACCGTTCAGTGGGAAGATGGTAAAGATTATCCCCTGATCAAGCTGGAGATTTCGAACATGTCGCACCCCTTCTTTACCGGTAAAAACATGCTGGTGGATACGGCAGGACGTATCGACAAATTCAACAAGAAGTACGCAAAAAAATAAGAAAAACATTAACTTGTGCAGAGCTCTTTGCGAAAGCGAGGAGTTTTGTTTTTCATGGCTATACTTTAAACCTCCCGGTTCTCCGGGAGGTTGTTTATTTTTACACCTAATTCCATTCCATGAACAAGATCATTTTTACGGAGGAATTCTGTCAGCCGGAAAAACTCCACCCATTTACGCTGACCCGCCAGCTCCAGGATATCCGGGTAGGCATCCTGACCATTCGTGAGAAATGGGAGAAAATGCTGGGGCTCCCTTCATTTGATAAAAAAGAAGACGATTATAAGGATCTTTCCCGTGCTGTTGATGTGGACGCCGTGATTGGCAAATACGATTGCTTTATGATTCATGGCAATGTGTTGCCTTCCCCTTCGCTGGTCAAAGCGATCCGGCTATTGAAAAACGGGGAATGCATTGCCACTCTGGACGGTTATAATATCGCTTACCGTTTCAGCCGTAAGCAAATGACAGATAAACACCGGATCAGGGTATCCCGCGTGGTGAGTTTTAAAGAAGCCATTCAGACCATTCAATACCCCTGGGATATTATCCGTTTAAATGACCAGGCCATCCGGGAGGATTTCAAACTACTGACAGCCCGTCGGAAATCACAGCCAATCTCAAGGACCAATAAAGTCATTAAACCCGGCCAGGTTTTTATTGAAAAAGGGGCCAGTGTGGAACATTGTATCATCAATGCATCCACAGGACCTGTTTATATCGGCAAGGAGGCTTCAATCATGGAAGGATGTCTCATCAGGGGGCCATTTGCGATGGGCGAGAAATCCTGCCTTAAAATGGGTACAAAGATATATGGTGCCACCACCCTTGGTCCGGGTTGTGTGGGGGGGGGAGAGATCAAGAATGCTGTACTTTTTGGTTATAGCAATAAAGCACATGAAGGCTACCTCGGTGATGCCGTGATCGGCGAATGGTGCAACCTGGGAGCAGGTACCAGCAATTCCAACCTGAAAAATAATGCCAGTCCCGTGAAAGTATGGACACCGGAAGGAGAAGTGGTGGCCGGCCCCAAATGCGGGGTGATGATGGGTGATTATTCCCGGACAGCCATTAATACATCAATCAATACAGGTACGGTTATAGGTGTTAGTTGTAATGTATTTGGAAACGGGCTCACCCCTAAATTTATTCCGAGCTTTTCCTGGGGCAGTGAGGGGTTAAGCCGGTATCGTTTTGAAAAGGCAGTGACCGATATTGAAGGATGGAAAAAACTAAAAGGAACCGTAATTTCGGCTGACGAAAAAATGATCCTTCAATATATCTTTGAAAAATTTTAAAACTGTATAAAAAGCTACAATGAGAAAACAAATCGCAGCCGCAAACTGGAAAATGAACCTGACTTATCAGGATGGAGAAAAACTGCTGGATGATATCCTGGATGCAGGAATCAGCCTGGCCCCGCATCAGCACAGCATTTTTGCAGTGCCCTTTCCATACCTGATCATGACGCGGAGTGAAGTGGCGGAAGAGTTTAATTACCACGCAGCTGCACAAAACTGTCACCATAAAACGTCCGGTGCCTACACCGGTGAGGTATCTGTTGAAATGTTACAGTCTATTGGCGTTAATTATTGCGTGATCGGTCACAGTGAGCGAAGGGAATACAATGCGGAAACCAATGATATACTCGCTGCAAAGGTGAATCTGTGCCTGCAACATGATATCACTCCGATCTTTTGTTGTGGTGAACCCTTGTCTGTACGGGAAGCTGGCACACAAAACGAATTTGTGGCCAACCAGCTTAAAGAATCCCTTTTTCATTTACCTGCAAACAGCCTGAAAGGAATTATCATCGCTTACGAACCAATCTGGGCGATTGGTACCGGAAAAACGGCGACCACCGCACAGGCACAGGAAATACACCAGTTTCTGCGATCAGTCATTGCGGATCAATATGGTGCAACACTGGCCAACGAAATACCGATTCTGTATGGCGGAAGTGTCAAAGCCAATAATGCCGTTGAATTATTTGCCTGCCCGGATGTGGATGGAGGTTTAGTAGGAGGGGCATCCCTGGTGGCCAGTGATTTTATCGCAATTATCAAAGCCCTGAAGTAAGCATATAGGGCAGTGATAATGAATCCGTTTTTATCAACAAAACAGTAAGTTATTACTGCCCCTTATCATATTGTCTTGCAACGAAAGAATCAGGTGCTGCTCAGTTTTCTGAAAATAAAAGCAGTCGTGAACGGGCGTGAAATATACCCGCTAAGTAACACAAAACCGGTGGTGATTCCCGTGGGGGCCAACAACCCCCGGATAGTGATTACGGATGGTTACCATATTACTACTCCTTTAAAACTGGTTTATAACGAACTTCCGGTTTATTGCTTCAAAGTAGCCTGTGCCATCAGTGACCGGCAACTGCTGTTTGGATTCCTGATGATGGCGGGTTTGTACCTCTCCGGTTTTTATACCGGGCTCCTGGTTTTAAAAGTCTTCAGTTTTATTCCGCTGATTTATTTACTTACATTCTATTACCTCAACCGTAAAGAATTTATCCGGCTCATACCGGTAACCAACTAAAGGGTATTGGATGCAGCAGGAATGGTCGCCGGGGAATAACTGTTCAGCAGTGAAATATCCAGAAACGTACTTTGACGATCAGTTCCGGCATAAAACATCGGATTGAACCGGGCGCCCCAAACAAACTCTTTCGTAATGTATGACCAACGGGCAACCACGGTATTGGAGAAGATTTCATCAAAAGCTTTTACGAATACCATCAGTTCCAGATCCGTATTCCCGAAATCCTCTTCTGTAAAACCAGCCAGGGGACTTTTTTCATTGAGCGGATGTACAATGGTCCAGCTAAGTGAAAATGAATTCAGTTTATCAATTTCAACCGGCAGCGTAAAAAATTTATTGACGATTTTCCCATTTTCCTCCACGCGCATGGCTAATGTCAGTTTAACCTCGGCTTCAGAGAGCAGGTTGTTTTTGAAAGGCGTCATCCGGAACATCAGTGCACTTCCGTCTTTATAAGGGGCAACCAGGGCTGTGTCACTGAATTTAAGGAAGGCCTGTGGCCTTGAAAAACGGCCATAAAAAAGACCGGTGGCTATCGCAAAACTCAGCAGGCCTATAAACGCTTCAAAAGTCGAAATGGCACTGGTCAGGAATCCGGTCGGACTGATCCGGCCATATCCTACCGTGGTGAATGTCTGTGTACTGAAGAAAAATACTTCTGAGAACTCCTTTAGATTATGGCTGCGTTCAATGCCGGCCAGGTGTTCCACGCCAATCAGGTAATAAATGCCGGCAAAAACCAGATTGACCGATACATAAATGAGTAATAAGAGGGAAAGAAATTTCCCCCTTGGCATTCCCAGCATCGTGTGATACCAGCTATACCGGTTGAGCAGGCTTACTCCTTTTTTGTGCACATTGGCACCACCGGTGCGGCGATCAAAAAATCGTCCGCTGTTATTACTGCTATTCCCGAAACCGGTATTGTCTTCAGACCGCATGTTGCGGAACCTTTTCATCATTGCCATAGACAAATGTATAATTAATCGGCAATTTCTTTTGTCCGCCCGTGATACTGGTTTATTTTAGTCCTATGGCCCGGAAAAAAATACTTTGGCTTTGCAGCTGGTACCCCAACCGGGCCGATCCATTCGACGGGGATTTTATTCAGCGACATGCCCGGGCTGCTTCCTTATACAATGATATTCATGTTATACGATTGGTGGCCGATGCATCACTTCGCCCGGGAAAGACAGCGTTTCAAAAGCAGGAAAGCAAAGGGTTGACCGAGCAGGTGGTTTACCTGGGAAAAGGAAAAAGTCTGGCCGGGAGATTCCTGTTTTACCAGCGTTGGAATAGGATTTTTAAAGATGTGATTAAAGCATATCTCGCAGATCAGGGAGTCCCCTTTGTAGTTCATGTTCATGTTCCTTACCCGGCCGGCCGGCTGGCATTATGGTTAAAGCAAAAATACGGAGTCCCTTTTGTGGTCACAGAACACTGGACCATTTATCAGCCTGGAAGCGAAATTGCTTATTCCAGCCAACCGGCGCGGATGCGTAGCCTGATAACACGTGTAATGCGGGAGACGGTTTTGTTTCTTCCGGTGAGCAGGGATCTTGCAGAACAGGTAAACCGCCTGGTATTACCAGTGTCTGCAAAACCAATCCCGAATGTGGTTGATACAAACCACTTTTGTTTCCAGGTCACAGATCATGTGAAGCGTACAAAGTTCCGGTATATCCATGTTTCGGGTATGAATGCCCAGAAAAATCCGGAAGGATTGCTCCGGGCTTTTGCTGCAGCCTGGCAGGAGGATCCTGAGCTGGAATTATGGATGTTGGGTAACCGGGACCAACGCCTGGCTGAATTCGCCTCCGGGCTGGACCTGCCGGCTGGTGTTATTTTGTTTGGTGGTGAGGTTAGTTACAGGGATGTAGCAAAGCGGATGCGGGAGTGTGATGCCCTTGTATTATTCAGTCAGGTGGAAAATGCACCTTGCGTAATCAGTGAAGCCCTGTGTTGCGGGTTACCGGTTATTGCTACCCGGACTGGGGGGATTCCGGAAATGCTGAATGATTCGAATGGGGTACTGATAGAACCCGGAGATGAAACCGCTATGAAAACAGCCCTGCTGGACCTGAAAAAAACATATAACAGGTACAACAGGGCCGTCATCGCTGCTCACGCGTCATCCATATATAATTATGAAGCAGTGGGAAAAGAACTTTCAGTTCTGTACAATCAGGTTGTATTAAAGGGTTAGCCGTCAGTTCTTAAGCTTTGCCACCAGCTCAATATAAGCGGTCATGGCTTCTGCATTGGTTTTTCCTTTTAAAGCAGCCCAGGCTTCATACTTTGCTTTGGCTACAAAATCAAACGGGTTGGCCGGCGGGTCAATATTGATATCTCCTTCGCTGGACTGTTTGTATAATGAATACAGTTGCAGCAGGGTGTCGTTACTGGGTTTCTCAGATAAGGTTTTGCTTTCTGCAATCGCTTTTTCAAATTGTTCTTTCAGGTCCATTGGTATTTGTTTTCTTGGTATAATAATGCTGACTTGTTTTTAGTCCATTTCTATCCGGGTTAATTAACCCTGGCTTCATCAATAAAGGCCATGCTGACGGCTCTTTTATTTTCAATCAGTTCAAAAAACTCCTGCAGGTAACTGGTCATTTCCTTTCTGGTTTTGCTACTCAGTAATTCAAAACTGTTTATGGTTTTAAATATACTGTCCTTTTTGCTCCGGAATATATCCAGTTGAATCTGGAGTTCTTCCATCGTCCGGGGAAAGCCCCGGTAAACCCGTTCGGTTACTTTTTCTGTCCCGATGGTTTCATGGGGTATCGCGTAGCTGGCATCCACCAGGCCGCAATAATCGAAGTCATAGGGAACCACATAGGGTGGGGTGTTCTTGTTTTTTTTATCAAAAATCAGTTTGATGTTATGGTTAGTGGGTACGGCCCAGTCCGTATTCCCGATCATATACTGAAACAAGGCCACCATCGTCATCATATCCCGGTTTGTGGCCTCCGTCATCATTTTTACCTCATCTTTTTTATGGCATCCGTTACGCCTGGCCATGTCACCATCATCTTCTATCAGAAAGGCAAACTGACTGAAAGGTTTCAGTTTTTTACGGGTATCCGTATAGTTAACCCGCATCAGCCGGACGCGGAAACTCCGGTCCTCCAGCATATTATAAATTTTATAAACAAGGTATTCCTTCAGTAGTAATTCTTCATCTACCGGATTTATTCCACAACCAATTACAAGTTTCAGTTTGCCCAGTGATTGCAACCGGGGGGCTCCTTTATTCCGGAAATTCATCATCATCGGTGGAATCCGGCAATAGTTCCGTCTGAAATTTCCACGGGCACTCACACTGATTGTTTCATTGATCAGTGTACTGTCTGGAAATAACATGCTGATGGAAGCTTGTTGAAATACACCTTGCCTGGTTTCAGTCTGAACCTGCCTCAGATCTGTACTGAGATTTACGTGGATCAGCCCTTCATCTGTAAAAAACCGGATGCTGTCAACCGGGGCCTCCTGGGCTCCTGCTGTTATTGAAATGAACAATAAAAGGACTGTGAACAGGCGGTTTTTATTCATACAAAACAATTAATGTTTAGCGATCAAGTCTTGTCTGAAAATACAAAAACTATTCCTGATCCGCACGCTTTTCTGTGTTATTTAAGCACTTCCGGTATTGGGGCACCAGTGGATCCGCTGGGCATCTGAATATGTAATAAGGCCGCCAGTGTCGGAGCGATATCTGTCATAAATGTTTCCCGGTTGGTTTTCCCTTTTTTGATCCCCCAGCCATACCATAAAAGAGGGATATGTGCATCATAAGGATTCCATAAACCATGGGTCGTGCCGGTTGTACTATAGGCATCGATATAGCCAGGTTTTAAAATAAACTGGATATCCCCGTTACGGGCCGGATGATATCCGTTATTCAGCATTTCCCGTATCCTGACTGGCAGGGGCGTGGTATTCAGGTCTTTTAAAGCAAATGCCCGGTCTATTCCAGGGGCTGCCAGCAGCTGTTGAATGATCCATTCCGTAATTTCGGCTTTTACTGCTTTGGCAGAATCAAGCAAAGGATGGTTCAAATGAATCTGGTAGTTGTCGTCACTCACAATAATGCCGGATAGATTATATTTTTCTTTCAGCCCTTTATTCATCGACTCCACCAGCTTGCCAATATAAGCACGTCCTCCGGGTAATCGGTTTTCTTCCATAAATTCAGGCACATGCGCGGCACCATGATCCGCAGAAAGAAAGACCGTATACTGACCTTTCCCAACCTTTAAATCCAGGTAATTCAAAAATGCGCCCAGTTCCTGGTCCAGTCGAAGAAATCCATCTTCTGCTTCCACCGAATTGGGGCCAAAAGTATGACCGATATAATCCGGTGACGAGAAACTCACTGCCAGGAAATCGGTGATCTCATCTGTGCCTAATTGTTCTGCCGTCAAGGCTGCTTTTGCAAAGTCAAAAGTCATGCTGTTGCCCATCGGGGTGGTTGATATTTTACCGTAGTCTTTGCCAATGAATTTCTTGAGGTCATACGGGAATACGGCCCCAAATGGTTTTGCTTCCCAGCTTTTGTCATCCGCTGTACTTTGTTTGTAGGTCGTTAAGGGGTACATAATATTCCAACCCTTTTCATAATATTTTTCAACGATTTTCTGACTGTTGAAATCGGTGACCCATTTGGGTAATTCATTCATATAATACGTCGAAGTGATCCAGTTGCCGTTTGTGTTATCGTACCAGTAAGCTGCATTGGCACTATGTCCGGCCGGCAAAATTCCTCCTCTGTCTTTTATGGCCACACCAATCACCTTGCTTTTGAAATTTGTAGCCAGCCTGAGTTCATCACAGATCGTAGTTACCAGCAAGTTCCGCGGACTCATCTTTCCCAACGTGGAACTGCTTCCTACTGTTGATACCGTTTTGTCTTCCGTACAATAGACAGCACGCATTTTTTCCTTATCCCACCAGCCATTTCCGGAAATGCCATTTACCGCAGGTACAGTCCCCGTATAAATAGAACTATGACCACAGGCGGTAACGGTTGGTGCGTAAGGAATCAGCGTATTCTCGCATGAAAATCCCTGGTTCAGCAACCGTTTAAAGCCGCCCGTCTCGCTATAACGCGCATAATAACGATAGAGATAATCCCAGCGCATCTGGTCCATTACCAGCCCAACCACGAGTTTCGGCCGTTTTACCTCGGACTGAGCCTGGCCGGAAATAATCAACAGGGAAAATAGTGCGGATAAAAACAGGCGTTGCATGTGTTTGATTTTAGACAAAATTAAGGGTTTGCTTCTTGTTGCTGTATGACTGTTCTGTAAACTATACTGATGGATAGTGAAGAATTAGTTTTTTATAACCACTGTTTTAGTTAAAGCCCGGACAGTTTTTTTCGTTCTTTTTTATTCAGCAGATGAAAAATTCCGGCTGCCGCAAAACAGAGTCCACCGGTAATATACCAGAGTACCTGGAAATTACTGTACTGAACCACTTGTGCGCCTCCCATCGGTCCGAGGGTCTGGGCGGCAGACCAGGCCATAGTATATAAAGCCGCATATTGCCCCCGGTTCGATACCTGGGTCCGGGTGATCCAGTAACTGTTCATAAATGGCATGGAAAGGATTTCACCGAAAGTGACCGTAATAATCATGATCAGCGCCAACATGAAACCGATTCCAGATAGATTCAGCAGCAGGAATGACAGCCCGACAAGCAGTATACCCCGGGTGATATAGAACATGACAGGTCTTTTCCCCTCCAGCCGGTAAATTAAGACCATTTCAATCACGGCGATCAGGATACCATTAAAGGCCATCAATAAACCGATTGTTGGTTTTGACAAATGTAATTCCCGTTCAAAATAGACCGGGAGGTTGGTGAACAACTGAAAAAAACAACTGGCAAATAAAACAGTGGCGCCGATAAAGAGCATAAATAGTTTGTCTTTAGAAGCGGGCAGCGTATCTGCTTTCTCAGCAGGACTTTGTGCAACAGGTTTGTAATCCGCAGGTTTTAGCAGCAGCCACATGATCAGTGCCGCCGTAATATTAGTGAAACCATCTACCCAGAATAATAATTCGTAATTGATACTGGCCAGAATACCGCCCAGTCCGCTCCCAACAGCCCATCCCAGATTAATCGCCAGCCGGTTCAGGGCATAGGAGCGGGTACGGTTTTCCGTCTTGCTGTAAAAGGCGATGGCTGTTGAATTGGCTGGCCGGAAAGCTTCATTCACAAAACTTAACAAGAAGGTAAACAGGCAGATCAGCGGATAGGTCTTCATTTGTCCCAGGACCAGGAATAGAAGTCCTCCTGTAAAAAGGGTGAACAGTTGCACCGGATAAAAACCAATCCGATCGGTAAGGCGGCCTCCCAGCCAGGCACCTGTGAAAGCACCGGCACCGAATAACCCAAAAACATATCCGGCTTCACCTACCGAGTAGCCCATTTCCTTACTGGTCAGGTAAAGGGTCATAAACGGAACCACCATGGTGCCACTCCGGTTGATCAGCATAATGAAGGAGAGCAACCAGGTTTCCCTGGAAAGCCCTGCATAGGCATTTCGGTATGTCCGGGCTGTTGCAGAAATCATAACGTGGTAAAGTTACCGGATTGTCCGGCATCTGGGCAACCACCCGTATAAACCAACCGATTGGACTGCTTGATTTACGGGTCTATTTTGTATATTCCATTATTAAACATAACCAACATGAAGAAACTGATCCTCCTTACCGCCATGGCCGCAATGGCCCTGGTTTTGTCGAATTGCTCCGGGTCTAAAAAACTGGCCGCAACACCCAAGTTGAATTTTGAATCCAACCTGAAGGCCGTGGTAATGTCCGAATGCGCTCCTTGCCACATCCCCGCAAAAGGGGGCAATAAGAAACCATATGACAATTACGCGAATGTAAAAACCGATATCGATGAGATTATCCGTCGTATTGAAATGAATCCGGGAGAAAGAGGATTTATGCCCTTCCGGAAAACCACGAAACTAAGCGATAGTACCATTGCCCTCTTTAAACAATGGAGAGCAGATGGCGTATTGGAAAATTAACAATCAGTCTTTGAGTAATAACTCATAAACTTCACGGGTAAAATCGGCCCGGAATATGGAAAATGTACTGATCTCGGCCTCCGGAACAAGTTCAATCATCATGTTATCTTCATAACGGGAGATATACTGATTCTCATTGATCTTTTTCCAGTTGTATATTTTCTTATTCAGCAGTACTTCCAGGTACCCGTTGTAACAGGAGTCGCAGCGGGTACTTGTCGTTTCTGTCATACATAACCCTTTTTTATCAAATACATAGATCAGTTGGGTCAGGTCACTGACTTGTACTAGAATGGAGTCTTTCCGGGTATAAACGGCAGGTTGTCCTGATTTTCCGGGATACGCTTTTTTCAGGGCAGTTTCGGCTTTGTTGTAAGGCATGTTGATGAACTCCTGTGCAGCAGCCGGGCTGCAACAAGCCAGCAAAGAGAAAAAGAACAATAAAATGAGTTTCATGAAAATTCAGACGTTATGCCGCCAAAGGTAGTTGCTTGGAACGGTTTAGAGAAACCCGGATTTGTCCCCTATATTTGCGCCTTCCGAAAAAACTACTTATGGCATTACTGGAAGATAAAATACGTGTTAAGAAGTCCGGACTCCCCGGCGCCGGCAAAGGACTTTTTGCGAAATCATTTATACCCAAAGGAACCCGTATCGTGGAGTATAAAGGAGATATCACCACCTGGAAAGAAGTGGATCATGAGGATGGGGATAACGGGTATATTTATTACGTTAAAAGAAATCATGTGATCGATGCCTTGCGAACTCCGGAGGCATTGGCCCGCTATGCCAATGATGCCCGTGGCATTGTCCGGGTAAAGGGTATTTCCAATAATTCGGAATACATGGAAGAGGGACTGAAAGTCTATATCACATCCGTAAAGGATATACCTGCCGGTGGGGAGATACTGGTAGATTATGGTAAAGAATACTGGGATGTGATCCGTCATAACATCCGGCTGGAGGCGAAAAAACAGAAAGAGCTGGCCGCTAAAAAGACAAAGTCAAAAAAGAAGCGGGCCTGATTCAGGATCCGGTAAGTTCTCCATAATAGGCCTGCAGCCGGGCAGCTGACTCACGGGGAAAGGTAATCGTATTTGGGAAAACAAATGTTTCGTCAGGTCCGGGTTGCAAACGTTCTGCCAGTTCCTCCCACTTTTGAGTCCAAACAACATAATGCGCTATCAACGCTTCGGCATCCTGCAGCAGGAAACCGGGTAAGTTTGCTTTATGCTCGTCCAGCAGCTGAAGAGCTTTCCTATTATTGGCTTTCAATACCTGCGCATACCTGTATGTTTTACCAGCGGCCAGGTAAGCTTTATAATCAATCACAGATTGATCAAAAGTGGCGAGAAGTGTTTTAAGAAATTCTTTCATAAGCGCGTTTCAGTTCAAAGATAATACGCATTTCACATTATTTCCGGAATCCGATCCTGTCTCTGTCTTCCCATTTCTTTTGTTTCACTTTTTCATCCAGCAGGTTCTCCAGAACAACGTAGATCTGATTCAAACGACCATTGTGATTACCTGTTATTTTCTTTAATGCTTTTATTTCATGAGCCAGCTCCTGGTAGTTCAATGCGTATTCTTTCAATGAAATAAATGCACGTACAATAGCGATATTCATCTGAACAGCTTTGCCTGACCGCAAAACGGATGCCAGCATGGTGACCCCGTGTTCTGTAAATGCAAATGGCAATGACGGACTATACTTTATTGAGTCGTCGAGGTTATCACAATTTGTGATAACCTCCTGCCATTCTTTTTTTGTCAGAATAAACATAAAGTCTTTCGGAAAGCGAAGCCGGTTTCTTTTCACCGCCTGTTTTAATGAGCGGGTCTCGGTTCCGTACAATCTTGCCAGATCGAAATCCAGCATTACTTTTTGCCCCCTGATCTCATAAATGATGGATTGAATTTTCTTTATCTGCATAAGATTTTTTTCAGGGTAGTAAATTATCTTATCCGATTCATCTTCTCTAATCCGAAATAACAGAAAAACAACCGGAACAACAGTTTTTTCCTGCTTACCGGGCATAAAAAAACCCTGTAAACAGGGTTTTAAAACAAGGTTATGTGGGTTAGATTCCTGCGAGATACTGACCCTGTATGAATTTCGCCACATCCGTTAAATTTTTGGTTTGTTCAAAAACCGCCAGTTGCCGGTCCGCCCCGGTGCCATGCTCCAGTATCCGGTGCACATTGGCAATCCGGTGCCGGCTGCCCAGGTGGTCCAGTACCGGATCCAGGAAATCGAGCAATTCATAGATCAGGGCCCGGGTATTCACTTCTTCTTCCTTTCCGAAGTCAATCAGGTAGCCATCCACTCCATACCGGCTGGCCCGCCATTTATTCTCATTGAGCAGGGCCCGGCTGTATTGAATAAAGTTGAGGTTCTTGGAACGCAACATATAAATCCTGGCGCAGATGGCCTGGAATAAAGCCGCCAGGGTGATGGTCTCATCTACAGTCAGCGGAATGTCGCATACCCGGAATTCCACCGTATTAAAGAAGGGGTGAACCCGGAGGTCCCACCAGATCTTTTTAGCATTATCAATACAATTGGTCTTGATCAGCAGCTTGACATAATTGTCATACGCTTCAATACTCTCAAAAGCATCCGGAATACCGGTGCGCGGGAATTTATCAAAGACTTTGGTGCGGAAAGATTTATACCCGGTCATGCGGCCTTCCCAGAAAGGAGAGTTGGTACTCAGCGCAAAAATATGGGGCAGGAAATAGCGGGTGCTGTTGGCTATATGATTGGCCATTTCACGGCTTTCCATGCCCACGTGCACATGCAATCCGAAGATCAGGTTACTCCGGGCGGCTTCCTGTAATTCATTCACTATTTCACTATACCGGATATGGTCGGTGATCAGCTGGCTTTCCCAGTGACTGAAGGGATGTGTGCCGGCAGCACCCATGGAATAGCCAAGGCTTTCGGCAATACCACTGATTGTTTTCCGAAGAGCTGCCACATCACTCCAGGCTTCGTCAATATCGGCACAGATATCCGTGCCTACTTCCACTACCGCCTGGTGCATCTCTGCCTTTACTTTGTCCTTGATCATTTTTTGTCCCTCATGTACGATGCGCTGTTCATGACTTTTCAGCTCAAAAGTATGCGGGTCGAGGACCATGTACTCTTCTTCAACGCCTAAGGTGAATGTTTTATAGT
>Ga0116158_10003145_pt1 | contig 14398 bp, 11 predicted proteins | sample AD_UKC052_MetaG_FD_89883 | JGI IMG/M metagenome (GOLD analysis project Ga0116158, IMG submission 89883) | Active sludge microbial communities of municipal wastewater-treating anaerobic digesters from USA - AD_UKC052_MetaG | ecosystem: Engineered > Bioreactor > Anaerobic > Digestate | place: USA... | reverse complement strand
TTTCTTTAATAACGATTTTGTTTCCTTTAAATTTGGCACTTTCACTTTTTCGGATAAAGAAAGCGATAGCTCAACTATTCGGTGGTCTAGAAAAGGAACGCGTGCTTCAATACTGTGAGCCATTCCAATTTTATCTACACGCATAAGTAAAAGTTCAGCCAAACGAAATGTTATATCCATCACCAGATTTCGCTGCAAAAAATCCGCTTCCGGATTCATTTGGAAAGCTAATTTTTCTAAACTTTTAGCGTATTCTATTGGCTTATTTGTTAAATACTGATAATTACTGCTAAACAATTTTTTTAGATGTTCTACGGAAAACATTGGATTGCCGGCACTATAAAATGGTTCATCTAAACTTGCCCGCCTTATGTATTCCAAAGCATCAAGCTTACGCGTATTTTTCAAATACATTGAAGAAGCACCATAAATTCCTTTTCTTAAAAATGAAGGAAGAAGCTGATATTTATTCAGATATTTAGAATAAATGTTATAATCTCTTAAACTGCTTTCGTATCCACAAAATTGTTCATCACTTCCTTCTCCGACCTGAATAACAATAGTACCGGATTCGCGGGTTAATTTACTTAAAAAGTAAAGTGGCAGACAAACCGGGTCTCCATTGGGTTCATCTTCGTACCAGGGTAGTTTTTCTAAAATATCAAAACAATCCGCTTCAGTTATCAAAATTTCCTTGTGATTTGTTTTGAAAAGTTCAGAAACCTTTCTGGCGTACTTTAATTCATTATATTTTTCTAATTCCTTAAAGCCAACGGTAAAAGTATCAACAGGGCGTGACATCATTTCGGACATAACAGCAACATTCAAACTCGAATCCACTCCTCCGCTTAAGAAAACGCCGAAAGGAACATCGCTCATCATTCTTGCTTCAACCGACTCATTGAACAACTGCATTAGAAGTTCTTTTGCATCATCAAATCCCAAATCTTTATATTTATAATACTTGTTAAAAGGGTCCCAATATCGTTTGATTTCAATTTGTCCATTTCTTTTTAGTTTAAGGCAATGCCCGGCTGGAAGTTTTTTAATATTTTTGAATAAAGTAGAGTTGTGGCTACTCATTCCGAGATTTAAATAATTTGGAATTTCATCAATATTGGGTTCTACGCTTATTCCGGGAAATTGCAAAATGGATTTAATTTCACTTCCAAAAATGAAGTAGCCGTTTTGAATTGTATAGTAAAATGGTTTTATTCCAAGTCGGTCGCGTGCAGCAAAAAGCTCTTTCTTTTCATTGTCCCAAATAGCAAAACCCCACATTCCAAGCATTTTTTCCAATACTTCTTCATTCCATTCAGCATAACCATTTAGTATTGTTTCAGTATCGGTTTGTGATTTATATTTGTATCCTTTTTTTAAAAGTTCCTTTCGAACATCAGAATGATTATAGATTTCGCCGTTAAAGACAATTGTATATCTTTCATTTTTACTGTGCATTGGTTGATGTCCGGCTTTACTTAAATCAATTATTGAAAGCCGACGGAAAGCAAATCCGCAATTTCTTTCTTCATTCATCCATAGTCCATCGTCGTCGGGTCCGCGGTGAATAATGACATCGCTCATCCTTTTCAGGACATCGTTATTTATTTTATTTTCAGTTTGACTATATTTTACTACGCCAGCAATTCCACACATATCAAGTAAAATTGAGTTTATAAAAAAGCAAATTAATGAAAAAAAGGGAAACAAGGGGAGGGAAAAATTGTTATATCTAAATTAAAATATCTTAAAACATATAGCGTTGATTAAATAAAACTTTTTAAATAGAAAAAAGTTATGTAATTTTATTATTATATAAAGTAAGAAAAATGGAAACTCAATTAGAATATACTGACAAACAAATATACTCAAAAATGAGTTTATTAAATTCAGAGCAGCTAAAAAAGGAATTACTTTTTTATTTAGATTACTTACTAAAGAAGCAATTTTGCCCAAAAGAACAAAATCGGAAACCCCAATTCGGTTGTGCCAAAGGTACATTTAAAATGGCTCCGGATTTTGATGAACCTTTAGAAGATTTTAAAGACTATATGTGATGAATTATTTATTAGATACACACACATTAGTTTGGTTTCTGGAAGGAGTTACTGAATTAAGCCAAACATCACTTGAAGCAATTGAAAAGGAAGGAAGTAATTGTTTTGTTAGTATTGCTTCAATATGGGAAATTGCAATAAAAATTAGTATTAATAAACTTGAAATGAAAACCTCCTTTGAAAAACTAAATCAGTTAATATGGCAAAATTCTTTTGAGTTAATACCAATATGTTTTGAGCATACAATGGAGTTGTTAAAATTACCTTTCCATCATAAAGACCCATTTGATAGAATAATCATTTCACAAGCAATTGTTGAGAACTTGACAATTATTAGCAAGGATAATAATTTTACATTTTATGATATTAATTGCTTATGGTAATTATATGTTAATTCATTCTATACCAACATATTAGAAATAATATCTAAATAAAAAAGGAAACAAGGAGAAGGAAATAAATTTTGACTATTTATTGAAATAAAAAAAAATATTCAATAAGCTATAATTGTCTTTCTTTATTGTGTAGATTTGATTATAGTTATTAATTGATTTGTTATTCAAAAGCAATTGGTTATAAGATTTCTTTTCTAATATAAAATTTAGTTTTGAAATAATGTTTTCTAAATCTCCTTGCATTATATAACCACACAAGCAACCATCTAAAGGATAATAGTTTGTAAAAAAATGTTCAATGCCAGTGTTTATGTAACGATTCAATAATTTTGAAGAACTTACATTGCTTCCATTCTCCTTAATCCAGTCTTTTTCACATAAATTTTTTTCTTCAATGAAATACTCATAAAAATTTTCAGATTTCCATTTTGAAAACCTGAAATCAATTCTAGGAGTTTCATCTGCATCAATTTCTTCTTCTTGGTAATCATCTAAAGGAAATTCTCTAACAATATCAATTTTATATTTTGATTTATTTGAATTATTATTTTTTATATATTTGACTAAATTTCTTGTGATTATGTTTTCTTTCCAAGACGAATTATAATTCATATCTGCAATCATTTGATAATAAGCTTCAATAAATATGCTAATACAATAATCTGAAAGCCAACTTTAACTTTATCTATTATTTCAGGATTAAAACTCATTCTTCCTTCATATTAGCTATTTCCAATAAAATCGAACTACTATCCTGCATTGCTTGAGAACGAGACCAGAATCTTTTTTTATTTGGTTTAATTATATAGAAAACATCACCTCTGTAATATTTGACTACTTTCCTAAAATATAAGCTTTCAGAAAATTTTTCATACGAGTACTTATCTATTTCATTAACCAATTCGTTGATTTCTTTTGAGCTTGGATGAGTTATAATAAAACCAGCTTCGTGTTCATTAGTCAAATGAATTGCAACAAGACGCATTGGATTTGAGTAAGGCAATTCTTGAATGCTTGCCCAAACAGTATCTCCAGAAAACTCAAAGAATTCATTAAAGTCTTCACAAATAATTTTTAAATATTCAATTAGTTCCTCATTGTTTTCTTTAATTGGTTTATTTGCAACTAATTTTTCACCTTTTTGAAATAAATCCAAACTATAATTTAAAACATCTTCAATTAAAAATCTTTCTCTTTTTGATAGGTTTAAAGAGTCGTAAATTATTTCATCTATTTCATTTTCAAGTTTAGAAATTAATTGATTATCTCTATATTCGTTATTAGGTTTTTGTGTGGTAAATAGCAAATCTGTTCTTGGTTCCTTCGATAATTCAAAAGAAATTAAGTCCACTTTTTCAGCTAATTTATTGATATATTCTTCTGAAATTTCGAAAGGTAAAGCAGGTAATGAAAGAATTTCATTTGGTTGAACTTTTTCTCTTTCTATTCCCCAAGAAATTGAAGTTAGGAATAAGTAATAAGATGCAAATTTGGAATTTAAAAATGCAGTTAATGATTTTAACTCTTTAACTTTTTTTATCGAATTATTATCAATAATTTCTATGTTAAATGAAATTCCATATACAACATCTTTAAAACTGCAGTTATAATCTAAAAAAGAAGCACAAAATTGTTTATTACTTTGTCCACATTTTACAAGAATATGAGGTTCTTTATATGTTTCTATATTTCCTAATCCTCTAAAAATGTTTATTTTGGGTAATTCTTCAATAGAACTAACATTGTAATAATTTAAATAAAATTCTTTATTCTTTTCTGTTAATAATGAAGTAAAATCATAATTTAAATCATTCTTATTAGTAAAGTATTTTTGAATGTATTTAGCTTCCATTACCGGAATATCGGGTAATTCATTGCTTAAATATTGATTATCTTTTGTTGGAGTTAAAAATTTAAATCCTACTCCCTTGTGCCACCCATTTTTTTTAGTTAAGTAGAATTTTAAATTTTTACGATTTTTTAATGAATTTATTAAATGAAAGTCATTTTCTGTTCCCCACATCGCTACTTTCCAAATCAATGAATCTGACTTATCGCATTCAGAACGGGGAATATAATAAAAGTCAAGGGCATCAAGAATTAAATCGGCAGTAAAGCAATTGTTTTTTGATGGTTTAGGACATATATATGTAATATAATGGTTTTGTTCTGAAGGAATAATTTTTTTGAAGAAAATAACGCATGCTGGACCAACAGCATTTGCAAATAAATTTGTTCCTATATCATTTTTTATTTTTCTATAAGTTGAAAAATTGAAAACTGTTTCTACATAATTATCTTTAAATAAAAAATCTCTAAAAGTTTGATAAACACTTGATTTATTAAAAAGAATTTTACTTGTTGAAACAATAGCAACTTTTCCGTTTTCCTTGCAAAATTCACTTGCTCTATGAATAAATGGCATTACCATTTCTTGAGCAAATCCATATTTTAAGCAATATTCTTCTATCTCTGGTTTTAGCTTCCCCGTTTTAGAACTTTTAAAAGGTGGATTTCCAATAACAAGGTCGAAATCTGGTTGTTTTAAAATTGTGTTTGTTAAAGAACTTTGTAAATGTAAATTGTGCCCTTGTTGATTTTGTTCTTTTACTTTATTATTATAAATCAAATAGGGAAAAAGACGTTCTTTTTCTAACCATAAAGTTTTTGGGTCTAAATAACTTATTAAAGCAAGATATAAACTAAATGCAGCAACTTTGATTGCTTCTGAATTTATTTCAAAACCAAAGATAGTATTTAACAGAATGTTTTCCAAGTCATCAAAACTCGGCTGCTTTTTATTAACATAAATCCATCTGTCAACTAAACGGCGATAGCTTTCGACAAGGAAAATACCTGAGCCACAGGCAATATCTAATATCTTTAAATCGTACTGAGTATTATTATCATCAGCCCAAGGCAAATACTCATTAAGCATCAATTCAACTAAGCTATGTGGAGTGTAGTACTCACCATTTTCAGATTTTTCTTCATCTGTCTCCTTCAGAAACATTTCATAAATTTCACTTAAAAGTTCAATCGGAATTACTTTAAAGTCAAATGGCGTCCAAAATAATTGTCCTTGATTACTATTAACATCACCTCCCCAGAAACAACGAGAAATAATTTCTAATTCTCTCTCACTAATTATTTCTTTTTCTACTTCATCAATAATGAATAAATTCCCGTTAAACTTCTTCTCAAATTTACTAAATAAATCGTAAGTTGCAGTTTTGTCCTTTAGTATATCAAAATAGTTCTTTGCATCTTTTTTAATAATATTAAAGAAGTCTTCAGGAATAGCTCCGATATCTTCTAAATAAAGAATAAATAATGACCTTGTGAGAAGGTTATGAACAATTGAAGTTATTTTGTCTTTGGTATAAATACCTTTACCAATAATTTTTAATAATCTAATTTTAGTTATTTTTAAATTATCAACAAGTAATTTATCTACTCTTTTTGTTTTTTTAAAATTTTCTGATATACTATTATCATTCCAAAAAGTACCGCTATCTATCGCAATTCTTCCAAGTAGTTCAACTAATTCTGTTAAATCATCTTTTGTTGAGCAGCTTTTTATAACATAACATTCTTTTTTATTTTCAATATTTTTTGGATTTTTAGGTTCTTCAAAGCAATTATAGATTTTTATTTCTGTTTGAGTAGATACATACAAAAAAGGTACTTTTCTTTCATTCCATATTAGTTTTTGAGCAGAGATTATGTCGTCAATATTCTTTTCATTAAACTCATCAATAGATTTAAAATATGCTGAAGGGTAATTGCCGGAAAAATAGATTTTATCAATTTCAATTTTATCTTTAATATTATTCTTGATAAAATGACTTTGTTCTTTTGAAAGGTTGTTATCGTTAATATCTTTTAGATATCCTTCAAAATCAAGTTCTTTTAATATGTTTATGCTATTCTTCAAATTACTAAAATATTTCAGTTTAATTTGCAAAGTTATAAATAATAAAAATTATATCAAAATTATATTTTAAAATATAGAAATATAAATTCCATTAAAAAATTTAATATATAATATGAATATATAAATTGTCTCTCTGACATTTGTCAGAATGACTCATTTAGTTATGTCATCTCCATTTCAATAAAGGTCTTCTTTTATCAGGGGGTTAAGAATTATAGTTATAATTAACAACAACACTTAATAATATGTTTTGTTTCAAATAGGAAATGAAATAATTAGTTTAAAACCTTAGTAATTCCTGAATATTTTCAGGATAATATATTTTGTTTAGAAATAAACCGTTAGCTGGAACAGATGGGAAACAATACTTTCTGTTTGCAGAATCCATTCTTTCCATTAGCTCTTCTATGCTTATTTTTTTTCTGGCAACATCAATCATCGCCCCAACGCATTGCCTTACCATTCCATAAAGAAAACGATTTGCCCTAATTTTTAATTCAATGTTTGTTTGATTTACAAAATACCACTGGCAGTGCGTAACATTACAAATGTGATTTTTCACTTCTTCGTTAAATTTAGAAAAAGTAGAAAAATCTTTTTTACCCAGAAATATTTTTGAAGCTGCTTGTAAAAGTTCAAAATCAATACTATACTTTATCTTATAGGAGTATTGTCTTAAAAAAACGGAAGGAACGAGCGCAATTTTATAAATGTATTCGCGGGCAATAGCATCGAATCTTGCATGAAAAGGAAAATCCAAGTATTTTACTTTTATAATCCTAATATCATTTGGTAAATAGAAATTGAGTGCAGAGGTAAGTTTTTCTTCGGTAATTTTAATTTGTTCTAAATTAATATAAGAACAAACTTGTCCGTTAGAATGGACACCTGTATCGGTTCTACCAGCAGCATTAATTGATGTTTTTTCGCCAAGAATTTTTTCTAAAGAGGATTCAATTTGCTGCTGAACTGAGTTTTCTTTTAACTGGCGCTGCCAGCCGAAATAATTGCTTCCGTCGTATTCAACTAAAAGAGCGGTGGATTTGGTATCAGGAGTGTGCATTGCTTCGGTTTGATTTCGAAGATTGTTGCAATTTTTTCAAATAATATAAATCATTTGAAAGGTCAATTATATTCATCAAAGAGCCGCTCGAGCCCTGTAAGTATATATTTTGGAAACGATTAATGAGAACCTGATTTTCCGATAATTCAGCAATTTCAGAAAGTAATTTTGTTATTTCTGAAATTGAGTAGTTAAGTTCATTTAAAACAAGATGATAACTTTTATCGCTATTGTTAATGTGCTTTAATGTTTTGTGCAAATGAATAATTGAAGTGCCAAAGAAGATTAAATCAGTAATTTGCTGATTAATACCATAAGTAGCACCTATTTCAAGTATTACAGCCAAATCATTTGGTTTTCTCAAATTATTTTCGGAAAACTCGCTGAGAGAAGCAATTACTTTTTCGGTATCTTGAGAAATAATCATTAGTATTGAATAGTAGTTAATACGGACTCAAAAATTTGTTGGGTTTCTAATTTATCTGGAAGTATTTTTCCAGTAATATTCATTTGTAACAAAGAAAATTCATAGTAATTATTATCTTCAGATTTGAAAACAGCAGACGAAGCCAAGAGACCATTGGAATTGATAAAATCATAATGAGCGAAAGTAAAAGCACCGATTTGCAGTGTATTGTAATCTCCAACAAGCTTAATAGCATCAGCAGTTTTCTTTTGTCGATTATTAAAACTAACTCTGGCTATCCCAACAAGACCTTCATTATCGAATATCTCTTCAACCTGCGGAATATTCCTAATATTTGCAAATGTAATTCCGAGTGTGAAATCGCTGTTAGTTGCAAAACAAATGATGTCAGATGACACTTTTTCTTCAACATCAACGAAAAACCAATTTTCGGGGATATTTGCTATCATATCGCCGTCTTTTGAGCGAATAATTTCTTCGGACATTGGTATGTGTGGTTTGGGACTAAGTAAAACCTCCGGTAAAACCTTTTGATCTGGCTTGCTCTCTTCTTTTACTATTATGCAGGAATTAATGAGCAAAATAGTAGTGATGTATAAAAAAGAAAATTGTATTATTCGTTTAAGCATTTTATCACAATTTATATTCAGGCAAAAACACAATATATTAAATTAATTGTGAATTTTTTATTAATTAAATAAAAACGATTTTTTACAAAAAATATTATAAATCAAAAAATATTAATTTTGAATAAAATGCGGATTATCTTCTTCCGAAGTTAAACTTGGATAGTAGGTCCTCTATTCTTATAAAATTTAAATGCTTTGTCTTTAATTAAATGACGAATGATACTAAGTTTCATTCTTAGATACATTTAAATATCATTTCAAATTTTCTGACAAAGCAAGTGTTTCATTTAAATAACGATTTTTATAATTCTCCTTTACCTATTTTAAAAGTCGCAGTAATTGGACAGTGGTCTGAAAGCATTTTTAAGCTGTAATCCGGAAACTGACTTCGAAAGTCATAAATAAATAAACTATTATCTTCATAATATTTAAGCATATTCTCAGAAACAATTATATGGTCGATAACATACCAGGTCGGATATTTGCAGCTTTTTAAGGATTCTGTAAGGAAAAACAATGATTCATTTTCCATTAGTGGTTGAAGTGTTGGGTTCTTTTTTCTTTTTGGAGTATCGTTGAAATCGCCAACGATAATCAAATTTTTATCTATACTATTTTGGAGCATAGAATCAGCCCAATCAGAAATAACTTGTGCCTGACTTTCTCTTATGCTTTGGCTTCCTTCTTTCTTTTCTGCAGTATTGTCATATCTTGATGTAGATTTCAGATGAACTACGAGCATAGTCCATTTAAAACCATTTTTTTGAGCAGAAACAAGCAGTCCGGGTCTGGTTCTGTTCTCTTCGACTGCTAATTTTTCATATTCAGAATATTTATTAATTTGAATATCTGATTTATGGATTAATGCCACTTTTTGTTGATTTCCACCTGAACTGATATAAGATTTATAGTCAGGCAAATACTTTAATACTCTTAGCAGTGCTTTTTCATTTTCGATTTCCTGCAAACCAATAATATCGGCGTCCATATTTAAAATAATATCGGCAATATTTTTGTAGTCTTCTTCTGTCCTGTCAATTCTATCTCTTGTTCCATCTCCGAGCCATTCGACATTAAAAGTACCAACAACAAGATAATTACCAATTTCCTGCTGACAAGATTGAAGTGAAAAAACTAAAAATAAGATAATTGAAAATTTATATAAGTATTTCATTTGCTTTTTTATTTGATTTCAAATTGACTTTGACAAAGACATCTTTAGATTAGCTTGTCATTCCGATACGATGTGAGGAATCTAATACCAAGTTGCATTCAATGATAAAATATGTTTATCTGTCATTTCGATACGAAGTGAGAAATCTCAAACTATGTGGTAGCAAAGACTTGTGAGATTCTTCGCTACGCTTCAGAATGACACTTTAATTGTATATTTGAATGCAACTTGGTATAAAAAGTTTTTTTATCACTATAACTTTCGCAAAGCCCGAGAAACTTTACGGAAGTGAAAAATCTAAGTCATGCTATCAACTTGTTGATAGTATGACTTTCTTCTCAATTATAAAACTCCCTATAATTTACACCGGTATAGTAAAATTAAAGGAACTTCCTTTCCCGTGCTGGCTTTCAGCCCAAATCCTGCCATTATGTTTTTCAATAAATTCCTTGCAAAGAATAAGACCTAATCCGGTACCTTTTTCGCCGCTTGTTCCAATTGAAGTAACATTTTCATCAATTCTAAATAATTTAGAAAGACCAGCATCATCAATCCCAATTCCATTATCCTCCACTGAAACCAAATAAGACTTTTTTTGCAGCCCACCAATTGATTCGGTAATTTCTTTTGCTGAAATAGTAACTCTTCCGTAATCATCAGTAAATTTAATAGCATTTGCCACTAAATTGCGAATTACAGTTGTAATCATATTTTTATCTGCTTTTACTATAGTTTCATCAAAAATATTTGAAACCAACATAATATTTTTATCGTTTGCATTTTGCTTTAAAATATATGTAATATTAAAAGCAATTTCTCTTAAATCAATTAATTCAGGTTTGAATTCAATTCTTCCGGTTTGAGTTCTGGACCATTCAAGTAAATTTTCGAGGGTCGAATACAGCTTCTGGGCTGATTCACTTAAAGTAGTAGTAATATCAATAATTTCGTTAAAAGTAAGTTTATTAAATTCATTAACGAGCGTTTTTGTATAGCCCATAAAGCCGGCTAAAGGACCTTTTAAATCATGAGCAATAATTGAGAAAAATTTGTCTTTACTTGCTATTGTTTCGTTAAGTTCTTTTTCTACTTCCTTTTGTTTCGTATTATCAAAAAAGACCCCATCAACAAAAAGTAAATTATCGTTTTTATCGAATACCGGTTTCCCTCTTCCCATTAAGTATTTAATATTACCATTAATATCTTTTATTCTAAATTCAATATCATAAACTTGCTTATCGTTTAATGCCTGCACTATCTCTTTTTCAATTCTGTATTTATCTTCAGGTAAGATGAACTTTTCAAGAAAATTATAATCTGATGACTGAATTTCGTTATCTGAATAACCAAGGAATTTTTCCAGCATATTATTATAAAATACTACTTTGTTTTTTTCCTGAACATAAACACGATAAACCAATCCGGGAATATTTTCGGTTAAAGTTCTGTATGAGTGTTCACTTTCTTTGAGAGCATTTTCAAATCTTTTCCTTTCTGAAATTTCCCTCATAATACCAAGAACAGCAACTTCACCCTTAATACCAATAGACACAGTATTTATTTCTACAGGGACAGTAATCCCATCTTTTCTTAAAATATTAACTTCGTATTTGTTATCAATCGCAATTCCATTAAGTCTTGCTTCGTAACGTTCCTTAATATATTTTTTCGATTCCTCGGAAATTAAAATTTCAAAATTAAAATTATTTGCAGTAAGTTCTTCATAAGAGTAACCTGTCAATTGGACAAACTGCGGATTAACATAATCGTATCTTTTATTTTTCATCAAATAAATTGCATCAAAGGCATTTTCTACTATTATTTTGTATTGCTGTTCACTTTGGTTTAATTTCTCCCTGCATTGTTTGTTAATTAGTGCAGTTGCGAATATGTTAGTAGCAAATTTCAATAAGTTAATTTCATCATTATTAAAGTTCCTATTGTTTTTGTTATCAATGAAACTGATATATCCCCATAGCTTAGCTTTTAAAAATAATGGAATTATTAGTAATGATTCTATATTTAATTTATTAAGGTTATCAAATGAATTATTATCGGGATTATTATTAGCAAAAAATATTTCATTTTTCTCTAATAAGGGTATATAATTAGAAAAGAATGCCTTAAATTCATTTATCTTTTCAATATCTGAATTGAATTCGCTTTCAATATTTTTCTCAGTCCAAAAATATGATAATTCTTGATTTAAGTTATTATCATCAATAAAATTAAAGACATAAATAGTACTAAGATTTAGTTGTTCACCAAGATGATTTAAACAATTATTAATTGAAGAGTCATTATTAATTTCAGATATTAGATAGCAGGCAGATTTTTGAATAGCTTCAATAATTAAATTCAAATTTGAAGATTCTCTTTTTTCAGTTTCTATATTCACAACTTTGATTATTTTTGTAATATTAAATTTATTTTTTAAAAATTTTAAATATAATTAATTTAACAATTTTTAAATAAATAAAAAAATATTATTATATTTATATTGTTGTTTTTTTTAATATTTAAATAAATGGACAATACAATAAAAAATACTTTATCGGTAATACTTATAGTTTTACTTTTTTATATAGTTTCTGCTCTTTCATCTATACTTATACCCCTTGTTTTTGCTTTACTTTTATCAATAGCTTTTCAGCCATTTGTTTCTTACTTAATAAAAAAGAAAATACCAATTGTGATTGTATTACCAACCATAATAATTATTTCTTTATCTGTAATATTTATTCTATCATTACTTTTAATTTATTCATATTCACAGGTTAAAGAGGAATTACCTGAGATAATCACTTCATTCAATTTAAAGATGCTGGCATTTTTCGATTTTTTCAATGATAATTTCGGAGACTTAACAGATACAAGAATTGATACAAGCTTCTTTCTTTCATATTTCAATAAAGATGTTATTACTTCATTTATTTCTTTGGTTGTAAAAGAAGTCGGTTCTTTAACAACCTCATTTATTATGTTTGCTCTTTATTTCATTGTTTTTCTAACAACAATTGCCAATTATAAAGAATTTTTAACTTTTGTAGAAAATAAAAAAGACAGTCATAATTTTGTTATAGTTTTTGAAGCAATACAGCAATCTGTTTCATCATATTTAAAAATAAAATTTATTGTCAGCTTCATTACCGGAATTATTGTTTATGCTGTATGCACTCTTTTCGGTTTAAAATTTGCAATTCTTTGGGCTTTTTTTTCATTTACTTTAAACTTTATTCCTACAATTGGTGCGATTGTTGCAGTTTCTCTACCGACTTTATTAGCATTAATTCAATTTGATTCTCCCTGGAATGGAATCTTTTTATTTCTCATTCTGTTAGTAATCAAAAACCTTTTAGGAAACTTAATTGAACCAATTATTACTGGAAATAAACTTCATTTGAATACAATAACAGTTATTTTTGGCTTGATTTTTTGGGGTTTCCTTTGGGGTATTCCGGGTATGTTCCTTTCTGTTCCTATGCTAGTTATAATTAAATTGATTTTCGAGCAGATACCAAGTATAAGTTTTATCAGCAGGTTAATGAGCTAGTTAGCTATCGGCTGGCAGCTATCGGCTTGAATTTTGTGATATATTTTTAGATAAAGTAAATGTTGTATTTATATGGAGATAACAAAAGGTTTAGAAAGATTTGAAGATTTAGATAGTTTAGATATTTAACTTTCACAAAGTTCAGAGCTCCAGATGCTTCGTAGTTTGTTATTTCGCATGCTTGTCATTTCCATTTAAAATAAAAGTCTTCTTTTATCTGGGGGTTGCCAATGACATCTTTTACTGTCATTCTGGCGTATGCCAGAATCCATCTTACTTTTTAATTATTCGTCATTGGTCATTAGTTATTAGTAAAAATACTAATGACTAATAACTAATGACTAATGACTAATGACCAATAAAAACTATTTTTTAAGATGGATTCTGACATTCGTCAGAATGACACATTTTGTCATCTCCATTTAAATAAAGCACTTGCTTTGTCTGGGGGTTCGTAATGACATACTTTTGTAATAATTTCTGCAATTGTTATTTACGATGCAAATCTCCTAACTCCTGTATTTCCGTTATGGGTACTAGAACTCTGATTCTTTAGAATTTGAAATAAAAAAAAATGCCCGATATAAAAATACCGGACATTTATAGCTATCAAGTTTAAATGAATATTCTATTCATTTACAATCATAGTAGTAGAGCATCTTCCTTCTGTAGAGCTTAAAACTACATTATAGACGCCATTTGCTAAGTTGCTTGCATCAAAATGTACTTTATTAAATCCAGCAGAATAGCTCTTTCTGTTAATTTTCGCAACTAATTCACCTGTTACATTGTAAACCTGAATTTCTGCATTAGCTTCAAAAGGTAATGTAAATTCAAATGAAGTTGAATTGGAAACAGGATTCGGAACAGTTGCAATACTTAAATCATAGTTCATTCCATTTTGCAAAGAAGCTTTAGCAAAATATATTGAATTGGTGCTATAAGACAATTGATTGTTAATTTCTGTATTATTTGTAAGGTCGCTAATATTAGATAAATTAATATCAATATATGAATTAGTCTTTGAGTCGTATAGTTTTACAAACAATATTTCATTATTAGTAGCTCCATCAATAATTGGGCTTAACTCGTCATCTCCCCAAATAGTAACAGCAGCAACACCATTGTTAACAATAGCTGAACCGATAAGGACATTATTTGTA
>Ga0116158_10003144_pt1 | contig 14399 bp, 12 predicted proteins | sample AD_UKC052_MetaG_FD_89883 | JGI IMG/M metagenome (GOLD analysis project Ga0116158, IMG submission 89883) | Active sludge microbial communities of municipal wastewater-treating anaerobic digesters from USA - AD_UKC052_MetaG | ecosystem: Engineered > Bioreactor > Anaerobic > Digestate | place: USA... | reverse complement strand
TCATTGTTGTCCGGTAAAAATATAAAATTTTCTTTTGTAAATCATAACATGCCGAGAATCAACTATTAAATCTTATGTTTTATTAAATTGCAAAAGTAAGCCCCCCCTAAAATAGTGCAAGCTGTTCCAATTTACATTGCACTTTTCTCCAGTCTTTATCAGGATTTTCAAGAAAATTTAATAGGTGAAGATAGTTAAACAGATGAATTTTACAAAAGCTTACCAGATTTGAAAAGCCCCATGAGCGTTTGAGTGTTTTTTGTATTACAGCCATGAGTAAATTGCATATCAGAGCGCAGTATATCTGGATTTTTATCGCGTTTTCGTTGTCGCCCAGAAAATATTTGAGTGGGAAATTCTGCTTGAGCTGCTTGAAGAGCAATTCGATCTGCCAGCGCAATTTGTAAATTGCAGCAACCATATCTGGCCTCATATCATGAAGGTTGGTTAGAAACTCAAACTCTCTCTTTAGCTCCCGATCGTAGAATCTAACCTTGCGTAGTCGAAGCTTTCGGTGGCCGTCTTTGTCTTTTACGGTTAGTTCAATAATAGCATCTTGCTTTACTCCCGAGTGTATCGAAGCGTCTATTTCATTTTCATCTATGCAATCATAAACAGCATTATCCTTGATGCGTGTCACAAATCCAGTGTTGTGCGTGCAGAATTTTTCAAACGCTTTATAGTCATTATATCCTTTGTCGAAAACATAAATGGTGTTGGAGTCGCAGACCAATTTATTCAGCAAAACATGATCATTTGTGGCGGCACTGCTAAACCATATCATTTTCGGCACCCTTTCATCAACATTGATAATGGTGTGCATTTTTATGCCTCCCTTACTCTTTCCTGATTTTGGTTTCCGGCCAACACAAGACAAAATATCTTTGAACAAGCTCATGGTTGTACTATCGAATATTTCAATTTGCTTGTCTATCACGTCCTTAATTCGGCTGTCCGATAAAACATATCCGTATTGACGTAAAAGCAAATTATAAATGTTGCAAAAAACCTGTGCATCCCTATTGGCATTTGCATCTGAAAGTGTGCTTCTATATGGTATGTGCTCGAGTTGAAAATGTTTTGTCTTGCCGGACAATCCAAGCATGGCACCACTTACCTCGCGCAATGAGCTGCACTTCGCAAATGCACAAAATAACATACTGACCAGGTGATCTTTCGTACAAAACCGCTTAGTATAGTAGTCAGAATTGCACTGGGACACCGATTTTGTAATGATATTTGACGGAATCATTGAAATCAACTGTCCGAAAACCGAATTTCCAAAGAAATGTGTACTTTTATCCATTGTAGTGTGTTTCTGCAAAAAACAAAACTACAAAAAGAAAGAAGCCATCCTAATTTGGCTTGGCTTCTTTCTTTTTTTTATCGGACAACAGTGATTTAGAATATAATTCATATATTTGCAATGGACAAAAAATCTTTGCAAAGGGAAAAAGGTGCATAGCCATCTGTTTCACTAAAAATAGATAATATATGGTTTTTTGATCAGAAAAAAGAAACAGGTAATGAAGAACCACCACCTCCACCGACGGAGGAAACACAAGAGGAAGAGGATTATGGATTATTTTAAGGTTATTTTTTTTTAGGGTTGAACACTATTTTAAAATAAAACCTGTTTCAAAATATAAATGACAAATAAATTAAATTTAATAATATTGTACTTGTTTTGTATAGGTTGTTCTTAAAAATGTAATTGAAGTAATTTTTTTTCAGATGTATATTTACAGGCGTTTTACTGTGTTATTGATATTATTAATTAATACATTTTTAGGTTTTTCGCAAACAAAAGGGTGGGGAAAGTGGGAAAAAATGTATGAAGATCAATTTATTAAGGTTGAAATTCAGTTTTATTATTCGCAAAATTCTTGCGTAGATGGAGGCAAACAATTTAAATACAGATTAAAAAAAACCGGGCGTTTAAAAAAGCTACCTCTTTATTTGAATTGGAAATTTGATTATATAAGTTGTGATGGCCAATTGTATTATAAGCAAAATTCAAATATTTTATGGTCAAATAATGGAGGCTCTGTAAATGGAGAACTAGATGAGTCATTGGATTACGTATTTATAGCAAGTGATATTATTTCAAAAACTTATGATGTTAAGGCATTGTCATATGAAAGTCAAGGACAGGGACAAAAACCGTCAGATAAATCTATTGAACCTAAAAGGATCATTGGGGATACGAATATTTTCATGGGGAAATCGACAGTTTTAGAAGTTTCCGGAGGCCTTTTAGGTATAGGAGCTGAATGGTATTGGTATCAAGGTGCCTGCGGTACAGGTTTTGTTGGGAAAGGAAAGACAATTAATATAAGCCCTACTGATAATACAACATATTATGTTCGGGCTGAAGGATCAAATAATACAACAAACTGTATCCATACAACAGTAAATGTTGACAAAAGAAGCACAGCACCGGAAAAAATCACAGGAGATCCTAAAATATGCCTAGGTGAAAGTACAACCTTGTTTGTTGAAGGGGGAAGTTTGGGATGGGGAGCTGATTGGTACTGGTATGAAAATGACACTACTAGTAAATCATTTGCTCAAGGGAAAAATGTTGTACTAAAACTTAATGCAACTAAAACAATTTATGTAAGGGCTGAAAGCCAGGTAAATAAAACGAGATTCGTGAGCCAAATTGTTACTGTTTATTATAATTCAACTGATCCGTCATCTATAAAATTGTCTGGAAATAGTACAATATGCGAGGGCGATAAAGTTACGTTATATATTCAGGGAGGAAAGCTTGCCAGTGATGCAGTATGGAAATGGCATGGAGACCCAAATGGTAGTACCATATTAGGAACTGGCGAGTATATAACAGCAGCTCCTAAAAGCACAACAACATATAACGTCAGGGGAGAAGGAATATGCAATAATACAAAATATGTTACAATCACGATAACCGTAAATAAAGCTTCAGTAAAACCTGATTATATTGGAACCCCTACATTTGTATATAAAGGAAAGAAAACGATATTAACCAGGTATGGCGGGACATTGGGTGAAGGAGCACAATGGAAATGGTATAAGGAAAAATGCGATGGTGTTCCTGTTGGGACAGGTAATACTATTACAATACGAAGCAGAAAGCCTGTAAAATATTTACTCAGGGCCGAAGGAATGTGTAACAGCACAAATTGTGTTGAGAAACAAATTAACCCAATTAAAGCGCACTATTTTGATGATATATATGCTGACCGAGAGAATAAGTTTCTGAACATTGGATTTGGCGTAGGATTAGAATTGATAAAAACACCATTATATGTGAATCATAGTACTTATGATACTTATGGCGCATTAACAAAAAATGAAAGAGTTCTTATGACTGTAGGAGGAATAGGCCTGAAAGTTGATTTCACCTTGCATCCAATAATAAAAGATTATCTAAGTCTGGGGATAATATCATCGTATTCATTAGGGACAACGCCATTAGTTTTGGTGGGAGGCAAGTACACATCATCTTTATCGACAACGGATATAAATTATTTTTATCAAAAAATAAATGTTGGCGGTGAGTTAGCATTTGGCTTTAATCCGGCAAAAATATTATTGAAGTTCAATATTATTTACCAACCAAATAATTATAAAAAAAATATAGTTGAAACATTAATTGGCACAAATAAATATACAAGTGAACAGTTATTTAAAAAAGAAACAATATCGGCGGGTTTCAGACTGGGGAGGTATAAAACAAAAAACTCAAAGAGGGGACAATGCTTTGATATTACTTACAATATGTCACAAAATGCTCTCAGTGATGACTTCAATTTAAAGAAATGGAATGTTGGTACAGGAATATGCTGGTGGATACAAAGCGCATTCAAATTGGAATTTGATATTGGATGGGATATTCAACAACAATATTTAAAATTCAGTTCAATGAACGCCAAAAATACTACTTACCAGATTTCATTAATTTATAACAGAAATTGGTTTTATTAATAAATAACAACACTAACAACCAAAATAAAATTAAAATATATAATAATAAAATTAATACAAAAATGAAAAAATTAATTAGCTTAATTGTTGTTGTTTTTACTACTTCATTATATGCAGATAAAACTTCTAACTCGGAAAGATTATCTTATTATGATCCAGAATACGTTACAATCTCAAGTGGTATGAATGGAGGTGAAGCTTATAATTTTATATGGATGAGTCGCAAAAATGATCGGGTTAGAGCTAAGTATTTTGCGGCACCTGATTACAATGGAAACAATGTGCAAAAAAGGTATCAAAGTTGGTCTAAAGGAATGAGTATAATATTAGTTTCAAGCGGAGCTTATCTTAATGATCAAGCGTTAGTTGAAGGATTGACTATTGATAATGGTGTTGTTGTAAATAGAACTCTCACAGATAAAGTTGATGGACTTGTTATTGTTTATGCGACCGGTGGCATTGCTGTTACAAATTTAGATAATGGAGATTTAACGTTGAATGGCGGCGGTGAAAATGGAACTAAAAATTATGATTTAAGAAATTCATCCTGGGATTTACAAAACTTTATTAATTGGTCTGAAAGCCAAGAGGCAACTGTTTTTCAAACACACCTTTTGGTATGGAAAAACAAATTAGATATTTCTGCGACAAATTCTAGCGATAATACGGCTAAAAACAGACGATTTCTTGCTGCTGGCACAGATGAAGATGGTGAAAAAGTGCATGTAATTATTCAATGTCCAGGTGTAACTACATTATATCAAGGCACAAAAAAAACTTTTGATTTTTTGAGAAATTTTAAAGATATGAATGTTACATTCATGATTAATTTGGACCCTGGATATCAAGATGTATTCAAACTTTATAATTATGATGGCACAATAAATAATAATATTAAGGGTGAAAAATCGATTGATTACGCAGGCAATCTTCTTGTTTATTATTATCTTTAAATAAAAAATTAATAATATGAAGTTTAATTCAACTCACTTTCTTCTCATAATTACAGCATTAATACTTATTTTTATAATAACTATTTTTATTTATATTATTAATGCCGATTATTCAAATAATGTACCTTCTGAAAGACCGAATTTACATAAAAGAGCTCTTAGTACTAAGAAGTTTTTATTTAATATAGACAAAAAAAATATTAAGCAAACTTTCCCTTACAATAAATATCTCGATAGTTGCGATAGATTTGATATTAAATCTATTCGTAACGACTTATCAATACTTTACAGTATGGATTCTGTTAATTTTATGGAATATCAAAAAGCAATATCTATTGCATTATGTGATAGTTTAGCATATCGAATGAAACTTGTTTTAAATAAATACGAGCCAGATTCTTTAATTCGTCTGATTCAGTGGGTTGAAAAATTTCATGCATATGGAGATATTGACCAGCAAAATTTGAATATGTATGAAGCTATTTATGGTTATTGGTTGAATCTTATTTCAAATAAACTTTCCGATTATTATAAAGAAAGGCCATCAATAAAATACGATTTCAAATATAGATATATTGTTTGCCGTTGCATTGAGAAACAGTTTAACTCATCAATCAGTAATAGTAATTTTGAAAAAGTAATTATTTATTTTATTGAAAAAAACTGGACTTATCTTTTCAATAAATTTTGGAACAGCACAAGCATCCTTTATAAATCTGTGGTTTCGTTAATTTTCATTTTTATACTTTTCCCTTATGTTTATATTTTTATTTGTAATCGAAAAAGGAAAAAAACAGGAAAATGAAAAAGTTAAAGAGATTAATTCTGTTATTGATTATTATTTTTAACGGATTAAATGTCCAAAGTCAGAAATTAATTGCATATTATCCTTTCAATAATAATGCGACCGACCAATGTAGTTTTAAAAATAACGGGCAAATATCAGGAGGTGTTACACCTGAAGAAGACAGGTTTGGCAATCCTTGTGGCGCATTATATTTTAACGGAACTGATGGATTTATAGAGGTGCCAAACTCCTCATCATTACAGTCAATTATAAAATCATATACTGTATTATGCTGGATAAAATTGGATAATACATATACGCCAGGTGAACTTGAATGGCTTACCATCATCTGCAAAGGTTCCGATGCAGTTGAAACTCCAAACAATCCCCAGTATCGTGTTCAAACTTTTCAATCTGCAACGCAAAGCACCATTTCAATAAATACTGATTTTACAGAATATGATAATGATTTTGCAAACCACAGATATGAAACAGGGAAATGGTTTTTTTATGCTTTGGTTTATGACGGTAAGAATGTGCGTGCTTACATAAATGATAATAAAATATGGGAATTCCCCTATGATAAACGCCTGGAGGCAAACAATGAACCACTGCATATTGCCAAGGATATCCCAGGCGCAACAGAATATTTTAAAGGTGCTTTAGATGACCTGAGAATATATGATGGTGCATTACCCGAAAAAATAATATTTCAACTTTTTAACGATAATAGCGGGTCATCATACGATGATGTTTTTAAATTAACATGCCCACAAAACATCACAAAAAATAATGAAAAGGGGGAATGTTACGCGACAGTTACTTATGAAAAACCTGTAATTGACATAAACTGCGGAACTGGCAATGTAACACAAATTGCAGGCTTACCGAGTGGATCAGAATTCCCGATTGGAAACAATGATATTGTTTTTGAAGCTGTAAGCAGTACGGGGTTGAAGAAAACATGTTTTTCAAAAGTAATAATCAAAGATAATGAAGCACCAACAATTAAATGCCCTAAAGATACAGTATTAACAGTCAATGATCCGAACATAGACGGTGTGAAATTTGAATACAATTTACCGGAAGCAATAGATAATTGCAAAATAAAAGAGGTAAAATTAACAAGCGGTTTAAATTCAGATGCAATATTTCCAGAAGGGAATAATGAATTACAGTTTAGTGCTATTGATGAAAACGGAAATAAATCAGAATGCAGCTATAATGTTATCGTAAAAAAATCAATTAAAAAAGTATTAAACGATACTTTAATATGCCCGAAGGATATAATAAAGGTAAATGACCAGAATAAATGCGGTGCAATAGTGAATTATAATGTATTTGATAGAACTACAAATAGTAATCCGAACATTAAATTAAGTGAGGGAATTGAAAGCGGTTCTTTCTTTCCGGTTGGAACAACGACCAATAAATACAAAAAAGTATTGATCAATGGGAGTACAGCAGAATGCGTATTTAATGTTATTATTACAGATAAAGAAAGGCCAGAAATAATATGTCCAAACGATACTATTTTATATTGCGATAAAATAAATAAAGGTGTCATTTATTCTTATATTTCACCAATTGCTACGGATAATTGCAGGGTTGGGAAAGTAAATCTTAAAAAAGGAAAATCAAGCGGAGAGTTTTATCCTTTTGGTATTACAGACAATATTTACGAGGCGTACGATATTTACGGGAATACAGGCACCTGTTCATTTAAAGTTACGGTTGTTGATACAAGCAAAAATGAAAAGAAACCAGAGGATACAATCGTAAAAAAAGATATTATCGAAGATACAATTATCTACGATAAGGGCAAGGACATTGTGTTTAAAGATTGTATTATAACACTGGTAATGTACGATGATAATCAGCAAGACAACGATACAGTTTCGGTTTTTTTCAACGGAAAAGAAATTGTAAAACGAGAACTCATTAAACTAAAACAAAATGGAGCAATATTGAGAGCGGTAATGCTTAATCCTGATGAAAAGAATGAAGTTATTGTGAAGGCATGGAATTATGGAAAAATCAGACCAAATACACTACGGATAGATTTTTACGAAGGGTATTATATAAATGATTATAATAAAATTAAGAATAAGAAGCCTGAAATCTACAAAATAGTACATTCCAAACCTGGATATGCAGGAGCAATAAAATTAAAATGCAATTATAAATAGTATAATGAAAAGGAACATAGCACTTATTGGCTTATTTTTAATAGCAGCTATCTGCTTAGTTACATTTGGGGGTAAAACCAATCCAATTAGTAAAGTAACGTGTACTAATGAGAAAACTTTACCGGTAGATACCGGGGAAAATAATACAATACAAGCATTACTTGATAAATACAATAGTTTGATCAACACAAAGGATGTAATAAATAGAAAAATAACATCAGCGAAGGATTTTGATTTTAAAGAAAGATTTGACCAATTAAATAATGAAAAAGAATTTTATACTAAAAAGATTGAGAGTATTAAAAGGATAGATACTTTGAAATCAAATATTGATGCATCTGAGTACTTTGAAGCAAAAAAAGGAATTTACCTTAATGGGTTGTTAGAACTTAATGAAAAGGTAATTAATCAATTATATTTCAAAGAAAAAAGAAATAAAATCTATATTGATTCATTGGAGAAAGAAAAGGCCAATTTAACAGAACCAATCGAAAACATAAAAAAGAATATAAGGGCCGAATCTTCAAAAATGATTAATAGTTATCAGCTTAATTTTTGTGGAATAAAGTACAATATTTTCATTGCGGACATAGACAGTAATATTATCCAAATGCATTTATACAATGGCGAGGGTAGGAATTTGCTTAATCTTGGTGCAGTTAAAAAAACAATACAGGGACAAAAATTGAAACCTTTGATGATAACCAATGCAGGCATGTTTACAGAAAGACTTGAGCCTGAAGGATTATTTATAGGGGGAAATCAAAAAAAAATATTTGAACTGGATACGGGAAAGAATAATCCAGAATTAAATTTTTACATGAAACCAAATGGAGTTTTTTACATCGACTCTCAAAACTATGCTAATATATGCACAACAGAGAGCTTTATAGATTTAATGAAAAAGAAAAAAACAAAAGTGAAAATTGCAACGCAATCGGGGCCAATGTTATTGATTGATGGGGATTTGCACCCCAAATTTAAAGAAGGATCAAAAAATTATAATATAAGAAGTGGTGTGGGAATAATTAATGAAAAAAAAATAGTTTTTGCAATATCGCTTGGAGAGGTTAATTTTTATGATTTTGCAATGTTCTTTAAAATAATATTTAATTGTAAAAATGCATTATATCTGGATGGTGCAATTTCAAAAATGTACTTATATGATATTGCTCCAAATACAACTGACGGGCGTTTTGGACCAATGATCTCAGTTTCACGTAAAAATTAAATACCATGAAAAAATCGATATTTTATTTTTTACTCTACATGAGTTTTATACAGTCATACGGGCAGGTAGAAACATTTTCAAATTACCCTTTCAATGGCAACACCTATAATGCTATAGTTATAAAAATTGATGCAAATTCAATAAAAAATTTTGATATACTTGAAAACACATCAAAACAAACCCACGAAGATTTTATTAAGAGTTTATTATCTGGACCAGCTTTTTTCTTAATAAATGCAAGCATAAGCGACACGTCATGCAAACCAATAGGCTATTTTGCAAAAAATGGCCAGGAAATTCAGCCCGTCAATTTAAATGATGGACAAGGGAATTTTTATTTGAAACCAAATGGAGCACTGCTATTTACTACTGACGATGCTGTTGTATGTGAATCTTCACAAATTTCAAGTTATCAGAACATTAAGTACGGAATACAATCAGGGCCATTATTATTAAATAATGGAACCGTTAATACGCAATTTAACCCAAATTCAGTAAATAAAAAAATCCGCTGTGGCGTGGGTACATGTTTAAACAGTAAAAATGAGAAATTTGTTGTTTTTTGCATCTCAAATAATACTGTTTCGTTTTATGAACTAGCAATGCTTTTTAATAAGAAATTCAAATGTGAAAATGCTTTGTGCCTTGAAAGTGAAGGATGTACCATGTATTTTCCCGGCCAATCAAACCAGGTAAAAAACTTTGAAGGTTTGATATGCAATTATATATACTATAAGCTATAGCATGCCTTATTTATACAATCCATTGACCGAAAAAAATATTATACACGGACACAAATCATGGGTAAACTAAAAATAATTATATTATTATTTATCTTTCAAAGTATAGCAGCTATAAATGCAGTAGCACAGAATAATATCGTAACAATACCTTTTACGACTAGCGGTTCTAACTTGTTAAATGTCAAGGTTGTTGTAAATAAGGATTATACGAGGTCGTTTATTTTTGATACAGGCGCAAGCGGAGTGTCAATTAATAATTCACTTTTCAATACTATGTTAAATGCTAAAGCCATAACTAAAAAAGAAATCATTGATACTACAACAGTTATAATTGCCGATGGATCACATGTTTCAGCAAAAGTTATTATTTTAAAGAGCATTACATTAGGTGGTTTTGAAATGAATAATATCTTAGCATTTGTTATGCCAGATGCCAATGCACCCTTATTAATAGGACAAAATATATTCAATAAATTCGGAAAAATAACACTTGATTATAATAAAAAGGAGATTGTACTTGAAGAAAACAGAAGTATTACCCAGAATACCAATTTTATTATTAATGAGCTAAAGTTTATACCCTGCGACAGTACTAAAATAAAAGACATTGCAACTTTAAGCACAATTTTTAAGAATGGAATCGCAATAAATAATGTATCGAAAGAAACCAATGTCCCTCCCCCGCAAAAAGCCGTTAGCAGAATTAATACTGGTATTACGATAAGATATTTTGATAATAATGATTACCTGACTGCAATTAAACTCAAAGAAAAACTTGCTAATAACAATACTTATAAAAATAATAAAGTAGAAATTGAGAATATGTTACCTTATTTTAATTACGAGGCAATACCTAGTTATATTGAAATTTGGATTAAATGATATTATAAAACATCATTTGATTCATTGGTCCCAGAACCATTATTGAGTTTATCTTTCTTATTTTTATCCGCCTCCGAAACAGAATCATTTTTTGCCGCTTTAATAATTTCATCCATTAACGTAGGGATAAAGGATTTATAATTATTACGTTCAACTTCCGTAAATAGTGAAATAATATCAATATATTCTTTGCCATAGATCACATAGAAATACATATTGTTATTTTCAATACAATAATAACCTGTCGAATTAGTGTTTTGAGTAACACGGTTCTCAACTTTTGCGTCTTTTCCTTTAATCAGCTTGATTATTTCATCATGAAGTAGTTTTGAAATGTCAAAAACTTTTTTTGATGTCTTTTCAGTAAGACTAAAAACAAAAATTACAGATGAAAGTTTTACGTTGCTGTCATAAATAAAATTATAATGATCAAGTTCCTGTGCATTATAATAACCACCATACCAGTAATCATATTTTTGAACAGTTCTGTAAATAGGAACTTTAGTGGCAACATTGTCATTAAAACCGAATGATTGATTTGACAAGGTAATAAACTTATTTAATTTTACATCCTCATCATAGGTAATGGTTTTGTCTTCAACTTTCAATAAAGAATCAGTGAAAAGATTCTTAATAGTACCTGCGGATACCGTGTCAGAGAAGTTCTTGAAAGAATTTGCTGAAGTGCCCTTAAGAAATTCTGTAACAAATCCATTTATGTCAAAATAATCTGTTTCAACAATACCATAGCGCCCTGAGAATATACTTATAACATCTGTGGTTGATGCATAAAAATTAAGCTTATATTCCCATTTAGCAATACTTTCAAATTGCGGATTACAAATAAATTTACCGTCTTCATTAATGATACCCACTTTATCACCATTTGAAACAAATGCCAAATTGCCTAAAAATGGCAAAGCATTATCAAACTGAGGATTAATCTTATATTTCCCTTCTTTGTCAATATATCCCCACTTTCCATCAGAATTTTTCGCAGCAGCAAGTCCGTTTTTTGAAAAAGAAAATGACTGTTCAAACTGAGGATTAATGATGATTTTGCCTTCTTTATTTATATAACCATACATAGAACCTTGTTTGAAAATTGCAAAATTATTTTCAAATCCTGTAGCTTCTTCAAACTGAGGGTTAATAATGTATTTACCTTCTTTGTTGATATATCCGTAATTTTTACCATCAGAAACTAAAGCTAAGTCTTGGCTAAAATCACCGGCTGATTTGAACTGAAATGGTATCACAAGCTCCCCTTTGTTATTAATATAACCCCAATTCTCAGTATTATTCGATGAGTCTTTTTTCATAACGGCTGCAAAACCATTTTTGAAATTATGGCAAGCATCATAAGACGGATTTATGAAAATCTGACCATCAGTGGAAATAAAACCCCACTTGTCATTTTTTTTGATTCTTGATTTTCCTTCAACGAAAACACCGCAATAATCTGCATCTACACTTGCAATTTTTGCATCACCTTTGGTATCAATATACATTGGCCTGCCATCTTCCATAACAACACAAGCTAGACCTTCGCCGAAATTTGTAGCTGCAATGTAATTAGGATTAATTACAAATTTTCCATCAACATCGATAAATCCATATTTACCTGTATTGTTTTTGACCAAGGCGACGCCATCAACAGAGAAAAAATATGCTTCATCAAATTGAGGATTAATCTGAAATTTTCCTTCATTATCAACATAACCCCATTTTTCACCTGATTTGACAGGTAAAAGATCAAACTTGATAGCTTCCTTACTACTACAAGAAAAAAGTGCGAAGGCTGAAAGAATAATCAAAAATATTTTACTGTAAGCCATAAATTTGCATAGTTCTTTTTTCATGGTAAAAGATTTTAATTATTATTTATAAAAAATTGAATTTATTTTTAATTATATCGTTTTATAAAGGTAAAAAAAATCAAGTTATAAATTTAGTGTGTAAATTTAATAAAAAAGCTATCAACAAAAATAGATAAAATAAATTTGTAAAAAAAGTAAAGAAACATTGATAAAAATCTAAGTACATGACAAAACTCGTAACTAATTGATAATGTTGATAATAGTGTTAATAAATTAATTATAATAAATGTTTTTAATACCCTGATAATCAATATCATGCATTGGTTTTCCACAACTAATAACAAGATATATGACTACCAGGGATAAGAACAAAAATAGCGAATTATTTGAAATATTCAACCAAAATTTAAGATGGCATAAAGTTAGGGTTAAGTTCTTTGTATGTTTTATATGTGCCTTGTGTAAAGTGCAGACGGTTTGTTTTTCCAGACTGGCAGAAGGATTTGCCAGCGAAGCCAAAGCGGAATCGACCTTAAGGCGGATACAGCGTTTTTTTGCCGAATTCATTGTTGATGGTGATGTGATTGCCCGATTAGTCTATAATCTGTTGCCTTGCAAGCCACCGTACCGCTTATGTTTAGACAGAACGAATTGGAAATTTGGCGGTGTCGATATTAATATTCTGATGATAAGTGTAGCATGGCAAGGGGTTGGGATTCCATTAATATGGTGTATGCTGCCCAAGCCTGGTAATTCAAATCATGAAGAGCGCCGGCAATTGTTGCAAAGATATATCAACCTGTTTGGCTCTGACAGTATAGAAAGCCTTATGGCAGACAGGGAATTTATCGGCAGGGAATGGTTCGACAACCTAATATGTAAGCAAATACCTTTTTACATACGCATCAAAGAGAAAATGTGGGTTAATCTCCCTCGCAAAGGAAGGGTAAGGGCTTTCTGGTTATTTAATAGTCTGCCTCTTAATACCGCTTTGTTTTACCCGAAGATTGTATACATTGACGATAATTTGGTATATCTGTCCGGAATGAAAGTATTGAACAAGGATAATAAAATTGAATTGTAAGCAACCGGCGAAATGCATCTTTCCCAACTGATCAAATAGATGCAACTTGCGGTCAAAAATTATTATGACCAAACAGGAAAAGAAATCCATGATGCTCACCCTTGTTGAGCATTGGCAGCAAAGCGGAATGAGCCAGTCTGCATTTGCCCGGACACAGAACATCACCCTATTCAAGTTGCGGTACTGGATACGAAAACGCCAACAGATCGAACAAGAATCTGGATTTATACAATTAAACGAATTTTCTCATCAGGGTATCAGCATCAGGTATCCCAATGGAGTAGAGTTGTCTTTACCGATTCAGACACCATCTGTGATTCTCAAATCACTGATTAACTTTTAATCCGTATGTTTTCTTTAGGTGCAGCGCGATATTATTTGTATCGCGAGCCAACCGATATACGCAAAAGTTTTGACGGATTGTGCGGACTGGTCAGTGGCCGTCTTGGGCAAAGCCCGATGAGTGGGGATGTGTTCATCTTTATCAACAAACCTCGTAACCGGATCAAATTACTGCGCTGGGAAGCAGGGGGATTTGTATTGTATTATAAACGTCTTGAAAAAGGAACCTTTGAATTCCCGCAGTTTAAAAATGGAGGTTTATCACAGATGATTGACTACGGCGAACTGGCAATGATAATTACTGGTATTTCAATGAAAAATGCAAAAAAAAGAACACGTTTTTTACAACAAAATGATGTTGATAAATATCGTTGAAATGCTTGATTGATAAAGGTT
>Ga0116158_10003142_pt1 | contig 14402 bp, 11 predicted proteins | sample AD_UKC052_MetaG_FD_89883 | JGI IMG/M metagenome (GOLD analysis project Ga0116158, IMG submission 89883) | Active sludge microbial communities of municipal wastewater-treating anaerobic digesters from USA - AD_UKC052_MetaG | ecosystem: Engineered > Bioreactor > Anaerobic > Digestate | place: USA... | reverse complement strand
TGGAAACGCAGCGCCATGTGCTGCAACACCTGATTACCGAAGGGCAAAATACCGAATTTGGCAGAAAATATAAATTCAACCAGACTTTTCGCATCAGGGATTTTAAAGATGCCGTGCCCATTCATACTTACGATGACCTGAAACCCTGGATTGACCGCATGTTACAGGGCGAGGAGCAGGTGCTTTGGAATACACCGGTGGAGTGGTTTGCCAAAAGCAGCGGCACTACCTCCGACAGAAGTAAATTTATTCCATTAAGCCAGCAAAGCCTCGACGAAAACCATTACCAGGGCAGCAAAGACCTGCTAACCTTGTATTACCATCACCATCCGGAAAGCGACCTGCTTACCGGCAAAGGTCTTGTATTGGGTGGCAGTCACCAGGTTGGGCAATTAAATGAGGACATCAAATTCGGGGATTTAAGTGCGGTTCTTCTTCAAAACACGCCTTTTTGGGGCGAATGGATTCGGACACCTGAATTAAGTATTGCCCTGTTGGATGAATGGGAGAATAAAATTGAGCAACTGGCGGAAAGTACCATACAGGAAAATGTAACTTCGGTAAGCGGGGTACCCACCTGGACCCTCGTACTTTTTAAGCGCATTCTTGAAATTACCGGTAAATCCACCATGAAGGAGGTTTGGCCCGAACTTGAATTATACATCCATGGCGGCGTTTCGTTTACCCCATACCGCCAACAGTTTGAAAAAATTGTGGGCCCCGGGGTACGCTACCTGGAAACTTATAATGCAAGCGAAGGTTTTTTTGCCGCCCAAAGCCATGAAGAGGAAGATGGCATGCTGCTTTACCTGGACCATGGCATATTTTATGAATTTATGCCCATGGAGGAATTTGGGAAAGAAAACCCTCAAACCGTAGGATTGAACAGTGTGGAAATTGGCAAAAATTATGCCCCGGTTATTACAACCACCGGTGGCTTATGGCGATACCTGATTGGCGATACCATTCAGTTTACCACAAGGTTTCCATTCAGGGTAAAAGTAAGTGGCCGCATCAAGCATTTTATAAATGCTTTTGGCGAGGAAGTAATGGTAGAAAATACGGACAAGGCCATTGCCATGGCCTGCAGCGAAACCGGCGCTTCTGTAAATGATTATACAGCAGCACCGGTCTATTTTTCCGACAACAGCAATGGCGCGCATGAATGGCTGATTGAATTTGGCACAGCCCCCGAAAACCCCGAATTATTTGCCGACAAACTGGACGAAGCCTTGCGAAAAGTAAACAGCGACTATGATGCAAAGCGGTATAAAAACATTGCACTCAGCAGGTTAATTTTGCATGAAATGCCCGAGGGGTCCTTTAACGAATGGCTGAGATCGAAAGGAAAACTGGGTGGGCAACATAAGGTACCGAGGTTAAGCAATGACCGGGGTACGCTGGAAGAAATACTGGCCATGCGAAATGTAAATTGAAACAACCTATTTCATTATCAATAAACACAAAGAAATTTATGAAACTTCTTGAAAATAAAGTGGCCATTATTACCGGCGCTGCCCGGGGCATTGGCGAAGGCATTGCTATTAAATTTGCCGAGCATGGCGCCAATGTTGCCTTTACTTATGTAAGCGACAGCAGTGCAGAAAAAGCAAAGGCCCTCGAAGAAAAATTAATAGCCCTTGGGGTAAAGGCAAAGGCCTACCAAAGCAATGCAGGTGAATATGCTGCCTGCGAAAAACTGGTGAACGATGTAATGGCCGAATTTGGTACCATTGATATTTTGGTGAACAATGCCGGTATAAGCAAAGACAACCTGCTGATGCGCATGACGCCTGAACAATGGGAATCGGTAATTCAAACCAACCTGAACAGCGTGTTTTACATGACCAAGCAAGTAATCCGCCCTATGATGAAAGCCCGCAGTGGCAGCATCATTAACATGAGCAGTGTAATTGGCGAAATGGGCAATGCAGGTCAGGGAAGTTATGCCGCATCAAAAGCCGGAGTAATTGGCTTTACCAAAAGTGTTGCCAAGGAATTGGGCAGCCGAAACATCCGCTGCAATGCCATTGCCCCCGGTTTTATTGAAACCGATATGACGAGCTACCTGAAAGAAGGAGAAGCGGCAGATAAATACCGGGCTGGCATTCCGCTCGGCAGATTTGGCACCGCGGAGGATATTGCGAATGTATCCCTGTTTCTGGCAAGCGATATGGGCAATTATATTACCGGGCAGGTGATAAGTGCCTGCGGGGGTTTGAATATATAAAAGTTCGCCGTGGTTCGTGAAGACACGAACTAAGAACGGTGATAGGTACCTGCGGGGGATTGATTATTTAATTTAAGCTTAAGGAAAAATAATAATCTAAAAAACGATGATTAATTTCACTTTAGATAAAATTTCAGTAAATCGCTGGTATTCAGGATGTAAAGAAACAGGCTACATGAGAATTAGTGATGATGGTCTTTATAAAGAAAAGGTATTTTTTGAAGCTCAAAAGCCATGTTATGTTTATTCCGATATTGATAATATGGCATATTATGTAAATGAATATGGCGTATTTGAAAGCCATAAGGTCGAATTTTTAATACCTTTAATTCCGAACAAGGTAATGCATTTTATAATAAAAGAAAAAGATGGTCAGGATTTGGTGAAAAAGCAAATGTCGATATTTGAGCTTAATGACGAAGGCCATTGTGAAGGTGAGAAATTTTTATATACAATAAGTTGTCACAAACTTAAAAGGCCAGTTTCTACTGATTTGAAAATAATAGACAATACTTTTTACCATTCTGATGAAACTGGATATAATAAAATTTATAATTTTCTTTTTACTAAGAAAGTAGTAAATTCAGTTTATTCAGATGTATTTGAACATTGTATTAAAGTTAGCGAAGAAATGAATCGAAGAGTCAGAATAACGGAAGATGCAATTGCATTTGAATCTGATGGGGGTACCAGGCTAGTAACCCCAATTGGTGTAAAAGATACAAACTTAAGTATTGAGGCGTTTGAAAATTGCAAAAATACATATGAAATGCTTTTAATTGCATGCAAAAAATAATTCATTCAAACCTATTACAAACCTGAATGAATATATAATGCCTGAATAAAACCTTTGATGATGGCTACTGTTCATGCTGATATACAGCTCATTAATACGGAAGATCTTGCCATGTTTAGAAGAAATTTTATGGGTAAGGCGGATGTTAAACAAATTACAGTAAAAATGCTTGTAAATAGTGGCGCCTATATGATGGCAATCAATGAAAGCATTCAACAAGTTTTGGATTTGCCATTTATGTATTCAAGAAAAAGCATAATGGCCGATGGCAGTATAGCTGAATACGATGTAGTTGGCCCAATTATTGTAAAATTTAAAAATAGAACCGCCACCTGTAATGCCCTTGTGCTTCAAGGTAATAGTGAACCTTTATTAGGCGCTATCCCGATGGAAGAAATGGATGTAATAATTCACCCGCTTAGGCAGGAAATGATGGTAAATCCAGAACACCCTTATTATGCGCAATTAAGTTTAAAGGGCTTTACAGTGCCAAAAAAATAATTGAATCTATAGCCATGGTGCGTGTCTCCACGCACCATGAAAGACAATTCTGGAGCCATGGTTCCACCGCCGTGGTGCGTGTCTCCACGCACCACGGACCTGTACCACGGACCTTCACCACGTAAGCTTATTCCTTCACCTCAGTTTTGGCAGGAGATTTTTCCACAACTGTTGCTTCCCTTGTAAAAAACATCCGGGTAATAAAAATCCCTTGTCCGTCGTTTCCGCCTGCATCGCTTTCTACACCGCTTGTTACAAAAACAAATTTCCAGCCTTCGGCAGCAAGTTCCATAATACGACCGCCAATCATGGCATCATTTGAAGCAATGTTTTGAAAATTGATACCTGTAATGGCATAAAAGTTCAGCAATTTGGTTTCATCAAATTTATCCACCTTAAGTTCCTTTCTGCGGGGAAGTGGTTTATCGGTGGTTTTGCCATCTGTACGGCTCACTTTATAGTCCTCAGGGTTAATTTCGGTCATGTTTTCAATCATTCTCGAGCGACCCAACCCTGCCGGAACAATAGACTCTACAATAGTAACCACTTTCCATTCAGGAACTGACTGAGTTTGTGCTTTTGCACTAAACACTAAAAAAACAGATAAAAAAACAAATGCACTTTTCATAGGATGAATTTTTGATTATTTTGATAAGTCAAATTACTTTTTATTACAACTACTAAATCACCACTTATCCTAATTTTCAAAACATTTGCATTGATTTTATAAAAATAATTTTCCATAATTTTTTGAGCGCACTGCACAAATGCCATTGCCTTGATGTGAAGAGATACACCAAGGCAATGAGCCGTGGTGCGTGTCTCCACGCACCACGGTAGCTCCCGTAATTTTATTGCTTTTTCAAGGTAACAAAAACCTGCCCCAAACCGCTGCTGGGTTTTGGATGCCATAAGCCCTCTCCCTCAAAAGTAACCGAATCAATCAGGAGGTCGAAATTGCCATCAAATTTGTTATCGCCGGGTTCATTCAACAAAAACCGAACCTTTGTTGATTCTGATAGCTTTTCCCAGGTCCCGTTAAGTGGACGCTTAAGCCCTTTATGCAGGCTGTACCCGGATGAGGTTCCATTTTCCTCCACTTTTTCAAGAAAAATTTCTATGGCCGACTGCCCAAAATACCCATTGTACAAACCCTGAAAATCAGCAGGACCGTGATACTCCGGGCTTCTTACATTTTCATTTGAAAAATAAGATGCGTTGCCAAAATGATAATTATTTGTAATGGCGACTGATAATACCAGTAACCCTGAAATAAGGTAAGCGAACATAGCAACAGATTTAAGCCTAAAAATATTCGCCAAACCCGGATAATCAAAGCTATATATTACCAACGGCAACAAAAAAACTACTTCTTCTTATCAAAATCAGCGAGGTAGCTGCACCTTGAAAGGGAGTACTTGTAAAACTTGGTTTGCCCGAACTCTTTTTTGAACTGCGGAAAAAGCGGATTATTGATAAACTTCTTGGTAAAATCTTTCTCTGCTTTTTCAGATGCTTTCCAGTTATCGTAATTAAAATCTGGTCTTGGTATTTGCCGTTGAGCGCACTTGGCCACTAAAAAATAGGCCGCAGCCTGAAATTCCTTATTTCCAAATGAAAGGTCATAGGCCAACTGATAATATTTTCTTGCCTTTTGTACCTCAAAATACTCTTTGCGCCAGCCGGTTTGTTTGCCATTATTCCACAGGTAGGTGGATCGGCCATAATCCACCGCCATCCAGCTATTGCCATAATAGCTCAGGTTGTAATAAGCCGATCCAAGCATATAAGCCGTTTTCCCTTTTTGTGCTTTGTTAGTGGTTGTATCAAACTGGTATTCCAGGTTTATCATCTTTTGGGCAAATTCAGCCTTATCCATCGGCGCGGTCAGAGGTTTGTCATACCGCTGCCAATCGTTGAGGTAATCATGAAAGGGATTTACAAATACTGAATCATATTCATAGGATTGCTGATTGTAGGCAAAATCAATAAGAAACTCTTTTCTTTCTGCTTTCTGCAGCCATTCGAGGGCATTTTTCCAGTCATGATCGCGCAGGTGGGAGGTGCCAATGAAATCGGCAACATTATCCTGATCAAATGAACTCTTTTCCAGCAGGTATTTTTCGTAAGAAGTAAGACCTTTGGCATTTAAAAAATGATAAAGCCTGATTGCCTGTTCAGTTGAAAAATGATCTCTTACATACTCAATACCCTGTGTTCCGTAACCCGGATAAAAATACTGATCAGAATCTTTTAATTCAGGCATATGGGCCAGGTTGGCAATACCAAAACAAAGTGCTGTTTTAGGTAAATCGCCCTGTGCAAAATACCTGGGTGCAAGCACCTGCGCATAAAAGTTACGCATGAAAACCCTGTATTCCATATCCTTTTCGGCGATTGAATAGAGCGACTGCAGCAATGGCAGCAATTCCGCTTCGGCCGCGGTATTAATTTGCTGATACCCGGCCACAGCAGACAACAATTTTATCAGCAAAGCCTGTTGCTTTAATGGTATCATGCCCCGATTTTTATAAATATCCGCAGCCCATTGACCCGCTTTTTCATTATTACCAGTCATATAGGCAATATATGCCGCTCCAACTGTGTAAAGGTTATTTTGAGGAAGCGATTTGTCTGCAGCAAGCTGTTCGAAAAAGGCAAGTACTTTTTCTGCATGGTCCAAATGCTCCCTTTCCGGCGCGGCATTATCGGCAAACAAAATTTCCCCGGCACCTTTTTGTGCGCCAAGCTTAGGCGAAAGATAATGCTCTTCCAGCTTTTCAATTTCGCGTACAACAAGTAATGGCAACAGTTCGCATTGCGGATCAAGGCTGTACACTTTTTTCATGTTGTCCAGTTCATACTCCAGGCCATGCATGGCAAAAAGCCCTGCTATAAATGCCTTCTCCCTGTTATCAGCCCCTTTAGCAATTATTTTTGGCTGAATGGATGCCCCTCCATTTTTTGTACTCCACAAAAATCCCATGTAATTTTTCTGACGGTCTTTTGGCGACATGCTGAAGGCACGGGCAAACCAAACCGCAGCCTCCTCATTTTTGCTGGTTTTAAAAAGACATCCCGCTTTATAACCCACGGCCATCGCCTTTGCTGCGCCGGGCATCGCATTTTCCGTAAAAAAAGTATCTACTACTTTTATGCATAATGGATAGTTACCTGCGTAAAAGGCTATCCTGCATTGCATAAATGCATACTTCTTCTGAAGAAAAGGGTCTTTTACCTGCTGACGTAAACTTTCTGATTGCCGGTACAATTTCACCAGGTTCGTACTATCTTTTTTTACCGGGGCTTCCCATGGATCGGCAGAATAGGTAAATTGCTGCACCTTTTTGGCAAAAACAAGGTAATGCAGCGCTTCCTGCTTTCCTTCTTTTATTAAGGTGGTCAGCATCTTATTCCCTTCAAAAGAATCATAACCTTCAGGTGATTTGGTTTTTAGCCCTGCAGCCTGATCAATTGCATACTGAACCACCGCTTCAGGCGCTTCATAAACCAGCTCTTCCACTTGTTCAACCGGAACATTTTTGCCTGCATAATTCTGCCATTCGGTAATCAATGCGTCGGAGGCATTATTTTTACCGGATTCCTCCATCCAGTCCCATTCATCATAAAACCGGAGCAGCGCGGTATAAAAAAACGGGCGGTACGATTGATCGGGCACATGTGCGTTTGTGAAAAAGCTGGTATAGTAATCCTTTGGATCGGGCCCATCTGAACAACCGATTATATTCTGCGGAACAAAGGCCCAGATGGCGTTAATCAAAACGACGATAAATATCCTGAAGTTCATGTATGGTATAATTTGAAAGCGATGCGCTGTCGAGATGGTATAAAATTAGTTTACTTTTTCCTGACCTGAACCTTTCTGGCAAAGATTCTGAAATTTTTTCAATGGAGGCCACCGGGCTGTTTTCATGTCTGAGCCAATCACCGGGCAGAAATTGATACCCGTTGATCAGGGTATCTTCCTGAAGGTAGGTAGTTCTTCCATTTGCCAATTCTCCGGGTAAATTGCCTGCATGCACCAACCCGTAATATTGCTGATTGCGAAACCATACCCACCAATCAAACAAAGGCAGGGCAAAATCAAGCGGCAGCGGGTAATCATTCAGCCTGCCGGTATATGATTTAAAGGTAGCGGGATCAATAATGGAGTTTTTGGCTGTGGGGTCGCGCAGGTTACCCATGTTGTAGCACATCAGCAGCCCCCTGTCTGCAGGCGGAATGCCAGCTTCGTTGATGTATTTTACCTGGTGCAGCCTGATGGTTACAGAAAGCGTCCTGCTTTGAAAAAAGGAATGCTTTTGGAGTTCTTTCAGCAGGGTAAAATAGGCTTCCCTGGTCTGCCCGGTCCAGTCGCAGTCTATCTGAACCTCCTCCGACAAATGGCTTGCATAACTCCGGGTAAGCTTTTTCAGCAAATCGCCCATTTTTACCGCAAGCTCCGGTATTTGGTCAACTGCCGTTTTCTTAAGTGCTTCGAGGGTTACAAAAACAACCGGTGTAACCCTCAGGTTACCGGGCAAAGTATCAACAAGGTTAAACAAAGCAACCGGAATGGCCTGCTTTCCGCCCTCGTCCCAGGTTACATCAAAATGCTTTATATAAAGATGACCGACTTCCAGGTTATTCAGCGACTGACGCAAGGAATCCGACAAACTGAAATTAGTTTTCCAGTAATAGAAACCCCTGTACTCACCAACCTGGGTTGGCGCATTACTACAGGAAACAGCAGACAAAAGAAAAAACAGAATGCCTGTAAAATAAAGGATACGCATAGCGCGGTGTTAGGTTACGGGTTCAACCCAGGCCTCATTTTCCTTAAGTAAACCAATTAGTTCGTCAACCGCCACTTCGCTGTCTACATTGCGTTTTACAATTTCCTTTCCCTTGTACAGGGTTATTTTTCCTACCCCGCTGCCCACATAGCCAAAGTCGGCATCGGCCATTTCGCCGGGACCATTTACAATACAACCCATAATGGCAATTTTTACGCCTTTCAGGTGGTTGGTGCGGCTGCGTATTTTATTGGTGGTTTCCTGCAAATCGAAAAGTGTACGGCCGCAACTCGGGCAACTGATGTATTCCGTTTTACTGATGCGGGTGCGGGTTGCCTGCAAAATGCCAAAAGCGGTGCTGTTGATGAATCCTTCAGCCCCCTCCCAACCTCCCCCGCCGGGGGAGGAGTAGCGGCGTCCACTTAAGAAAGTACCCTTTTCATTCCAAAATTGATGAGCCAAACTCGTCATGCCGAGGCAAATTCCATCGCCAAATCCCTCGAGCAACAAGGCCCCGGTTTCGGTTGCATAATGGATCAGGTGCTCATCGGCAGTTTGCCAGTTGCTGTCCGTAATCAGCACTACCGGGTTATTTATTCCCCTTGCCTGCAGTTCAATAAACATACGGCGAACGGCCTGCATGGCATTCTTTCTGTGGCTGCTTAAGGCAAGTACAACGGTTGGGTCGTTGGCAAGTTCATCCAACCCGGTGAAATCATTTACCGGCGTATCGTCGTTAAAACAATCCAGCATGACGAAATTCAGGAGGCTACTTTTCATTTCAGCTTCAGCAAAACCCGGTGCATCAAAAATGGGGAAGTATTTCTCCTTGTCTTCTGCCAATACCCAATGGCCCGGCCAGGTAATTACTTTCAGGGTACCCGGCAAAGCAAAATCAAGTTCAGGCTTGCCGGTAAAAATATAGTCAGCAGCCATATCGCTGATGGTCCATTTGTCGGTTACAGGATCATATGTGTAGCCAACCGGTTTCAGGTCGTCGGGCGTAATAAATTCCAGTTTGCTCAAATCGGCGATTACCACGGGCACATGCTTATCACCTATATTCCCTACCGAAAAAGAAGGTCGGCGTCTGTATTCGAAAGGAGAATATTTAAGCTGGGAGGTATTGATTGCCGGAATAACGGAAGGTTCATTACCAGGCACATATCGTTTTACCAAATCCCTGCACACGGGTATTTCAAGCTCCGGATCTTCGGTAAGGCTCACACGGATGGTATCGCCAATGCCATCTTCCAGTAAAGTACCTATGCCCACTGCACTTTTTATACGGCCATCCTCTCCATCGCCAGCTTCGGTTACGCCAAGGTGAAGCGGGTAACATTCTCCAAATTCTTCGTCCATTTGCCATATAAGCATGCGGTAGGCCTGCACCATCACCTGCGGGTTGCTCGATTTCATGCTCAGTACAATATTGTGGTAGCTTTCAAGCCTGGCAATCCGCAAAAATTCCATGGCGCTTTCCACCATACCCATGGGCGTATCGCCGTAGCGGCTCATAATACGGTCGCTCAGGCTGCCATGGTTGGTGCCAATGCGCATGGCTGTTCCATATTCCTTACAAATTTTAACCAACGGGGTAAATCTTTCCCTGATGCGTTCAATTTCTTCGGCATACTCCGCATCGGTATAATCAATCTGTTCAAACTTTTTTTTGTCCACATAGTTGCCGGGGTTCACCCTCACTTTCTCTACAATACGTGCGGCAATTTCGGCAGCATTGGGGGTAAAATGGATGTCGGCTACCAGCGGTGTATTGTAGCCGCGTGCCCGGAGTTCGTTTTTAATATGCAACAGGTTCTCCGCTTCCTTTTTACTTGGAGCTGTAATCCTAACCAATTCGGCGCCGGCCTCAATACATCGGATGCTTTGCTCCACCGTGGCAATGGTATCCATGGTGTCGGTAGTGGTCATGGTTTGCACCCTGATGGGATGCCCTCCATTTCCAAGGGGATTTCCAATAAGAAGATCCCCGATGTTTACTTCGCGGGTTTTCAGCCTTATATACGTGGTAAGTGATTCGCTGTATAGTTCCATTTGTTCAATTTATCAGGTTGCTTCAGGCAAAATAACACCACAGGCGGCAAAAGGATGACTCCGGGTAAAAGAAAGCGGCATTTTTACCAATTTTTTCCGGAACCACCCACCGGACGTGGTTTCATTTTTTCCCTGGTACGGCGTTCTTCGTCCATCAGGCTTTGCAACTTCCTGTTGGCATCCTCCTTTTCCATGGGTGGTTCCTGCTTTTCATCCTCCTCCGGCGATTCCGGCTGTTGTGCTTTCAGGTCTAAAATAGCTTTTTGAAGATTTTGCCTTATTTCGGGGTCATCGGGGGCTGCCTTGAGCGCCTGCTTAAAAGCATTGATTGCCTCCGGTAATTTTTTAGCCCCTGCAAAGGCAAGGCCTGCATTATTCAGGGAAGCCGCAAAAATTTCATTTGCGGGTTTTTGCGCAGCCAAATCAACAAATTGTTTGGCTGCTTCCTCAAACTGTCCTTTTTTATAGGCAGAAAGGGCTTTGTAAAAACGGGCCTCTGTATTGGTTGGTTCAAGTTCAAGCGCCTTTTCAAAGGATGATGCCGCATTGTCAAATTGCCCTGCCCTGAAGGCTTCCATCGCCTTTTCCAGGGTTGCATTCGCCTTCTGACCATTGGCAACCAATGCCTGCAGCATCAAAACCAGGGCAAACAACACCATTGCAGGCTTTTTATTTTTTGCTTTGAAGGTAACCGATGAAAAAGGAATCCATTCCCAAACCAACAGGCCAAGAACCAACAACAAAATCCAGGGGGCGAAACTGTAATAATTTACCAGGTTGCTGTTTGCCATGGGCCTTTGCCCGATAGCTTTTAAAGCCGAAGAAAGCTCTGCAACTGCCTCATTAATATCCGAAACCATGATATAGCTTCCTCCCGAGCTTTCAGCAAGGTCTTTCAGTAGTTCGGGATCGGCTTTTGATAATACCTGGCTGTCATTTTCATCGAGGATTGGCTGATTGGATTCAGGATCGGTTAACAGGGCGCCCTGTTGTGTACCAAGGCCCGCTACAAAAACCACCAACCCCTGCCGGCCATATTCCTTTGCCTTTTGAAGTGCGCCGCCTTCCAGTTCCTCCCCGTCGGTAATTAATACCACTGCAGAATAAGCTAATGCATCTGAAGTAAGCGATTCAAGCGAAATGTCGAGCGCTGCCTCAATATTGGTGCCTTGCAGCGGAATACTTTTAGGGCTTAATGTTTGAATAGCCTGCTGTACCGCGCCAACATCACTTGTGGGCGGCATTTGCAGCCTTGCTTCTCCCGCAAAGGCAAGTACGCCTAATTTGTTGGCGCCAATGGCCTCCGAAAGGCGGATAGCAAACGTTCTTGCCCTTTCCAACCGGTTGGGAGCCACATCGGTAGCAAGCATACTGTTGCTTACATCAATGGCAAGCATTACCTGCGATCCTTCCATGGGCGAATCGGCTGTCTCCTCCACCACCCGCGGATTCAATATTGAAATTATTACCCCGGTAAATGCAAGAGCATAAGTAACAAAGCGGGTACGGCTTTTTACAGGGTTATAATTGCTGAGCAATGTTTGCAGCAAATGGGGCAACTGCGCCATTTGCCCGATTATGGTTGCCTTTTTGCGCTCCCACAAAAACCAGAGGGCTATAAGTGGCAAAAGCAGCAAAAGCAGCCATCCATATTCCGGAAATTGAAATTGCAATCCCATTTTCAAGCGTGATCAATTGATATTACTTCTTTCCTTCAAAAAAACCCTGCTGCCCCAAAATACCCTTTAAAATGTTCAGCCGTACTTCCACCATATTAATATTGGAATCAGCGCTTTCTATGTTCAATACAAACGGGTAAACATGCTTGTTTTCCTCAATCCAGCCCACTATCCAGCCCAATTGGTTTCCATTCTCTGTGGTGCCCCAGCCTGTTTTATAAGCCAGGATATACTTATCATTCCGCTCCCTGATCATCAGGTCTTTTACAATTTCCTGCTCCCGGTTTTGAAAGGGCAATTGTTTGAAATACAACCGCTTAACCAGGCCCAATTGCTCATCAGCCGTAACTTTAAGTGTATTATCCAGCCAAAAGCGGTCAATGTTATCCGTTATGCGGAAGGTATCGTAACGCCGTCCGTAGCCTACGCTATCCAGCATCATTTGCATGGTATCCTTTCCTATCCGGCGGGCCATTTCCTGGTAAAACCCAATATTGCTTACTGCAAATGCTTCGCGCATGTTCATATCCTTATTCCATTGGCTCATGGTATCGCCACCGGGGCCGGTACGTACCACTTTATCCCAGGGAACCACCACTGTATCGCTGAAAATTACCCCCGTACCAAGGGCGGCAAGCGAGTTGAATATCTTAAAAGTAGAGGCCGGCAGGTAGGCACTGTCGCGGAAACGGGTAAGGTTGTACACGGTAAACTGCCCCTGTGCATTATCAAAAATGCCGAATGTGCCCTCTACGCCTGCATCCTCAAAATACTTCTTCAGCGTATTGTCCTGGGTTACATTCTGGGTATTACAGGCAAAAACGAAGATGCTTCCTGTAAATAGAAGCGCTTGGATCAATTGTTTCATAACTAGTGCAAAATTGACCTTAAAAACCCAACTTTCCACCATAAGGTTTCAGAAAGGCTTAAAAATATTAATATCGGTAAAGTTATTTTTTAATTTTACCGATATTAATGTATTTTTGGGAAGTGGTTTGGAAAGAGCAATTAATACAATTAAAAGCATTGGAACTGCCGCTTGAAAGGCTCGATGCTAAAAAGGCCAGACTGGAGGCTTTGCGCCCGATGCCTTTATTTGCTTTAAACAAACTGCGGGACACACTATCCATTGAATGGACGTATCACTCTAATGCTATAGAAGGCAATACCCTCAACCTTGTTGAAACATTGGTGGTGATTGAAGATGGCATGACCATAAAGGGCAAAAGCCTCCGCGAGCACCTTGAAGCCATTAACCACCATGAAGCCATTGAACAGGTAATTGCCCTGGCCCAACCGGGAGCCATAATAACAGAACGGATTATCCTCGACCTTCATGCGCTTGTATTGCAAAAAATTGAAAAGGACTTTGCCGGAAGGTACAGGAATATGCCCGTACGTATAATAGGCGCCAATTTTTTGCCCCCAAACTACCTTAAAGTGCCTGACTTAATGGAAGAATTAATGGTATGGTTAAGGGAAAATACCGAAGAATTGCATCCCGTACTGCTGGCTGCAGCCTTTCACCATCGTTTTGTATGGATACATCCATTTGTAGATGGAAATGGCCGTACGGTAAGGCTGCTTCAAAATTTGCTTCTAATGTCGAAGGGCTATCCGCCTGCCATAATTCTTAAAGAGGACAGGCAAAAATATTACCGTGCACTGAATGAAGCCAATGAGGGTCGTTTTGCCAACCTGGCCTTGCTGATGGTACAGGCAGCCGAGCGAACCATAGATATATACCTGGGCACTTTTGATGGTAGCCTTGATGCCTATCAACCAATAGGCAACCTTGCAGAAGAACCCGATATGCCTTATGGGGAGGAATATATTGGCCTGCTTGCACGCAGAGGGAAAATTGATGCTTATAAAGAGGGTAAGCGCTGGTTTACCACCAAAAAGGCAATAGAAGAATACAGGGCTGGCAGGCAGCGCATGAGGTAAATGGATCAGGGAGCAGTGCTTTGCATAAGCACCCTGAATCCAATATCTCTTGCAGACCCGCTATATGGTTTTGTACTTTGAATCCTGATATCATAACCGGTATCTTCATAGCTTCCGCCGGCGGCCACCCCTTTTTCAGCCAACATTTCAGCCACATTGCCGCAAACATTGTACAAACCGATATCATTGGGGAAATAGCTGTTTACAGGTGCTGTAATAAAAACTTTATCGTTCAGGCTGCCTGATATATTGGAACTGCCATTATTTACCACGTTAAACGGTTGATTTCCCGCCATACGCGTAATGGATTCATCACCAATCCGGTGAAAATTGCACAGGTACTCACCCCTGTTGTTGCGGAGATACAGGCCATTCCACGGATACCTGCGGCCATCCTC
>Ga0116158_10003139_pt1 | contig 14405 bp, 17 predicted proteins | sample AD_UKC052_MetaG_FD_89883 | JGI IMG/M metagenome (GOLD analysis project Ga0116158, IMG submission 89883) | Active sludge microbial communities of municipal wastewater-treating anaerobic digesters from USA - AD_UKC052_MetaG | ecosystem: Engineered > Bioreactor > Anaerobic > Digestate | place: USA... | reverse complement strand
GCTGGCCGAGAAAGCTGAACTGTCGCTGAGCTTGGTGTCAAAGCTCGAAGCAGGTCACAAAGGTGCGAAGCTTGAATCGCTGCAGCGGCTGGCCGAAGCGCTAGATGTTTCGCTGGCAGAAATGCTGCCGCATCCAGTTGCAGTGCCCAACGTAAAAACTGGGCCGGTTGCTCGCGCCAGCGATGGCAAAACTAGCGGCAGCTGGGACATGCACAAAGAAGAACACAAGCGCTTGATGGAGCGCACCAAGCAGCTGTCTAAACGCGACTTGCAAGTGCTGAGCTATCTCGCTCAGTTGATGAGCGAAGCGCAGCGGCGATAGCTAGCGGCGCAGGCAAGCTGCATTGGCACTGGGGGCGGTGCGATCGCCGACCGCTTCGGCCGCGCGGCGTAGGCTGTGCAGTGAGGTGCAACGGATGTTAAAGAATTACGTTCGTTGTTACAGTACGAAAATCTTCTCGAAATCCTTCGACTCCTGTTACCTTCGAGCTACTCTTACGGCACAAACACATGGCCACGGATTCGATCGCTAAACATGCTGAACTTATGGCACTCACGTTTGAAGGTGGGCGCTTTGAAGACCATGTTGCGCCAGTAGAGGTGCTAGCTGAATTGGTCACGATGGAAAAGTTGTTGTTCGAAACAGCTCGGCACCTGTTCCTTGAGCAACATCCTGATCGAAAACAGGTTCCGCGCGGCTTTCGCGACGCTGCTCGATTATTGCTCACATCAACTGCGCATAACTGTTTTACTGCGCGTGTTGCAGTTTCTTCGCTGGGCGAAGATTTTGGCGTGATGGACGAAGCGCGAGCGCGCATTTTCGCTGCACTCGAAAGCGTGGGCGAAAACGATCCCGTGGCGATTCGCGCGTTGCCCAGTGTCGCGTTAGACCTGCTGGCATCGCTGGGGCGCCGGTTGCATCAAGATGAAGCACTGCGGTTAGCGTCATATTCGAGTCAGCCGGTCACGATAAATCGAAGCGTTCGGGAACGCCTTGCTCACCACATTCACCGGCCGGTGGAGTGGGAACAAGGTGTAGATGGCGAAGTCATTGAACTTAGAGACAGCGAGCGAAAAATTGTGCTGCTGATCGCCGCCAACCGGATCGAGGTTCCTTATAAGGAAGAGTACCGGCCCATGGTGATCGAAGCGCTTAGTGCGCGCCCCTTAACACGGCTGCGTCTACACGGGCTCATTCAAAACACGCCAGGGTCAAATCGGATCGTAATGAAGCGGGTTGATGACATTGGCCTTTTTGAACACGAGCGCAGCCAAGAGATTAAGGCGATGTGGGACCGACTGCATACATTGGAAAGTGTGCCCGACGGGTGGCTCAATGAAGACAGCCTCGCGCCAACCGCCGCTGCTCGCGCCAGCGCAAGATCCACGTTGGCTCGGTTTCTTGCTGATTACGTAGATTTGCCAAAACCGCAAATCTATCCAGGTACGGACGGGGGAATGCTAATCGAATGGATCTACGGTCGGTGGGCTGTTTCGTTTGCTTTTGATTCGGATGGTGCAACGTCGGACATCTCCGCGATTCACGCCGATACAGGTGTAGAGGTAGTCGAGCAGCTGGGCGAGCGCAACTTGAGCCGCGACTCAGCGGCCGGCCTCGCGGCCTTCTTTAAGGCGCTTGAGGTTCGCGATGTGCATTAAGCGCGGACTTCAATTGGCGGATGCTGCTGAATTGTTGTTTCGACAGATCAATCCGAAATGGCTAGTTGATGATGGAGTGCCAGGCAGCCTCTCGTTTGTGCCTTCTCGGCATGACGACGACTGCTTGTCAGTAGATCGCAGCGCAATCACAGATGCCACCGCGAGCTATCGCTTCTTTACGTCAGCTACGCCCACCGGCCTGGGGCGCAGCTCCGCTGGTGTATGGGCGCTGACCGTCGACGAAGTTGAAAAGGTCGGTCTTCAAGCGTTTTCGGATCCTGAACCAGCAAGTTCGGAGATGCCCGAGAATTCGGCTCATGCGGTGATCGACTTTGAAGGCATTAGTGGCAATCAGCAAAAGAAGATCGGTGGCCGGTTGAAAGTTTTTGCCACAGCGCGGGGCCGGCTGGCGCCTTAGTTGTTGCGTGTAAGTGATGGAGCAGGTTCGTTTTCGGCTTGGTCTTTTTTGTTTTTTGAGGGAGCCGGGTGGCAAGTCGTATTTGCCTTCGTCGACGACCTGAAGTTTTTCGATTTGTTTGGTGTCGAGGCAAGCAGCATCGGCCTCATCAAGTATGAACTTCGCATTGTGTACATTCGATTTGTCGGCACCCACGCGCAGTACAACAAGGTGAATTGCTTGGAGGTATGACGATGGCAACACGCAAAATAAGCAAAGCAAGCGCCGACGCGGCGGCAGTTCAGCCAATTCGGCCGATTCGCAACGGGCGAGATCACGACAAGGCGCTCAAAGAAATTGGGATGTTGTGGGATGCCACCGACGCAGCGTCGAAAGATCGTTTGGAAGTGCTGTCGATTCTGGTTGAAGCGTACGAGCGAGTGCATCACGCAGTGCAAGCGCCGTCGGCGGTCGCCGCAATTCAGTTCCGCATGGAACAGCTTGGCATGTCGCGTGCCGCTCTCGGCGTGGTGGTTGGCTCGCGTTCGCGTGCGACCGAAATTCTGTCTGGCACTCGCCAGCTGAGCCTAGAAATGATTCGCAACTTGCATCGCGAAATGAAGATTCCGCTCGAAGTGTTGGTGTTGCCGGCTGTAACGAAACGCAAATCTAAACGCGCAGCGTGATTGGCACTTCTGCGCGCCGATGACCCGGCCGCGCTCTGGCGCTCTAGTTCCCCGTCGCTGCGACCAGTACTTCGACGGAGTTCACGATGCTAACCGAAAAGACTGAGCCGGCGGCGCCGCCTTTGGGGGTGAGTTGGTTGATGCGGGTAATAGAGATGGTTTCGTTTTCGGCTTGGTCCTTTTTGTTTTTGAGGGAGCCGGGTGGCAAGTCGTATTTGCCTTCGTCGAGGATCTGGAGTTTTTCGACTTGTTTGGTGTCGAGGTAAGCAGTGTCGGCGCGGTCGCCACGGTCCCAGGCGACGGGCACGATGGCGGTTGAGATGACAGAGCCGCCGAGGGTTGGCGCGGTTAAAAAGTGAATGTCAGGGCCGTCGACGCGGACATCAGTAACGCTGTCGGTGCCGTCGGTGATGTCGAATTGATAAACTTCGTAGTAGCCAGGCTGGCTCCCGACCCAGCGGCCGCTGTTGTTTTGACTGTTGTTAAAGGTCAGTGGCACTTTGCCGCCGAGGCTCGAAACGATAACGGTGCCGGTGGTGACCGGCACGCCGGCGCGCGAAATGCGCAAACTGAATTCAGTGTTGAACTGCTCGGGCTTGGAGGCGCCGCCAGTGAGGGCTTGCGCCCGCGCGCTGCCTTCGACGAGTAGGGTGGTGGTGCCGGCCCCGATGGAATTGCCAGCGCCAGCTTCGAGCGGGTCGCTGCTACAGGCGCCAAGGGCAAGGGCACCAGCGCAGACCAGCGCGGACATTAGTTGCATAAGAGAAATATTTTTCGACATGAATTCCACTCTAGTTGAAAAAACTTCAGCGGCGCATTTTCCGACGACGATTTGCAAAAATACCTCTGACACCGGCGGCATGCAGCACCGACGTAGCCGCTGTGCCTTCATGTGCAAAAAGCGGACAGCTTGCAAAACGCGCGGCTACACGCGAAATCCCACTCGCGTTGTAGTGCTGGCCACGCTACGATGTAGGCGTGCGTTGCTACATAAGCGATCGTCCTGGCCTGCCCGTGGTGTTGCGCAATCATGCAGTGCCGGTGAGCCTAGTTTTCGCGGTTTCCGCAATCCTGCGTTATCCAACTTGGGCCGATCAAGAACCGCAACTACACGCCACGCTGATCAACGAGAGTCACGAAGCGCGCGAGTTTATCGTCGGGCCTGCGCAGTCTCCGATGCGGCAGCGCTTCTGGCTAGCGCCTGGCGAAGCCCGCACGGTGCAATATCCGTTCATCGGCGCCACTCACTTGGCGATTGCCGAGCTCCGCGCTGGCACCTTGCAGTGGGAAACTCGCGCTGGCTATTGGAGCGAAGGGCGCGGCGCAACTGTGCAAAAATTCGGCATCGCTGCCGATGGCCAGGTCCTGACCGTTTCCGCCCAAGAATTGCCGTCGTTCTGAACGTTTACGCAGACTTGCAGCCGCCATATTCCGCAGCAAAAAGGGTTGGGCATATTCCTACAAACGTGTAAGGTCCGCGCAGCTATGGCGACCAAAGAACTTGAACACGTAGTGATCCGCTTTGTAGGCGACTCCGGTGACGGCATGCAGCTCACTGGCTCAGAGTTCGCGAAATCCGCGGCCGAAGCCGGTAACGACATTTCGACGTTTCCTGACTTCCCAGCAGAAATTCGCGCTCCAGCCGGCTCGCTGTTTGGCGTGTCGGGTTTTCAATTGCACTTTTCATCGTCGGAAATTCACACGCCTGGCGATGCGCCCGACGTGTTGGTGGCCATGAACCCAGCCGGGCTCAAAACCAACCTCAAAGACTTGGTCGACAACGGCACACTCATCATCAACAGCGGCGCGTTTACCGAAGCCAATTTGAAAAAAGCGGGCTACGCAAGCAACCCAATCGACGACGGTTCGTTGGCCAAATACAAGGTCCACACCGTCGACATTTCGCAGCTAACGATGACGGCGCTTGAAGGCACCGAGCTGTCGGTCAAAGAAAAGACGCGCTCGAAGAACTTCTTCGCGTTGGGCTTGGTGTTCTGGATGTATGGCCGCGATCCAGAAACCGAAATCCCACGCATCACCGCTCAGTTCGCGAAGAAGCCACAGTTCGGCGACGCCAATATCAAGGTGTTCAAAGCTGGCTATCACTTCGGCGAAACGGCTGAAGTTTTCCAAACTCAATACAAAGTGCCACCCGCGAACTTCGCGCCAGGCATGTACCGCAACATCACCGGCAACGAAGCGTTGGCGTTGGGCCTCGTGGTCGGCGCCGAACTCGCTGGCAAGCCGCTGTACTTTGCAGGCTATCCAATCACGCCAGCGTCGTCGATTTTGCACGCCTTGGCGAAATACAAAAACTTCGGCGCGATGACGTTCCAAGCCGAAGATGAAATTGCAGCGATCGGCGCTGCGCTGGGTGCCGCCTACGGTGGCGCAGTCGCGGTAACTGCGTCGAGCGGTCCAGGCATTGCGCTCAAGACCGAAGCGATGGGCCTTGGCATTATGACCGAGTTGCCGATGGTGATCGTCAACGTGCAACGCGGCGGTCCGTCGACGGGCTTGCCAACGAAAACAGAACAATCGGACTTGTACCAAGCGGTGTACGGCCGCAACGGCGAATCGCCAATGCCGGTCATCGCCGCGAAGTCGCCAGGCGATTGTTTCTACGCAGCTATCGAAGCGATGCGCATTGCGGTCACCTACATGGTGCCAGTGATGTTGCTGTCCGACGGTTACATCGCCAACGGTTCGGAGCCGTGGGCGTTGCCAAATCTCGAAGCGCTCAAACGCTTCGACGTGAAACATCGCACTGACCCAACCGACTTTAAATTGTACCGCCGCGACCCAGTGACGCTCGCTCGCGAATGGCCAATCCCAGGCACGCCTGGCTTGGAGCATCGCATCGGTGGCATCGAAAAAGACGCGCTCACCGGCAACATCAGCTACGACCCTGCCAACCACGAAAAGCAAACCCACTTGCGCGCTGAAAAGGTTGCCCGGGTTGCCAACGAAGCTGGCGCCCTCGACACCCTCGGCGAAGACAGCGGCGATGTGTTGCTGATCGGTTGGGGCGGCACCTTCGGTTCGTTGCGCCAAGCTACGATGTCGCTGCGTGCAGCAGGCCGCAAAGTGACCCACGCGCACATGCGCTGGATGTGGCCACTTGAACCTGGCATCGCTAAGATTATCAAAAACTTTAAGCATGTCTTAGTGGCCGAACTCAACGGCGGCCAGTTGCGCACCATGTTGCGCGCTACGTACTTGGTCGACGCGATCGGCCTCAACAAAGTGCAAGGCTTGCCGTTCAAAGTACTGGAAGTCACCACGGCGGTCGAAAATGTCCTCGGTGGCAACGTGCCGCGCGCCGACGGCGCAACCGCAGCTCGCACCATCAACGCGTAATTCGAGAAAATACCATGAGCGAAAAACTCGTTAAGCTTTCCAAAAAAGATTTCGAAACTGACCAAGACGTGCGCTGGTGCCCAGGCTGCGGCGACTACGCAATTTTGGCGGTTGTGCAACGCAGCCTCGCCAACCTTGGCGTGACGCGCGAAAAGACCGTGTTCATTTCGGGCATCGGCTGTTCGAGCCGGTTTCCGTACTACATGAACACCTACGGCTTTCACACCATCCACGGCCGCGCGCCTGCGATTGCGTCGGGCCTCAAGATGACCCGCCCTGAGCTCGACGTGTGGGTGATTACCGGCGACGGCGACGGCTTGTCGATCGGCGGCAATCACATGCTGCACGCGCTGCGCCGCAACATGGATCTGAAGATCATGTTGTTCAACAATCAAATCTACGGCCTCACCAAAGGCCAATACTCGCCGACCTCGGCGCTGGGCACCCGTGCCGCGTCGACGCCAACTGGCTCGGTCGATCACCCGATCAATCCGATTTCGTTGGCGCTTGGCGCAGGCGCGACGTTTGTGGCGCGCACCACTGACACCGACGCCAAAGGCTTTGCTGCGATCTTGGAAAAAGCGCACAAACACAAAGGCGCAGTGTTCATCGAGATCCTACAAAACTGCCCAGTCTTCAACGACGGCGTGTGGGACAAGGTCAAAGACAACGCTGCTAACATGCAGATCATTCTCGTCGACGGCCAACCGCTGACCTTTGCGGGCGGCAGCAAAGGCATTCGCATGAATGCCAACATGGAACCGGAAATCGTCGACGTTGGCGATGGCCCAGGCCAAACGCCGCTGAGCGGCTTGGTGGTGCATCGCGAACACGGCTCGCCAGTGTATGGCCATCTGTTAGCGCAGTTGGTGCAGCCTGATTTCCCAATGCCGATGGGCATCATTCATCGCGAAGAAAAAACTACCTACAATGAATTGGCGATCGCGCAGATCGAAGAAGCGCGCGCCAAACAAGGCCCAGGCAATCTGCAAAAGCTGATGCTTGCCGGCATGGTGTGGGAAGTTGGCACCGAAGGCGTGAAGCACTAATCATGTGGCGCCACGGGTTAGCCTTGAGCGGGTTGGCCGCAGTTGCAGGGTGTAGCTTCCCTAGCAGCAGCGGTGGCAACGATGCAGTTACGCGTGATGCGGCCAACGGCGTCGACGCGCGGACCGCGGATGCACGCCCGATTGACGCACCCGAAGTAACGCCCATCGACGCACCGCCGCCGCCGCAACGAACCAGGCGCGGCTTGGTGTTGCGTTACGATTTTAATGAGCTCGGCGCAGGCGACACCATCGCCGACGTTTCGGGCGTGGGCACGCCGGCCAATCTCAGAGTTGGCCCGCTGCCCGTCGACAGCGTGCTGCCGACAGTCGATGGCATGGCGCTGACGACGACGACGCCCAATGTGCTCGTGGATGTTGCCAACAGCGACGCCGCCGCGAAAATTGCCAATGCTTGCACCAACGGCGAGTTCTCCATTGAGATATGGGCGAAACAAAGGCCGGGCTCGGCATCGTACGGGCGGCTGTTTTCGATAGGCAGCACCGCCGATCTTGGCCTCCGCAATGCGCAGGTTGGCACTACGTTTCAAGATGCTACGGCAAGCTTCTTGCGGACCACGGCCTCGACGACTAGCGGTCAAGAAGTGGACATCGCGACGGCGGTTGACGCCACGCAGAAGCAGTTGTTTGTGATGCGCTATGGCGGTGGCAAACTAGTCGCCGACGTGTTCACGGGCACCGCTCGCAAAACTGAGTCAGTCTCACTGACGGGCAACTTCTCGTCATGGGCGGCCTACAAGCTGGTGTTGCTCAATAGCAATCGCCATTTCAACAATAACGACGCTCGCTATTGGCTCGGTTCGATCTATTCCATGTCGGTCTATTGCAGCACGTTGACCGAGCTTGAATTGGAAAACGATCGCCTGCTTGGTTCCGAGTCACTGTAGGTGCGGTAGCGCCAGCAAAGCCGCCGTGGGCGCTTGACCTTGGCGGCGCGTGGGCGACAATGCTGGCCCATGACTGCTGTATCCTCTGACCACGTCGAAAAAACCATTGCTGCTTTCACTCGTTTGGATCAACGCGGTGACCGCAAAGCAATGAACAAGCTGGCGATGCGCCTGCAAAAAGAACAACCAGTGTTGCTGCAATATGCGGCAGGCGTGCGTGGTGAACACGGCGACGCAACCGGCGAAGCGGCGGTGTTTTACGCAACGTTGATTTGGGCGATGTTCGATCGTTCGCGCAACGGCGAAACCCTGCCGCGCATCACGATGGAAAACCTCACCGCGGCGGAAGCCGACGTGAACGCGTCGATTGCAGCGACGGCTGGTTTTGCCGAGCTCGCACCACAAGATCGTATTGTGCCAGCAGTGGCCAAATCGCAACCTGCCATCAGTGCCAAGTTGCAAGAACTGCTCACCGAAGACGTCAAAGAAGCAGCGATGACGGTCGAAACCTGCACGATCATCGTCAAGCCAACCCAAGTTGTCATCGAAGCTTTCGACGCAGCCGTCAGCGGCCGCCGGCCAGGCGAACGCCAAGGCACGATCGTCGTCGGTGAAACCATCGGCCGTAACGATCCATGCAACTGCGGCTCGGGCAAAAAATACAAGAAGTGCCACGGCGCGGTGTAAGCACTGCCGTGGTCTGAGGGCCTATGTCTGAAGACCTTGGCTTTAGCTATCGCAAACTCAAAGACGGCGCTGTGCAGATCACGCATCGCGGTGCGCTCGCTAGCACGTTGCGTGGCGACGATGCCGTTGAATTTCTCGATGCTATTGCCGACGGTGATGATGCGCAGCAACTGATGGCGCGTGTTACTGGCAATTACAAACGCGGCAACGAGCGGCTAGCTAAGCAGCATCCCCGCAATCGTGGGTGACGCACGCTAAAAGGCGAGCATGCCCCAGTAAATGCTCGAAACTTTGCCGTCTTTGAACTCAAACACCATGCCGTCGTAGTGCGTGCCGACCGTGTACGATTCTTCGCCGTCGGCCGGGAGCATGTGGCCAGCGGCGTAGGCTTTGTCGACGTCGGCCAACGTGCTGCCAATACCGATGCCCTTGTGCGTTTTGAGCGTCGCAGGTGCAGCCAGGCTCACATTCCGCGCAACCCAGGGGCCCTTTGCGGTGCCGCTGGCGAAGAAGATGGTGACGCCGGCTTTTTTCCATACCCATTCCGCAACAAAATCGCCAGTTGCACCTTCACCTTCGGCCTTGCCTTTGCTCGACGGCTGACCAAGCAGCGCAACCACATCCTTGCTGCTTATGCCGGGTTTCAACGTGCCGAATGCTTCAGTTTCAAGCAACGCATTGGCGGCTTTGACCCGCGGGTTCTCGGGATCATCAGGATCCATTTCGGCGGCGTCTGGCGCCACTACAGTTGGCGCGGCATCGACCGCAGTGGCGGCAACTGTGGTCGAGCTGGGGGCCGCAGGCGCAGGCGTGGGTTTGGTACAACTTGCGGTTGCGGCGAGCAGTGCTGCGAGCGCAAAGCAAAAATTCTTCATGGAACAGCGTCGCTGCTGCTGCCCCCACACGTCAAGCCGCTACGAACTATTCGTAACCGTTATGCAATCGAAAGTTTCAGCGCGGCAAGGTTGGCCACGGTTCGCGTTGTGCCCCAATCGTCGCTGGTCGTAATGATTACGCCGGGCGGATTGGCGGCTGCAAAATTGAGGAAGACCCACGCGAATTCATAGAGTTCGTCGTCATCTTCGTCTTCGTCGTCGGAAACGGTACTGACGGCGGCCACTGGCACCAGATCATCGTTGATCCAATCGCCATCGGTTTCATCGAGACAGCCCATGCTGCACAGCTCGTCATAGTAGTTATCGACGAGCTCTTCTTTGAGCTTTTTCGAATCAAGAAAGCGAAACCGAAACGTTGCTGGCTCGTGATCGAACAAGTCACCGTCGAGTGCAGCGGTTACGCGCTTTTTGAGATACGGGGCGATCGTCTGTTTGACGCTCTTGTCATGGTTGGCCATAGCGAGGGCGTATCACCGAATCATAGCGTTAACAATTCTCAAGCTCGCTACAAGCCTTCAACTTTGATCCACGGCCCGGCTGTATACGGAAAGCTTTGGTCGTAGTGGACGTGGGCGACGTACCAGAGCGTCACGTCATCACCGTCGAGCTTTTCGTCACCAACATACGCCGCAGGGTAGGTTTGCGCACCAGCGCTGCTGCGTGGCGAGAACGGACCCCATTCGCCATCGTGGTAGCGAATGGCAAAAACTTCGGCGTCATCCCAAATGTGCGGGCGCAAGTTCACGCACGCGCCGGTGCCGAAATCGACTTGGCGCCAGACGTTGCCATGTTCATCGGCTTCGCCGCCGTACGGAAACCAGCCTTCGGTTTCAACCCGCAACCACCGGCCATCTTCGAACCGTTCGAATGCATCGTTGCGCGCACCGTCGATGTCGAAGTCAAACCGCCAATGTGGATGGTAGGTGTGTTGATCGTGCAGGCCAGCGCCATGGATTTGCAACCATGGGCACATGCGACCGTCGTCGTGGAAACGCCAGAATTGCGTGTAGTGGTATGGCCCTGCTGCGAAGTCGGCTGACAGCTCAATGCCGCCGCGAAACCGCTCGATGCGCACGCTGCCGACGAGGTTGCGATGGCCTAATGGCACCCACCATGGGCCGTGATTTTCCAACAGCAACGCATCGTCGGTTGGTGCATCATCGAGCGCTTCATGCTGGTGATCGACTGTGACGTACGGCAACGAGCCTTCCCACAGCACGCGCTTGCCGCGGTAGTCCGCGAGGTACACCATCACGCCAGCCGATTCGGTGACGCGCCAATGAAACTTCCAGTTGGCTTCGGTAATTACGTTGTTCATGATGATGCTCATTACCAGCTCGCTGCCGGCACGATGTTGGTGACTTGATTGTCCAGCAAATCGACGACGACCACGACGGTTGGATGTTCGCCTGGGCGGCCAAACATGACGGCGGCCGAGCGGCGTGTATAGGCGATGTCGTTGCTGTCTTTGCCCCAGTAGTGGGTGGCCAGCTGTGGTTGTTCGCCGAGATTGAGGGTGCCGCGCACTTGTTCGTCGGCGGTTGCTACGGCGATCGCTAGCGCTTCTTCTTCGCGCGACAACATTGGTTGTGAGCGATTGATGTCGAGATGCGCAACGATGCCGGCTTCGAGATCCACGCACGCATCAATGCAGCGATCGGCAGCATAGTCGTACACCACAACGCGCGCCAAGCGATGACCCGCCATCCAATGTGGTGGCTTGACGACTAACGGCTCGGTGCAGATCACGCGATAACGGCCAACTTTCGCCATGGTCGCAACCCGGCGATCTTCGGTGAGTGTACGCAACGCGTCGGCACTCTCACCGGCGGTAAGTGGTGCAAACAACTCAGGGTAGGCCGTCTGCGCAGGCTCGGGCGGTGCTACGGTTGGCTTGCTGACCTTGGCACTGGGTGCGCCGATCGTACGTTTTGTCCGAGCGGCCGTTTTTGCGGCGGCCGGCTTGGCTTTTTTGGCAGCCGAGGCGGCTTTGGGCTTTTTGGCGGGCGGCATGCGCTCAATATACATGGCGCTGGCCACGGCTAAAGATCCATCGCCGATATTCTCCAAGTTGCTGAAATTACTGGACTCAGCGGCCGGTGCAAACGCAAATATACATACGCCAAGGCAATTGATAGATCCTACGCCGCCGTGGCTCGTTACTACTCAACATGAAGACCTTCCGCGCTGCTCTTTCGTCGCTGTTGATGGCCGGCGCCATCGTTGGTTCGGTGGCTGCATGTTCGTCGGCATATGCCGATCAAAAACAAGTCGCACGGGCACGCATGACCGATCCGCGCATCGCGATTGCAGCTGCGCCTCAGAAACTGCGCGCACCTTATGACGTGCAAATCATTCGCGAAGATGGCAGCACGTTGTCGACGTATGCCAAGGGCAATCGTTACTACGTGCTCGGCAACAACGGTGAACGTTACACCGTGCACATCACCAACCCAACCGCACGCCGTATTGAAGCCGTGATCACCGTCGACGGTCTTGACGTGGTTGATGGCGAAAACGGCGATCTGCAAAAACGCGGTTACATCATTCAGCCATATGGCGAATTGCGGGTCGAAGGCTTTCGCACATCGACCGAGGAAGTAGCAACGTTTCGCTTCTCGTCGGTCGACGGTTCGTATGCCGGCAAAAAAGGCAAAGCTCGCAACGTCGGTGTGGTTGCAGTTGCCCTGTTCGAAGAAGAAGCTGGGCAGCAGTTAGCAGTGCCAGTTGCACCGGTGCCCGACTATCCTTACGACGGCGATAAAGATCGTCCCTACAATTGGACCGACGACATTGCGCCAAGTGTGCCATCTGGCCCTTACGGCGGTGCGCAAGGCAGCATTCGTTCGGGCGAAGGTCGGCGGCCGAGCACTGGAAAATCTGCCAAAGCCGTTGCCGCCGCCGAGCCGGCCGCAGCTGCTGACTCGGGCGCAATGCGCCCCGTAATGCCATCACCTCCACCACCGCCGCGTGATCGCATCGAACGTGAACGCTACGACGAAGAAGATGCGGTCACCACTACCACCAAGGCGCCACCGACCAATCGGCCCGGCCTCGGCACCGAATTTGGCGAGTCACGTTATTCACCGACGCAGTTCACCAAGTTTGTGCGTTCGTCGACCCGGCCCATCGCCATTGCTGAATTGCGTTACAACGACGTCGGCGGCTTGCGTGCACTTGGCATCGATATCGATCCACTACCATCAGCCGCCGAAATTGATACGCGCGAAACCGCAGATCCATTTCCTGGCGACGCCCACTTCGCACGGCCAGTGCGTTAAGTCGCCTAGGCCGCAGCGAGCTCGTCGCGCAGCTTCGTCAAAATTTCACCCAGTAAGTTCTGACCGCGCCATGTTGCGCGGTTATGTGCTTTCGGGTTGTCGGCGCCCAGGCCAATGCCCCAGATGCGATCGAACGGGCTGGCTTCGACGAGAGTGGTTTTCCGCGTGGCAAGCAGCGCTTGCAGCAAATCTGGATTTTGTGTGAACTTGGCACGATTGCCCGTCATCACAATGCGTTCACGCGCGCCCCGCCAAATCACGTCGTCGAATGGCGAGACTTTGCGGCCCAAGGCTTTGTGTTGTTTCGGATCACGGGTTGCGAGGATCTTCGCTGCCACCGCGGTGTCGCCAAACAACAACGCTTTGCCATGCATCATGCACTGTTCCATGCAGCAAAATGCCGTGCCCTCGACGACAAAGTGACATGGATGCCATTGGGAAAAGATGGAATTCTTGGTGAAGAAGAATGTAAATTTTTCCATGGTGTCTTTTATACACTAACATGTGAAAAGGCAAGCTGATTGTTTACGGGCGTGCTGCCCTGTTTGCGCCGCATCACGCGATCCAATCGAACGTGCCCGTGCCCGTCCGTGCTCGTGCTCGTGCTGTTGATGAACGGGCGCCTCTCCGATGCTTTAAACCAAGCGGGGTGACGCTTCGATGAGCGCACTACGGTCGGCAGCGCAGCCGCGGGCGCGCTGCGGGACAACCAGTTGTGCTGCGCCGCCTGTCGGAGCGGTGGAGCTGTCGTGGCGGCGCGTCACCACGACGGCAGGCCAAGGCCGCGTAGGTCGGAAGTGCAGCGCCGCCGACAAGCACGGGACGTACGGCGAGCACGGCAAGCACGGCGTAACGCACGCACAGCAGCGCCGGCACCGCCGCACCGCCGTAGTAACACGGACGCAGGATCCCAGCACGGCAACAGCTCGGCAGCGCCGCAAACACGGCAGTAACGCAAGGACGGCAGCGCCGCACCGCCGCAGTAACACGGCCCAGCACGGCAGCAGCTCGGCAGCGCCGCACCGGAGGGCGCCGCAAGCGTGCGGTGTGCTTCCGTGCCGTTGCGCGCTACCGTTGCGCGCTACCGTCGGGCGCTAGCGTTGTCGCCGCGCCAAGTACCGTTCGGCTTTCGCAGCCGCGTCGTTGGACAACGTCCAGCTGCGACCGGTTGGCCACGCAGTGCCTTTACGCCGCAGCCACGCCGACGAATACGGATCGACCCAGTGTTTGGCTTCGAGGATCTGCCTCGCAACGTCGACATGTTTCGGCGTCACGGCAATCCACGCCGCTTGCGGCTGCTTCTTTTCCGTTTCCAACCGCTCCGGTAAATGCTTGCGATAGTTGTTCAAAATGTAGCGGCGCGACACCAGTACTTCCGTCGGAGAATGGAGAAGCCGAGCGTGATACCGGTCGTTGAATACGCGGCCTTTGCGGCCCCAGAATTTGTTAATCGCCCGTGCGATTCGAATCGACACGCCGCGTACT
>Ga0116158_10003138_pt1 | contig 14410 bp, 6 predicted proteins | sample AD_UKC052_MetaG_FD_89883 | JGI IMG/M metagenome (GOLD analysis project Ga0116158, IMG submission 89883) | Active sludge microbial communities of municipal wastewater-treating anaerobic digesters from USA - AD_UKC052_MetaG | ecosystem: Engineered > Bioreactor > Anaerobic > Digestate | place: USA... | reverse complement strand
GGGCTGACAAACGGCTGCCACGGTTCGGTGTCGCACACGCCGTCGAGGGCCAGCCGCATCTCGCCCGCCTCGCGGTCGTAGAGCGAGAACTGCAGGTTCATGCCGCCCATCCAAGGCGGCGCGTTGGAGACCATCTGCCAAGCACCGGCTTCATAGGCGTAGCGGTGCCAGCCGTTGCCGCCGTAAAGCGTGTTGCCCGCGTTGAACCGATAATAATTTGAAGGGCTGCGTCACGGCATTCACCCCCAGCGTCATGTACGGCGCGAAGCCGCGGTTGTTGAGCCATTCGATATGCTCCGGTTCGCGGTCGATCCGCGTGCGCGCGATCCATTCCGCGTCGTACTGCGTGGCGCGCTCGCCGAAATTGCCGAATGTGAAACGGATCGTCGTCCATTCGCCGACATAGGCGCGGCCCTTGCCCCAGCCGTTCTCCGGATTCACCGTGAGGTCGTTGATGATGATGTCCGGCATGTCCGGACGCTGATTGACGGGGAACGCCAGCGTGACCCACGGTGTGTCGGACTCCAGCCCGACACGATCGACCGCCAGTTGGTACGGCCCGTCATGCAGCCACGCGCGATCGGGCGGCTCATAACTCCCCGGCAGGAAATTGCCCAACCGCGACACCTGCGACGGCGAGTACGAGAGCGTCAGCGGCGACTCGACCGTCAGCGCGTATCCGACCGACTTGTAAAGCGAAGCCGTCAGGATCGGGTGCGTCTCATAACAGAAATCCGCGAGGCTGTAGTCCGCCACCGGCACGTAGACTCGGAATAGAGTTCCGTGATGCCTGCGTCGTCCATCGGCTCGAGCCAGACACGGCAGGCGAACACGTTGCCCGGATAGACCTCCGCCGGGCTGAACGCATAGACCAGATACGCGCTCGCCGAAAACCCGTACGGGATCGAACTGGCCCTGAGGTAACCGTGAAACTGCGACCAGTAAGGCACCAGCGTCAGCCAGCCGGTGTCTTCATCGAAATGCCCGTTTCCGCTCTCATACGAGAAGCGCACAGGCACCCGCTTTTGAATCTCAGCCGTTCCCAAGGCCGGCAGTCGCCACACCCCGCACACCAAGAGACCGCACACCCACGCGACGTTCGCTTTCATAGCCACTCCTTTCCGTAAAACGAAACAAGCAGCATCCCGAACGAAAGTAAGTGTCGATCCTTCGTCACCCCCTGTCAAGGACTTAGCGCACCGAAATCAGCGTGCCGGTCGGCGTGGCCAGCCGGATCTGTTTCGCGCCCGCATCCACAATGACCGCCGTTTGGGTGCGCCCGCCGCGCACCTCCCAAACCGCGCCGTGATCGTTCAGCAGGTCGGACCACGTCATCACCACGCCGTAGGCGGCAGGGTTCGCGGCGGCGCTGTCGATTTCGACGACCACGGTGCCGGCAGGCAGGCTCAGCGTACCGGTCACCGCGAGCGGCGCGTGCGAACCGCCCGCCCCATACGCCCAGCGGCAGACACCGCCCGCCTCGAAGGTCAGGTTCTCTACCGTCAGCGCGGCGTCTGTCGATGTGGCGATCTCGCCGTCCGCACCGACCTTCAGCGTGCCCGCCACCGTACCCGCGCCGGTGAAGCGCTGGCCGGGCGCGATGCGCGTGCCGCCCGTGGCGGCCTGAAGCGTCGCGCCGGCGTCGATCTGCACCTCGCGGCTGGCCAGCACCGGCGCGACCGCCCCGGGATGATCCAGGTAGCCGTATGTTTCCGCGCCGTATTTGCGCGCCAGCGCCAACCCCAGCGCATCCTGTTGTTCCGGCGTGAACGCCGTCTGGTAGTGGTGAATTTCCGCAATGTCGACGCGGGCGCAGGTTTTTTCGGTCGCGCCCAGCATGCAGCGGGTCTTTTTGCGCGCTGCGGTATGGTCGTGCGCCGTGTCATATTTCACCGAGCGCCAGCCGTCCACGTTCATCGTCACGTTCGAGCCGTTCTGCCAGACATAGATCAGCACATGCGGCTCGCCGTCGTTCAGATTGCGCGGGGCGCCCCAAGCGTTCAGGAAACTGCTGCCGCCGCCGATGCAGGCGCCGGCGCGGCCGTAAGCATTGAAGGCGATCCCCCACCAATTGTTATCGAACACCTGCCCGACAATCCCGGCGGTGCCGGCGCGCCAGTCGCTCGCGTAGCCGCCGACGCCGACCGCGTCGCTGCGCATCACCACCACCACGGTCAAGTTGGTGGCACCGGAGGTCGGCGTGGCGGTCTGATTACCGGTCATGGCCATCGCGTCCGTGACGCCGTTGAACGAGGCCACACGGTAGCCGTTCATCAGCGTCGCGCCGATGGTCGGCGCATCGAACGTCCGCGCCGGCGCGTAGGTGTTGCCGATCGTGGTCGCGAGCGCCGACGTGAATTTCCACACGCCGTTGGTGCTCGGCCACTCGGCCAGTTCGGCGCCGGGTGCGCCGGTCAGGGTGTCGGGCGACCACACCGCCGGCGAATCCGGCACCGAAGCGGGCGCGGCTGACCCGCCGCCCGTCGCATAGGTCGCGCCATAGGTGTCGGCCAGCAGCGTCCCGAGCGCGTCCTGCTCGGCATCTGAGAGCACCGCGTTCTTGTAGAACCGGATCTCCGCGATGTCCCCGTCGAAGCCGAGGCCGTTCTCGTTCGAGCCCATCAGCATGCGGGTCTTGGACAGCAGATTCCCCGGCACCCCGCTGGTCAGCCGCGTGCGCGCGCCATCGATATTGACCGTGAGTTCCGTGCCCTGCGTCCAGGTGTAGATCACCACATGCGGCTGGCTGTCGACCACGTTGGTGGTGCCGTCCCAGACCGCCGTCCAAGCCAGGTTGCTGAGGCTGACGCCGGCCCCGACCGCGCCGTTCTGGTTGAGCGCCAGCGACCAGAGACCGCCCCCGGCCGACGTCATCTGGGAGCCGACAATCCCCGCCGCGTTCACGATCTGCGAGCCGTCGCCCTTGCCCGGCCCGCGCCGTTCACCGGCGTTGTGGTCAACAGGCCGCTCATGCCCAGCGCGTCGTTAGCGCCGTTGAAACGCACGGCTTTGTGGCCGTTCATCGTCTCGGGCGCGAGGATCGGCGCCGTCGAGGTCGACCGGATCGCGACCGCCAGCGCGTGCGAAAAACTCCAATACGATTCACCCAGCGCGCAGGGCCACTCCGCAACTGCCCCGCCGGGCGTCACCGCCAGGCTGTCCGCAGCCCAACGGGCCGTCATCACGCCGGAGAACACGTTGAGGCTCAGGGTCCCCTCGGCCACCACGGTCTTGCCGGTGTAGGTGTTCACGGGACTGGCCAGGACCAGCGCGCCGGCGCCGGTCTTGCGCAGGCCGCCGGACCCGACGAGCGCCCCCTGCTGCGTAATCGTAAACGGGGTGCCGTTGGTATCCGCCGCCCGGAAGGTCACCCCGCCGTGGGCGTCGCTCAGCCGCGTGTGCGCCCGGTTGACAGTGGAGGCATACGCTCCCAGCGTGCCGCCCGAAAACAGCGTTTCATACCAGGCGGTCGCGCACTCCTGCGGGATCCCTGAAACCCGGTTCCACGCCGCGTGGGGACCGATGCCCGAAGGGCCGACCGTCACCTCGCCGCCACTCAGGGTCAATCGCGCGTAGCCGTTCGTCACATTCCACGTGCTGTCGCGCACGGCATCGGTGCTGCCGAAACCGATCTGATAGGTGCGCAGCGATCCTCCGGACACCCTCAATTCAGCGGCTGCCGCAGCGGATGTCAACCATTCTCCATCGCTTTTAACGGCGGCCAAATCAATGCCCGTGTGCTGAGAACTGGCGGCCCGCACGGCCTGCACCGCGCCGCCGCGGATCTCCAGCACACCCGGACGTTCTTCCGACCCTGCGGTGCCGACATGGAAACGGCGCACGTCCAGCGAACCGCCCTCCACCGTGACGGTACGCGCGGCCGCCGCGCCGCCGTTGTCGAAGCCCACGTACATCGCGTACTCCGAATAGGCGGTGCCCAGCGTTTGCGTGTAAGAGCCAGAATAGAGATAGCACCAGTTCGCGGTGACTTCGCCGCCCTCCAGACGCACGTCATTTTCAAGAATGTTGACCCGTCCGCGGCTCCGGCTGTCCGCCACGGCGGCCCGCGCCAAACGGTCGTCCGGCTTCAGCGCCACCGTGGCCCGCGTGATCGCAGCGCTACCCACCGCCCGGCCGAAAACAAACGTGCCGTCATTGGTCACGCTGCCGGACGCGAAGCTCTGCCGCCACTCGGTCGCCACCGGCTTGTTGACCAACACCGTGCTGCCGTCACTGATCGAAACCGCGCCGTGCACCACAGCGTTCGACCGGACATGCACCCCCGCTCCCGCCGCCACGTTCATGCCGCCGGACATCGTCAGCGGATCGTAAAACGCGAACCACCCCGATTCCAGCGTCAAGGGCCCGGTCCCATCCACCGGCCGCCAGAAATAATTGCCGACACTGTCAAATGACCGCCAGGTCTGAGGCGCGCTCAAGGTGATCGGCACATCAAAGGACACCTGACTGTCCGTGTTTGTCACGTGAACGGTAAGGGCCATGCCGCCCGCACCGAGCGAGAGCCGCGAACCGTCGTTGGTCACGATCAAGAAACCGGCGCGGTTCGTCACCCGGATGCCGCCCCAAGCCACATCCTCGCCCAGGCCGTACACCCAGTTGGTGGCGTCGGGAATCAGCTCGCCGTCCCACACGGCCGTGTCGACGCCGCCCGGCGCCACCCCGCCGACCCAGCTCGAGCCGAGCGCGAGCGCGTCCTCGTTGTCCGCCTTCTGCACCTCCGCGGCATGGACTGTCGCCAACATGCTTACGAGACCGACCGCCAGACGCGCCTTCATGCCCACTCCCCTGCCTGTCATGCTCGCCTCCTTCCGCCCTAGGGCAAACGAATATCGCATAACAGGAAAGGTACGCCTTTCACAACCGACACGCAACCTCGATAATCCGAACTGACGGCTCGATTTTCCGAACTCGCCCGCGCGGCGAACGGGCATCGGCAGGCGCGGCGGCGCTACTGCAAGGTCAGGACCGTGCTGGGCGAGGCCACCGTCAGCGTCGCCTGCGTGTCCGTCACGTGCACGGACGCCTTGAAGCCCTCCGGCACGGCCAGCGCGGCTGCGCCCGCCGCCAAGGCGTCGCGCGTCGCGGCATCGACTGAAGCAAAGGAAAAGAGCGTCCGTCTGTATGGAAGCGCGACGTCTTGCGGCAAGACGTACGCCACATTCCCGTCCACGTGCAGCGCGCCGCCCACCGCGAGGGTCGCCCCATACGCGCCGCCCGCGAAACGGACGGTCAGGTCGCCGGCCATCGATGCGTCCCCCGTGACGGCACCCGCGCTGGACAGCAGCAGGTTGGTCACGCCGGACAGCGACGCGCCGGCAAACGCCTGCGCGCCGCCCTGCACCGCCAACGTACCCGCGCCGATGAAGCTTCCCGTGAATGTCGCCGGCTCAAACGCATGGACGCCCAGCCACGACGCGTCGGCCAACTCGACCGTGCCGGCCCCGCTCAGCGGGCCCACCGTCTCCGCCGCGCCGGCCAAGCGCAGCACCGCGCCTGATTCGACGCGCGTGCGCGATGCGTCCGGAATCGCGCAGGACAGCATGCCTGCCCGCGCGGGCAGCCGGAGCTTCCACTCGCCAGCCAGCGCCTTGCGCGTCAGCGTGCCCCACCAGTTAGTCTGCGTGTCGGCCAGGAACCAATTGGTACCGTCGCAGCTCACCTCCAGCGTCCAGGAGAGCGGATCGCGCGACGTCCCGTTCAGCCCGGTGTACCAGCGGTAACCGTTGAAGGTCACCGGACTCCCCATATCCACCGTCAGCGGATTGACCAGCGACTGGCTGTACCAGCGGTTGTTCGCCTCCTCGCTCGGCAGGATGTTGTCCACCACTTTGTCCGGCGTGAGCACGTTGTTCTCTTCGGGCCGATTGTAGCCGCCGCCCGGCGCGGAGGCCGCCGTGCCCGCGGGATACGGCACTACGGCATCATCCAGCAGGAGTTGCAGCTCCGCGAATTGGAAACCGGTGTTGGGATACTCGTAGTTGCCCAGCCTGATGCGGGTCGGGTTGAAACGCACGTAGCGTGCCGTCACCGCCTCGACCCGCTCGCTGAACGCGTTGGCCGCGGCCCAGAATGACGGCGGCACCGGCGCGGGACGGCCCAGTTCGAACGGCCCGACCTTGAAGCTGCGCTGGTTGGGGTAAATCTCGTGCTCACGAGCGTCCAGCAGCGTCCAGGTCGTTCCGTCATGACTGCCTTCGAAACGCCAGGTGATCGGGTCGCGGCCCCAGTCATACGCGGCATCGCTGGCCGTGTAAAACTGATACCCGTCAAAAGCCACCGACGCCAGCATGTCAATCTTGAGCCAGTTCGTGATCGACGTGCCGATCCAGCGCGTGACCGCAACGTCCCACGCGCCGTCGATCGCCTTTTCAGGTCCGTAATCCGACAGAGAACCCAGTGCGCTGGCCTGCGTGCCGGCCGGCAGCGTGACCGCTACCCCGCCCAGCGTGAGCTGAAACTCGCCCAGCGAGATGCGGTTCTGTGTGTTCGGTGCCGTCGGATCGCGCACCGCAAAGGTCGAGAAGCGCACATAGCGGTAAGCCGGCGTGCCCGGCGCGATCGCCAGCGTGCCGGCTTCCACGCGCGTATCGCCCGTGTAATCCAACGACGGGCCGAAGAGCGTGACCGTGCTCGACGCGCCTTGCTTGACCAGCCCTGCCGGCGACACGCCATCGCGCACCGCGGCGCTGAAGGCCTCGTCGGACGCGCCGCCCACCGCCACATCCAGCGGCGCGCTGCCCGCGTTGACCACGGTCACGGCGCTCGGCATGCCGGCCAGCGAGGGTGTCGCGCCGCCCGCGCCTTGCACCATCAGCCGTCCGGCTCCTGCCACGCGCCCGGTGAACCCCGAGAGATCGGCGACCGTCAGGGCCTGCCCGCTGGAAAAAGCCAACACGCCTGATCCGGAGAGCGACGGGATCGCCTCATACGGCGAGTTAAGCTGCAGGGTCGCCCCGGCCGACACCGACACGGCGCTGAGCGAAGAAGCCGTCTGATTGCCGGCGAACGGCGTGCGGAACGGCCAAGCACCCGCCAGCATGGTGCGCGTGGTGAGGACCGGCACATTCTCTTGCTGGTCCACCGTGTACCACATCACGTTGTCCGCGCTGACCTCCACCGTCCATGAAACCGGATCGCGTTCGGGCACGTCGTTGGCGGTGTACCACCGGTATCCGTTGACAGCGGTCGGTCGCAACAGGTCAACGCGGAAATATTGATTATTCGCAGACGCGGCCAACCACTTGGTCACGGTGTTCGTATCGATCAGACGGTCAGGGCCACCGGTCGGGCCGTTGGAGGAGGTCGCATAGATCACCGCGCCGGCCGGGTACGGCACCCATTCGTCATCCAGAAGCAGATGGAATTCGGAGACCGCCGGCATCTGCCCCGCCGTGCGCGTGCGGTCCACGCGGAAACGCACGTAACGAACGCCTGTTCCCCAGGCGAGTGTTCCCGCGCCAACCGTTGTCGAACCGGAATAGGACGATGGCGTGCCTCCGCCGGCCAACGTCAAGATGCCGCCGCCGGTCTTGGCAAGCGCCAGCGGCGCGGCACCGTCCGCAAGCCGGCCAAAAAAGACGCTGCTGGCATCCGTCTCGCCCACCGACAACGCGGCCACGGCCGTACCGCCGTTGACCACCGTGCTGGAGAGCCACGTGCTGTCAAGCGCCCCGATCCCCTCCGGCCTGCCGTTGAGATCCAGCGTGCCGCCGGTCAGCGTCACATGGCCGGCGATCTGGTTACCGCCGCCGCCGGTCAGACGCACCGCCGCGTTCGACGCGACGCGCACGATGTGCCGAACCGCCGGCGCGTCGCTTTTGCCAAGTTCGGCGACCCCGGCATCCACCGCGAGATCCAGCGCGTCGTTTGCCGCCGCCCCGCCGATCATTAAGGTGCCGCCCCCTTGCTTTGCGAACGTGCCGCTGAGCGCCCCTGTGAGCGTCAGTGCCGCCGCGTCGGGAACATCAACGCCGCCAGAGGCAGCCGTAAACGCGCGCGGCAGCGAGAGCGTCGATCCGGCCTCAATCCCCAGCAAACCGCCGGCGAAAGCGACCGCATTGGCCGGATCACCCAATTGCGCGTCGTCGCTCACCACCAGACGGCCCGCGTTGATCTGCACCGCGCCGCTGAAACTGTTGGGCGCGTCCAAGACGGCGTCTCCGGCGCCGTTTTTCACCAGGGTGCCGCTGCCGCTGATCGTGCCGGCATAGTTGACCGTTCCCGCCCCGTCAAAACCGGCCACAGCCCCCGCGCCGGTCAACGCCACATCGTGCTCCGCTGTCCACGCATGGGCAGGATCGTCGTACAGACGGCTCGCCGTCTCGCGTGTCGAGTCAAACCAGACCGCAAGGCCCGAACCGTTTACGGTCACCGTCTCGCCGCCGACGCCCAGCGCATCCGGACGCGGAATGCGCAGCGAGTAGTCGGTCAGCGTCTGCGGGCCCGTCCCCAGAATGCCCGGGGTGCCGGCGGCCACGTCGCTGCCGGGCTCAATCGACCACGCCGACAAAGCCGGCACTGTCAACAGCCAGATCTTGTCGGAAAACACGACGCCGCCGGCATCGGCCACATCCACCCCAAAAACAACGGGCCGTTCCGGGCCGCCGACCCTGAACGGCTCCGCGCCGCCCGTGACAGTCAGCACCGGCGTGCCGGCTGTGCCGGCCGCGCACCTCACGTCGGCCGCCCACACCAGCGGCGCCGCTGTCGCCGAGCGGTCAAAGGTCGAATCCTGCGCCAATTCCAGCGGTGCGCGAATCACATTCGTGAGGCTTCCGAGCGGCATCGTGCGCAGCACGCTGCCGTCGCCGGGATCCTCGAACCGGCGCGCCGCAGCAAGGTGCACGCTGTTAGACAGATCCTTGTTGTCCGAATCGAACACAATGCCTGCGGGCGCGGTGCCGCCGTAAGGGCCGACGCTGCCTGTTCCGTTTGAAAAACGCACTTCCAGCGTGTGCCACCCCGCGGCCACCGCCACATTCTGCGTAACCGCCAAACCGTTGTGCGTGCTGTTGTTCAAGAGCACTCGGCCGTCGAGCGCTAAATAGGCTCCGTCGTCAAAACTTTTGGCGAAACTGTACGTTCCGGCCTGCGGCACCTGCCACTGACCCGTGTACCGGTACTGCGTGTTGTCGCCGAACAGGAAGGGCGTGATGCCGGCAAATCCTTTGACCGTGCCGGGGCGCACGCCCCGTTCGGTCATCGGCAAGGAGAGGTTGATCGAACCGCTCGCCCCCGTCGCCCGGCTCTCGACCAATCCGGGCTGCGTTTCTGTCATTTTCAACGTGCCGCCGTTAAGCCGCACCGTCATCTCCCCCAGAGCGGAGGCTGCCGAAAACGCAAAGTCGCCCTCCGACACCTGCACCGCGCCGCGCGAAAGCCCGTTGTCCGAAAAATGCATCACGCCCGCGCCGATCTTCTCCAGCACCGCGCCCGCCTGAATGTCGCCGAACGCAGCGATGCCTGCACCTTCCACGCCGGCCCTGAGCACGCCTGCCTGCACGGCGCTGTTCGACAGGCAGAGGTCGCCGTTCGCAATGAGCGTGTTGACGGTTTCCGTCTTGCCATTCAGATCCAGCACGCCGCGCTTAGCGCCGTTGAAAACCAGCGCGCCCTTGCCCGTGCCGTGCGGGATCACCTCGTCGGCCCCCAGTTTGAGCAACCCCATCGCATTGACATCCGACCAGTATCCGACATCGTCAGTGCCGAGCACCGTGTCGCCTGCATAATCGTTTGCGGGGTTGGAGAAAATCACAGCGTTGCTCTGCCGCGCGATCGCGACCGACCCCGGGCCGGTAATCGGCCCCAGAATATCAACCGGGACGTAATAACGCGCAAGAAACCATCCCCCGCCCGGCCCGAGCGTCACGCCGCGATTCGCGTGAAGGGTCAACGGCTCCAGCACATCCGTCAGGCCGCCGCCGTCGAGCGTGATGGCGTCAGGCTTCACGCTTTCTGGCACCGTGCCCAGCGATCCGTCAGAGCACACGCGCAAAAGGCCGCCCGAGACGGCGGTCGCGCCGCTGAAGAGGTTGTTCGAAGCCGTTAATTCCAAAACACCGTTGCCGGTCTTGGACAGTCCCGCATTGCCGGCCAGCACGGTGGCGAGCGTGGCCGTGTTGGCCGCGACACGGATTTCGGCTGGCGCAACCAACGTGTTGGTCTCGCCGGCCAGCGTCCACGCCACATTCGCGCCGTTGGTGTTGAACAGCAGCGCCGCAAGCGTGAACAGCGCGCCCGGCGGCACCGTCACCGTGCCGCCCGGGCCGACAAATGCGGCGCATTCGCCGCTGCCGGGCATGACGGCGCCGCTCCATTGGGCCGTATCTGTCCAGTTCCCCGTCCCGCCGGTCCAGACCCCGTCAGCCCCCCAACTCAAAACCGCCGCCAGCAGCGCCGTCCCGCTCGTCAATACCGCTCTCTTCATCACACACCTCGTCGCTGTTATTGAATACGTCCGGCCCGTCCCATCCCTGCGGCCCGTTACCGGAGGATAAGCATCGTTCCTTTGCCGGACGGCACCACATACACCGCGTCGCCATCGGCCGCCAGCCGCATCTGCCGGCCGGTGTCATCGGCAGCCACCGTCCATGCCTCCGCCGCGAAACCGCTCAGCGAACTCCCCGCCACCGCCTCGGCCAGCAAGACCGGCTCGTCAGGCAGCGCGGTCGCTCCCGTGATCGTCACGCTGCCGCCGCCCAGGAAAGCGAGCCCGCCCGCCACGCGCAACGGCACGACGCCGCCCGCACCCGCGTCCACATGCCAAGCCGCACCATCCCTGACCGTCAGCGAGCCGGCCAGCGCCAGCTCGGACGCCGGGCTTTCAGAGGACACCTGCTCGATGCCGCTCACCGTCAGCGCGCCTTCCGATACTGTGCCGGCGCCGCCAAGCGCACCCAGATCATGTTCGCCGCTGCCGCCCAGCGTCAGCTCGGCACCCTCCCGCAACGTCAGGGTCATGGGCGAGGCCGACGATCCGACAGCACCGGCGCCGCCACCCAGCGGCAATCCCCACTTGGCTGCCAGATAGGCTTCGACTTGCCGCATCTCTTCGTTTGAAAGCACCGCATCGTAAATCAGCAGCTCGGCAAGTTTCTGCCCGCCACTGCGGTTCACCCCGTCAGCCTGACCGCCTGCCAGCGCGCGCATCTCCTTGGCCAGACCGTCGATCGTCAGCCCCGCTGCCGTGCGTGTGGCGATCACCTGATACCCGCCGCTGAGCGGCGCTGCGGTGCCGTTGCCGACAGCCACGCCGTTGGTAAAGGTCTCGCCGTTCTTTACGGCCGCATCGCTCCACGCGGCATTCCAGATCATGTTGGTGTGCGTGACCACATGCTCTTCCAGCGCAGACATGCCCGGAACCGGCCCGCGGATCAGGTTGTGCGCGCTGCCGCCGATCAGCAGGCCGCCGCCCTGCTGCGACCCCAGCACCCAGAAGATCGTACGGGCGTTCGCCACCGGCGTGACCTGCAGCCACTGGCCGCTGCGCCAGGCCCCGAAATCGAGCACCGCGCGGCCGTTGAGCGCCGACGGCTCCAGCACCGGTGGCAACGCCGTACGATAGCCAGGGTCCTTGTCGTTGGGTACCAGCGGATTGAGGAACGCATACGGGTAATTGGTCGCGGCCGGATCGGTGTCGCGCGCGTCGCGCCAGCCGATGATGTCGTTCGGCGCACCGGGCAGGGAGACCAGCGAGGCCGCGCGGCTGGCGTCCGCCCAGAAGGCGAGGTTACGCTCGACCTTGGCGTAGCCGCTCAGCGCCACGCGCCCCTCGATGACGTCCAGCCATCCCGCGAAATCCTGAAACTGAAACAGACTCAGTGCCGCCGCGCCGGTCTTGGCCAGCAGGCCGGTCCCGCTCAGGCTGCCGACATTCAGCTCGCGAACACCGACCTGAAGCGTTCCGGCCAGCGGCGGCTCGTCCTCCGCCGGCACCGTGAGCGCTCCCAGCGTCGCAGGGATATCGCGCGTGAAAGGACGCTGCCACTTGCTCATCAAATACGCCTCGACCTGGGCCATCTCGGCCTCGCTCAACGCATTGGTGTAGACAATCACCTCGCCCAGCCGCTGGCCGCCGCTGCGTTCCGTGAGCCAGCGGTCGCGTGCGAACTGTCCAGCCAAAACATTGCCTGTCGTGCGCAGCGCCACCACCTGATAGCCGCCGGAAAGACCGGCCTGCGTGTTGTCCACAGGAACGCCGTCGATGCGGGTCGGACAGCCTTTCACCGATCCATGCGCATACTGCCAGAAGAGCGGCGTGGCGGCGCTGGCGACCGGACCGCGCGCAAAGTGATTGTCGCCGGTGGCATCCTCGTTCTGCGTGCCGCCGAGCAGCACCCCGCCGCCCTGCTGCGAGCCGATCACCCAGAATACCGTGCGCACGTTATTGAGCGTGCGCGACCACTGCAAGCCCTTGTCGACCGTCGGCGTGTTGGTGGCGCCGAAATCCACCACGGCGAGCGCACCGATCTCGTTGGGCAGCAACACCGGCGCATGCGCCCAGCGCTGCGTCGCCACAATATAGTCACCCGCCCCGTCCCAGCGCGCGTCGCGCCAATAGACACGGCCCGCGGCATCCGTGCCGAAGCTGCCGGCCACATTGGCGTCAACCCAGAACGCGGCGCCCGGCACCGGATTGGTGGTGGCCGCATGCGCCGTGAGCTGCGCCGCCAGCCCGTCCGCCGTGAACGCGCCCTCGGCCAGCGCCAGCGTGCCGCTGAACAGCTCCGGCGCTTCGACCGACATCGTGCCGGCCCCGAGTTTGGCCAAGGTGCCGCTGCCGGTGATCCGGCCGAACGGCACCGTCACATTGGCGTGGGGAATCTCCACGCCGCCCTCGCCGCTCACCGTGAGGCGGGCCGCGCGCGCACGCGTACCGCCCGCTCCGCCCAGCCACTTGCGCATGAGATAGATTTCGACCGTCTGCCGCTCCTCCTCGGTCAGGACGCGGTCATAGATCAGCACTTCGGCTAGCCGCTGGCCACCGCTGCGCCCCGTGCCGTCCGCCTGCCCGCCGGTCAAGGTCGTGCGCATGTCTTTGGCCAGCCCGTTGACCGTCACACCGCCGGTGGTAAGCGCCGTCACGAGCTGATAACCGCCGTTCAAGCCGGTGGTGTTGGGATTGACAGCAACCCCGTTGACCCACGCTTGGCTCATCCTGAACTCGGCCGCGATCCATGTGTCCGAGCCGAAGATCGGATGCGAGGCCAGCAAGGTCCCGTCGATCTGCCCGCCGCCGCGCGCCGCGGACTTGTCGGGCGAGCCGATCAGCAGGCCGCCGCTGTTCTGCGAGCCGATCACCCAGAAGAAGGTGCGGGCGTTCGCCACCGGGACGAACTCCAGCCACTGGCCGCTGCGATAAACACCGAAATCCAAAGCCGGCAGCCCCTCCACAGCGCCCGGCAGCACGACCGGCGGCAGGGCGGTCTTATATCCGGGATCTTTCAGGTTCGGCGAGAACTCATTAAGCCAGGCATAAGGATGGCCCGAACCGACCGAGCCGTCGCGCACGTCATTCCAGCGGATCACCTGATCGACCGTTCCCTCTTTGAACACCAGCGTCTGCGCGGCCGACGCATCGAGCCACAGCGCCGGATCGACGGCAGGACCCAGTTCCTCCAGCAGCACGCCGTTCTCCAACACGATCGAACCGGTGTGGTCGGTCACCGATCTGACCGAGAGCCGGCCGCCGCCGCGCACGATCAGGTCGCCGGCCCCGGCCAGCCGCTCCAACGTATGAGTCATGCCGCCCGCGATCTCGAGCACCACCGCGCCGCCGCTCAGGGTCAGGCCGTCCGGCGCATTCAGCGCGGCGCTTTCAATGATCAGCTCGCCGCTGCCCTGCTTGTCAAGGGTGCCGTCCACCGTTAAGCCGCCGGCCAAACGCAGGCTCCCGCCGTCGACATAGAAACCGCCCCCCGCCAGGGACACCGCCTGCTGCAGAGTCAGAGCGGCACCCGGCGTGGTGCGAAGCAGGCCACCGTTGAGCGCAACCGCGTTGCCGGCCGATCCCAAAGCACTTTCGCTGCCGACCAGCAAGGTGCCGCCATCCACCGCGACGCTGCCGGCGAACGTGTTGTTGCCGGTGAGCGCTGCTGTGCCGCCCTCCAGCTTGACCAGCGCACCGCTGCCCGCGATCACGCCCGCATGGGTCACACTCCCCAGCCCTGAAAAAGTCAAGGTGCCGCCATTCAGCGTGACGGCGTGAGTGACGGTATACGTGTTCAGCGGCGAATCAAAGACGGTATTGTCCGCGACAGCCTGCGTGTGGGTGGGATTCAAGATAGTTGATGGTTAAGCGGCAGGGAGATGGGAGCGGAAGCGCGCGGTGAGAGCGCAGATTGCCGCGGCGTTGTGAAAGCGCCAGTGCATGCCTGACTGCTTGCAGCGT
>Ga0116158_10003135_pt1 | contig 14413 bp, 12 predicted proteins | sample AD_UKC052_MetaG_FD_89883 | JGI IMG/M metagenome (GOLD analysis project Ga0116158, IMG submission 89883) | Active sludge microbial communities of municipal wastewater-treating anaerobic digesters from USA - AD_UKC052_MetaG | ecosystem: Engineered > Bioreactor > Anaerobic > Digestate | place: USA... | reverse complement strand
TAAGGTTTCTTACTATGAAAAACATACTTGTACCGGTTGATTTTTCAACTACCGCCAAAAACAGCGCCATTTATGCCGCCTGCCTTTCCCGTGAAATTGGCGCAGAAAAAATTATTTTATATAATGCCTACAGTATGCCATTGGCAACCGAAATGAGCTGGGCCGTGCTGCAAACCGAAGAATTGCAAAAAGCAAGTGAAGAGGGTCTGCGCCATTATAAGGCAGAATTGCATGCCGTATGTGGTAACGACCTGGTTATAGAAACCATTTCGGATTTTGGTTTTCTGGCCGAACGGATTGATACCATTGCGCATGAGGTAAATGCCGATCTGATTGTAATGGGCATTACCGGCGGTGGCAAGCTGGAAGAGGTACTCATGGGCAGCAATACCACCCATGTGGTAAACCATACCACCATCCCGGTTTTAATTGTTCCCTCCGATTGCAGGTGGCAGCCCATAAATGTAATTGGCTGGGCCTGTGATTACAAGGATGTGGTAAAAACGACCCCGGCAATTGCGATCGGCGATTTTGTTGAAGCCACCGAGGCAAAAATGGTGGTGATGCACAACAACCCCGATCCCAAAGCCTTTGATCCGGAACTTTTTCACAACAATGTGATGGTGGCCGAAATGTTCAAACGCATTAAACCGGAATTTGATATGGTGAGCTATGAAGATTTCCTTGAGGCTACCCACAATTTTGTGGAAAAGCATAAGGTAGATATGCTGCTGGTTATCCCTAAAAAAACAAGTTGGTTTGAATCCCTGTTTAAGCGAAGCCACACCAAAATGCTCGCTTTTCACAGCCATATTCCCCTGCTTTGTTTGCGGTCGCTCAGCTAAAAAAGGCGAACAAGTAAAAATAGAATGAAAAATGCCTTTGCTTTAAAAGCAAAGGCATTTTTTTATGCAATTGTATTACAGAATAATTCAATACTTTATATAACTTTAGATTTTCAACTAATATGGCCCTTATGCAAAAGCTGTTTTTCCTGTTAATTGTTCCATTATCTTACCAAAAAGGAATGGCCCAACCCTATGTTGACCCGATGCAGGTGCGCTGGACCTATGGATTCAGAAACGGGACCGCCGCGGCCACCCCGCATACCCATCTCTGGGCCGGCAGCGACCTGCCCATCAAACTGAAAGACAGGACCTATCAGTTGTTCAGTCCCTATTACGAAACCTGGTCTATTGACTCGGCAGGAAAAGAAAATGTGGTGCCCCGGGTGCAAAGCATCGCTTTCCCCATCGGTTTTATTTTACCCACCAAAAACCCGAAATGGACGGTCAATATTTTGCCGGTGATCCGCTGGAACGGGGAAAAGCTTTTCCAGAAAAACAGTTTTCAATTGGGTGGCGCCGCATTTGCCACAAGGCAGGTAAAACCGGGAAAGAACATCCGGTTCGGGGTGTATATGAACAACGAATTTTTCGGCCTGTTTGTAATGCCGCTGATTGGCGCCGACTGGCGGATTGATGACAGGAATTATATTTTTGGCCTCCTGCCCGGACGGCTAAGCTATGTACACAAATGGAACAAAAAACTATACGGCGGCGCTACCTTCAGGGCGCTTACCAACAGCTACCTGCTGCAAAACGGGCAATACCTGCGTATTGATGATAACCAGGTTTCGCTATTCATGGACTATTACCCCGCCAAACGATTTTGCGTAACCCTTGAACCCGGTTATGGCCTGCTTCGCAAACTGCGCACCGGCACAGATGATAAAAACTACCTTACCGAACGCAACTGGGGCGACGGGCCGTTTATTAAGCTGAGTACTTCGTACAGGATAAGGTTGTAAGCTAATCCGTTTTGGGCGGCCTTATATAGATGGTTATTACCAGCAATCCTTCCATACTGCACCATCATACACCCTTAATTTTTTTAATAATCCATCAAAGTAAATATCCCCTTCTTTTGGGTTATCCGGCGCCTGATTTCTTGGTTCAAGCCTGATAACATCTTTTACATGAAGGTTACGCTGTGGCGATTCCATATTTACGCCTACATTTCCCGGGGTTGTATTTGCATTTGCCCCGTTTACGTTTAGTGCAAGGGTGGCAATGTTTCCCACCCCATACAAATTATTACCCCTTACCGTAATATTTCCCGAAATGGCAGAAGGGCCAAAATTTACGGTCATACTATTTGTAGTACTGGTACCCGTTGCGCCATTGGGCAAGGTCCACTCATAGGCAGTAGCATTGGCAATGGGGGCTATGGTATAGGTTACATTATCCTGGCCGGGTACTACGGTTGCAGGCCCAATAATATTACCCGCGCAACCCGGTACATGATTTTTAATAACCCGGTAAAGCAGGAAGGGAATGGAGGTCATGCCATTGGGAAATGAATTGGAAAGACCGCAAACAACCACTCCCATGCAGGAATCGTAGATCATCCTGCTTTTATAACCCCAGGTATCTCCCCCATGCCCCCAATAGGTAAGCCCAAAGGTGGTTTCCCTGAATAACCCTAAACCATATTGCTGTGTGGGTGAATTGGATGGTACAAAATGGCGCAGTTCTGCCATGGAGGAAGCATTTAATACCCGGCCGCTAAACAATGCCTGATACCATTGCAACATTTCGGATGAATTGGAGAAAAGCGCACCTGCCGGCCCACTCACTGTATTTAAAGCTATCCTGCTAACAGGATGATAATCAGAAACCGGACCTGCCCCGCCATTCCACCAACGATGTGCAATGGTACCTATTACCGGTTCTTCATAATCATAAAAAGTGCTGTCGAGGTTTAAAGGCGTTAAAATACTATCCCTGATCAATTTGTATAGGGGAATGCCCGTAGCAGTTTTGGCAATCATGCCGGCCAACAAATAGTTTATATTGGAGTATCCCCAACTTGTACCTTTCGAAAAAAAAGGCGCAACCACCCAACTTAAAACCTCGGTTGGCAGAAACACCCGTGTGGGGTTTGCCATTATGGTATCCATCCAAGGCGAAAGAAAAATTGGATCTGAAATACCGCTTGTATGGTTCAATAATTGCCTGATGGTAATGCCCGGATCAATATTGGGATAAACGGGCAGCCATTTACTTAGTGGATCCTGTAAACTGATCACACCGTTTTCGGCAAGCTTCAGCAGGATGGCTGCCACAAACAATTTACTGTTGCTTGCCACACCAAATGCCATATCCTGTGTAATGGGTTGCCCTTCATGCGATACGCCGGCCTTGCTTTGCCACATGCCCTGACCCGGCAGATAAACCCCTGCTGTCATGCCCCTGATATTGTTAAAAGCCGTAAAATAGGTTTGTAAGGTATCCTGCAGCATGTTGGCGAGGTTGGTATTAAAAGTTTGGGCGCTTGTGTTGGTAAAACCTTGCACAACCACTGAAATACATACAATCGTTTTAAGCAGATTCTTTTTCATTATTGTATAATTATTGCTTACAGGTTGTGCTATTAAATATTATGATTTCTATGCTTAATAGAGGATTCCGTTAATATTTCCGTACCTTTTTGCTCGCCCAAAAAGGTACCCAAAAAGGGCGCCGGCCGCTTAATACCCCCAAGCGGCCGGAGGGAGCCTTGATTAAGCCCTAGTGCTACTGTAGTGCCGAGCCTTTTGCCCTGATTCTGTTCATTAATTTTTAAATCTCTTTGTTTTAGTTCTTTATCCAATAGCACTACACGTTAAAAGTTATGATTTTTATGCTTAATAGGATTCCGTTAATATTTTCGTACCTTTTTATTCGCCTCCGCCGGATACCAGTCGGACAGGCGCCAAGGTACCCAAAAAGGGCGCTGGCCGCTTAATACCCCCAAGCGGCCGGGGGCAGCCCTGATTATACTGTTGTGCTGCTGTAGTGCCGGGCATTTTTACCCTGATGCTGTTTACTAATTTTGAGATTTCTTTGGCTTCCCTTTTTTAAATGGCACAACAACTCGTTTATTGAAAAATATATTCTACAGCCTAACGCATAAACCCTCAATTATTGAATTGAAATGGTGGCTGTCATTGGCCAACCTGAACTTTCGCAAAAAGAAAAAAACATTCATCCATCAAGCAAACCCTTGCTACCCTACCTATACACATTGCCCAAAGTGGCTGTTGGCAAGGCCGGTTTGCCTGCTTTTTCATGAACGCAAAAAATGTTAACTTATTATTAAAAGCCAGGGTTTCGCCCAATTACCCCTGTTGCAACGCTGAATGAATCCATTCAAATAAATCCTGTTGGAAGGTGCCTTAAGTGCTAATGCTAATTAAAGGGTTAGCTAATTATGAAGGTTCAGGGGGATATTGTTATATTCAAAAATAAAAATGGTTGCTTTGATGCGGCAAAAAAATATATTTGGGTAAAATAGGCGGAGCATATGTTGAAACTGGCGCATTGAGCACTATTGATAATCAAATAGATAGAACCGGGGCCGGGGTGTTTTGTACTACAATTGACAGAGGTATGCGCGAATTTGGAAGAATGCTTAAACTTTTACTATCTATATCATTTGTTTTTTCAGCTATAATTGGGGATGCTCAAAAGATAAGCTATAGCTACTATGCTTATGTCAGAGCTGGCTTTGAAAATCATGTCGGTTTCTCTGCAGATTTCGCTTATGATTCTGTCAACTTTGAAATGAACGGAGAGATTTGTCGTGCGGATTCAAATACTGTAATTATTAATCCTAAAAAAGCAGGCAAGAGTACTATAAACTCGAAGGCATATTTTAAAGGAAAATTGATTTATTCTGGCTCATTTCCGTTAGATATAATGAAACCAGAGGTATTCGGCGTTTTTGGAACTGACCTTCAAAAGAAATTGAAGCTTGATTTGATAAAGGCGTACCCTGGAGTTCGGTTTGTTATAAGGGTAAATAATTTTCATTGGGAGCCGGTGGGCATAGTTTCATATCGCTTTTCAATTATACGCGACAGAAAAATTGTTTATTCCATAGCAGAAACTTCAAATAGATTTAGTGAATTCGTTAAAGCTGAACTAGAGAAACTAGAGGTTGGCGATTTGATTTTAATTTCTGAAATAATTGTAGACGATTTTTTCAAGGGGCAGACTGATCCGATGCCGACGATTTATGAGGTAGAACTCTAGAAGCGCATACTATTCGGCTTTTTGAAATCCGGGCAGAAAGAACAGGCCATCAGCATTTGTAATTCTGACCGAGGTTCAGTAAATTGGCATGGCGGACAATATATTCAATCAACAAAGTGAGTGCCCCGCCAATCGGACTACATGAACACGGAAGTCCCGACCGGCAAAAAGCCCTGTTTGTTATGCGTAAGTTGCAACATTCCCATAAGGTATGAATAAGAAAGTCAGCGTTTTCTTTGTTTTTCTGGCTGTCGTGGTGTTGGCATGGGTAGTTTACTCAAGTGCCCGGTTGATTATTATTAAGAATAAAGGTTCGCAAATAACAGCAACAGTACTAAAGGCAGATACAGATTGCGACAGGTACAATGAAATAGAAGTTGACTATGCAGGAAAGACTTATGCAGTAACAATAAGCAGGACCAACTGCCGTGAAAGTGTTTACAAGGTGGGGCAAAGTGTAACCCTGATTAAGTACAGGGACTATGATACCCTTGTTTGGCCTGATGCACAATATGAGTGGTTGACTTTTGTTCTTATAGTACTTTTGGCATTGGCATACTATACCAACAAAGACAAATTTCACAAAGTCTAATAAGCCCGGGCCTTACATGGGTATTTTTGCCCCTGTTGGTATGCTTACCAAAATTTTCCCCCGAAGACGCCGCTGTTGGTGCCAGCCTTCCGGTAGGCAGGTTATCACCAACACCGCCAGGTTTCGTTAGTATCTACCTGTTTAAAAAACTTCTTTGCCCCTGCTGGTGCCTGCCTTCCGGTGGGTAGGTTCTTACCAAAAATCTCCCCCGTAGCCGCCGCTGTTGGTGTTTTTCACTAACAGCTCCAGATTACATTAGTATCTACCTGTTCAAAAAACCTCTGTCAAACAGCCTGCCTTTTTACAAAACATCTTCATGTTTTAACAACTCTAAGCATTTTATGTTTACATTAAACAACAAGCAGATATCGCGACCACAATTGTTATGGGAAATGGTCAGTTTAGGCAAAAACCATGGCTTGGAAAGAAAGCAAGCTCATGCTTTGTTTATGAAAAAAAACATGAATGACACCGGGCAAAGTAATAGCATCCTAGATCACCTTAAACAGGTTTCCGTTAGAAACTGATATACGAAGCACCCTATAAAGGAATTAACAATTTATCGTTCTCCTGCACCAAATCAATTTAGGAAACCTAACCATAATACTTCATTCTCCCGTGGCTTTTGATGCTAGCACCAAAAGCTCCAGTATGTGTAATGGTGCAAAAACGCTAATACACTATTTCACGTCATCTTTGAGGCTAAAGGCAAAGGTTTGGCAGGTGAATAGGAGATGCGGAACATAAGAACCGCAACGGCGACAACCCGATAAAGAAAGAAAAGCAACAAAGCAAAAAAAATAAGGGAAAACAAATAAAAATATTTAAGGATTAATAAAATAGCAATAAATTTACAGAGCAAACCAATAGTTTAATTCAAATTTTATGAATAAACAAAACTTTTATATACAACAGTGGTCAGATACAATCTAGTGAAAAAACCTTAATATATAAGTAGAAAACTGATTTTAAACCCAAGCAAGTATTATATCCCGGATTTGACCTTATAGTTTTTTCTCAAGCCACTGACATCCGATGCCAATGCAAATATCAATAAATAACAGCCAAATAATTTCAATCGCAGAGCTAAATCTAATTTTATCTCTAAATAACAAACAAGGAACAAATATTGAAATTCAGTTTATAAATTCAATCCAAAAGATAGACATCGCATTTATAGCGGGGCTTATCTTACTTAACAGGACATATAGAAGTACATTTAACCTAAGTTATTTAAAGGAATTTGAACGGATTTTTGAAGTTCGGCAGTATTTAAGTCAATATGAAAATATTTTCAACCACACTTGGACTGACATTTTTACGAAATTTGAAGGCATAAGCCAAATCACAGAGTTTGAAAATATTGCTTCGGAATCCTTTGCGCCTATCATACTTGTAAATAATGATGAAATTAATAATATTTTTAAAATAAACATATCTGAAACGAAAGAAGTATTTCAGAAAACATGTCAAAACTATATAAATAATAAAATTATTCAAAACAGTAACAAGGTAGAGAAAAGGTATTTAAATTCTGAAGAATCAATTATCAAACAACTAAAAAACCATGCGCCTATATGCACATTTGTCTTTAGTGTATTATATAACAAGATAGCTCCATTTAAAAAAAGAAACCAAAAAAAGATAGATAATCCTATTCAACGTACAGAGGAATTGTGGGAGTTTACAAGAGAATATGTAAAGGGATTACACGAATTGGCAAAAAACATTGTTGAACATAGTAGCACGGGAGAAGGCATAATAACAATAAGGGCATATGACGAATTCGAACAAGATTTGGAAAATAAAGATAAAATTCTAGAAACTCATGTTTTTGACTATGGAAAAAATGGAATAATTCCAAAACTATTAGAAGATACTGAAAAAAAGAAAAGTCAACACCATCTATATAAAGAGGATTTTGAAATACTTAACGGATCTTTTGAAATCAAAGACTTCGTAAAACCAACTGTAACCAAAAAACTTAACCAACAACTTTATAGAGATTTAGCACACTATGGCTTAATTAAATTCTATAAGCTTATTGAGAAAAACGGAGGCATTGTAATTTCAACCTCGATTAAAAGAAATGGAGAGAGAGAATACTATCCAGCAAAAGGAAATAAAGCCATTGAATTAGGCACTTCATATTTCTTTCAGCTACCATTCAAACCGGAACTATTCAAAGGCACTGAATATATCGGAAACAAGAATACTCTACAAGGTTCTTCCCAAACCATTAGTGGATTATCAGAGCTAATGATTCTAAAAGTAATAAGAAGCATAGATGAGATAACAAATGATCTAAATAATATATTTTTGGACATTAAGCCTCAATCTCATGTGGTGCGCAACAGGTCTGATGAAGCTGCTTTCTTTAAATCATTTAATTTATTCAAAGAAAAGAAAGTAAAATATCTTGCTATAAGTATGAAAGATGTAGAATTATCACCTTCAAGTCTTTTGCGCTTCTTAGCTCACCTATCTACAAACTATTCCCAATCAATAATACTTTATAATTTGGATTTTGAATTATATGACGAAATGCTTGAGGATAATAGACAATTTTACGAGACATTAAAAGATTTAGAAAATGGAATCCCCTATTGGTATGAAAATAAAAGCATTCTAGTCTTTAGTAAAATAAAAGAAAATGATTTCTCTTTTGCTGATGTACTTTTTGGTAAAAATGAAAAAGAATATGAGACAGCAAATTACATCATTAGCCATACTTTTCCCAATACATTATCAATAGGAAAAGAAAGCATATCAAAAGACGATTCATTTGAACTGCCAAATTGTTTAAGACCATTTTTTTACCAATCATCTTTATTGCCATTTGATTTGCTCCTATTTCAAGAGGATAATAAAACATTGTTCCAATATAATCTTAAAATATTATTAAATACCGAAATACATTTAACGCCATGAGTAATGTAGCTAAACTTAAAAAATATATAAATTCTCTAGATGGATATAAAATCAAGGACACCCATTTTAAAATTGGTGCAAAAATACATTCTACTGATTTTTATTATGCAAAAAGATTATTTCAAAATAGCTACTACACAGCAAGAATAGCGATGTTGATTGCGATCAAAATAAAGGAAAAGATAAATAACAAACTTCAACCCGTAACGTTAGTAGGATATGAAATGTATAGTGAATTACTATTGAGTTTAATAAAGAATTTTTTAAAGGGGTTTGAATATTCTATTATCAACCACTATGTAACTACTGATATAGATGGAGTTATTCAATATTTTCCAAATAATATAACCATCTATGAAAAAATTGCGATTATAGTACCTATTACTAGTACAGGAAGCACAACAAATAAAATCATTGAAAATATTCTAAAGAAAAAAACTGAAGCTAAGGAAGAGGATTTCATAACTTACACTGTTATCCAGTCCTTTGACACTGACGAAAGGTTCAAAAATCTAATTAAGGACCAGGATTCAATAATTACATTAAAAACGGAATGGTCAGAGCCCGCAAATTGCAAATGGTGTTTTGATAACAAAGTTGCAAAACCATTATATGAAACAGACAAATCATCGCTTACACCTACCCTAATTTTTGATTTACCATCAGCAAAACAAATTGATACGGATTCCTTTAACGTTGATTTTAATAATATAAACTTTAAAAATGCAATTATTTACAGAAGGATAAAAAGGAACAATGAGCATTTCTTATTTTCAACAAATACAAATGATTTAATTAATGATAAAAAGAATGAACCCTTAATTAATAAATGGTTTGAAGATATAAAATCAAGACTAGCTGTAAAGCCGTCAGATAGAATAGTAATAATTTCTCCTTGCCACTATTCAAACAGTCAATTTATCAATCTTGTTAATGATAAACTATTTCATTCCGCGGCTACTATAATACATCACCAAACTGATGTTGACTACCTTGCTAATTTTAAGTTGCTTAATGAAACCTTTTTGAAACAAAAAAATACCAAAATCTATTTTGTAGATGATTCGCTCATATCTGGTAAAAGCTTTTTTTATATATATGACTTATACCGATATACAACAAATTACGAGGAAGGGTTAAGCGGAGCAATATTCTTGAGCAACAAATCCTCTGCTGACATAAATACCAGGGTTTCAAGAACGGTAACAAAGAAGAATAGCACAGGACAAGAAATAAAACACATTTATTCTTTTGTAAATATTAATTTACCAACTCATCCTAAAATTCTTGGAAAAAATCCTCTTGAACATGAAGTCAAAAGATATGAGGAATTATCTAAAGCAACTTTACATGATGCAAACAAAAGATATTTTTTAGAAAAGTCTAAAGATGTAAACGGAGAAAAAAAGGAAAAATCAGAGGAGTTAAATGACCAATTAGCTATAATTGACAGAGATGTTAACAATTTGAATAATAAGAAAAGAGAATTATCAAGTCATTTGCAAGCTGAAAAGGATAGCTTAGATACTGAATTAAAAAAACTTAATGGAAATAAAAAAATTTTAAATGAAAAGAAAATACTTTTAGAAATTGAACAGAATGATAAACATGAAAGACATGTCAGAATGTTCAAAGCTACGCATAAAGTGTATGAATTTTTTCAAAACAACAGAGATATAGATACCTTAAATTTTGAAAACTTACTTAAAGATTGTGGACTTAATGAAAATGAATTGGAAAATAAGATGACCATGCTAAAAGTCCTAAGCCAATATCCGTTTTTGTTGTATAAACCTGTTCGTGAAAAAACTTTTGAATGGCATAAATCATGGCTGACTAAAATAAAATATGAACATTTTTTTTTACTTGATAACAATGCCTTTGGCTATAAACAATTTATTGAATTGAAATTCCTAATTAGACGAGCAGTATTTATTGGAAACTATAATATTTTAGACCAAGATTTTTTCATTCTGATTCAGAAAGTATTTAAAAAGATTTCAGAAAGAACAAAAAATATAAAAGAAACTAGCAATTTATTTGATGTTACTAATATTGCAGTGGCTTCTCTAACTAAAATCGAGGAAAATAATTTGAATGATTTCCAAATCTTCTTGCTTCAACAGTATGTAGAGTTATTTCACCAAAATGGATGGAGCGCGAACAAATTAATTGAAAATATTAAAGCAATAGAAAGCAACTTCAAGACTTTACAAGAAAAGCAATTTTTACGAATGTTGAAAATAGAGTCGGCAACTGTATTAAACTACTTTTATGCACTCCTTAATGAAAAAGAAGATTGGCGAAAATTATACATATCGCAAAGTGATTCTGTCAGTCCAATAAATTTAGAAAACAAAAATATAACTGATTTTTTTGAGCAGGAACCCAAAAATGATAAATCACTCAAAAGCAACAAATTTACACTTAGTAATGCTGTATTAGAGTTAACAAATAGTGATCAGAAATTGAAAGATCAGTTCTTAAACTATCTATGGTTAAAACAATTCTTGAAGACAGATCTTAATTCCAAAGCATCAGATTTTTACTTAACGGATAAAACCGAGGTAATTTTTCAAAAACTTAAGGGTTTCTTTGAAAAAATGGTTGGAGCTTTCTTCATTGTAAACGATGGTAAAAATATTCCAAACTTGGTATATGACCAAGATTCTGCCGGAAATAAGTTTTTACAGGAACTTCAGGAAGAAAAACAGAAATCCATTTTTGATTTTATGAATGGAATTATAGCTGAAAATACAGAGGATAAAGAAATCAAGAAAACCATTATAGAATATGAATGTGTAGATGAACAAAACAACAATTGGATAGACTTATACACCTTAAAACCAGAACTCCAATGTGACCCATTTGTAACAGGATGCCAATGGGTGTTGATGATAAGAATTAGTGATCCCGAGTTTAGAACATTAGGTTTAATTGGATTTTATGGAAATAAAGAGCTACAAAATGATCTTTTGGCAAAACAATTACTTATGTTGCTGAGAACAGACATAGGAGCATTTATAAAAAAACACCATAAAAATGATGAATTTTCAGCACTACGTGAAGCTGAAGCTGTTAAACGCTTTGCTTATCTTGCAGGACATGGGAGACAGATGATTCAGAAAGTAGCACAAATGGAAAATCAAATTTTTGGGGATGTCGTGACTACTATGGAAAAACTACAATATTTGTTTGCTACCAAACTAATAAAACCAAAAGGATATACCGAAGAAAATAAAAAAGATTCTGATAAAACGTTGTTTACAAATATCTTGACCCCCCAAAAAGAAGTAAAAGTTAATATTAATAATATAATAAAAATTGGCAATAAAGTTTATGAGAGCTATTTAATTGAAAATAAAGTTGATATTGAGGAGCCACTGCAAGAAATTAATAAACAAATAAATTTTAATATAAACAATGACATACTTACTTTTATTTGTTTCGAGTTGTTTGTAAACGCTAAAAAGAACAGATTTCATTTTATTGGTGAAACTTGTCCAATATGCAAAACGAGTAAGAATAATCTAAATATAGAATTCTCATTTGGTGATAAAATGGTAATATTATTATCAGCTTCTGGCCCTAAGGTTTCAGACGTAATAAAAAATAAAATAAATTGTGGCGAAGCAGTAAAGACAGACCAAGAAATTTCTGGGTTGAATCTTATTAATAAAGTGATTAAACTATTAAATACTAAGAATAAATTATCTATTGAAAGCATAGAAAGTAAACCTTGTTGCGGAATTTATCAGAACACCATTAAAGTTGAATTTAATCCAACTTCCTAATGCCAACTTTAAAGAGAAAAATACTGGTAATAGAAAATCAAGAATTTCATTTTGATTCAATAATTGGAAACTTGAAAGACTATTGTGTCTACCCTGAAAAGTCAAACTACATAAATTTTATAGACCACATAAGAGTATGGGTGAATGAAGAGTATAGCGAAAAATATAGATACAGTGCAATAGAATATATTTTAAAAATACTTAATAATAAAGAAAATGAAATAGAGCTTATCCTTATGGATCATATATTAGGTGGTGCCCATCATTGCCTTACAGGTATCGACTTAGCAAAAGAGATAAACCTAACTAGATTAAAGGAAGGAAAATCCGTTTTACCGATAGCCTTTTTGAGCAAAACAGAACACAATTATGAAAAGTTAGTTACTTCTTATGAAGACTACAAAAAGCGATTTAATTTTTCGGAATGGATACATAAAGGATATTTTGGCGATGAACTTTTAAAAGAAGAATACTTCAAAAGTTATGTGATTCCCATTATTGATAAATTATTGGGAGATACTGAGGAGGAGAGGTTTTACAGTGCCTTTGATCTTGTATTGAATTTAAATTATGCTCCAAATCAAGAGCCTATAAAAACAAAATTAACTAGTATAAGGAACGAAGAGATATATCAGAATATGACAGAAAAATTTAAAATTATGATTCGGGAGGTTTCTTCCTCAAAAATTGTAAATGATATAAAATTAGAATAATGAATAAGTGGTATAAATTTTTATTTTCTATAAGAGATTTTATTTCCTTCCTGACTGGAATGATTGTTAGTGGATATGTTGTTGAAATTTCTATTAATTCTGAAAATACCAATTGGCATTGGGGTTCAGTTATTTGTGGATTACTTTTCGGATTTACATCATACCTTTTAATCAGAATTAGTAAAAATTTTTATAATAATTTAACTGCTAATAAAAATAATATACCGACCAATTCAACATTCCAGAATGAGCGTCTTGCCTGGCAGAGTATAACTGATAAAACATTGCCTTTAAATAAACTATTCGGTTTTTATCCCCAATTTTGGATGCGCATAATTTCATTCTCCTTATTTTCCTTATTAATATGTGGTTTTTTGTTTTTAAGAATCGGCAACCGTGAAAATCATCAACAATATGAGATAAGAAATGAAAAGCAAACAACAGAACTCATTCGTAAAATTGATTCAATAAATAGACAATTATTTATTAGTTATAAGGTAGAGAAAGAATTATATCAAGATTCATTACGTTTTACTAAAATCCAGTTGAAAATACAGGCAAAAAAGATTGATTCTTTAGAAAATTTTATCCGCATCAAAAAGGGGCATAAAAAAATAAAGCAGAATAATGAAAAATATTAAATAGTCCAAAAAAGATTACGCTTGCACTATCAAAGTGTAGGCATTACCATATAAACAATTATTCTACCACTGTTAATAAAGCTAACCGTTGGCCCACAGGGGGCGGCGCACTTTTGAATAGTATAGTAGCCATTTATCAGGTCCCGGAGGGTGTACCACGCTTCGTTGGCTTCGTTACGCTTGCTTCCGATATTTTCCGTGGAGGGGGCGCCGGTTTTCTTTGCCCGCTCTAGGTATTTTTCTGAAAACAGGATATTGGCGGAGGGGAGTTCGGTTTTCCAGGGGCCGGGTTTGAGGGCGCTGATGGCCTCTTTTAACCCGGGCTTGTTATCCCAATCGTCCATAATATTACGGACGCTCGCGGTTTGACTTAGGTAATTATCCCGGGTAATTCCGGTGCCAAAGGAAGAAAAGTGGTTAGGTGTGGGAAATGCCTGATGAAGGCACCATAGCCGTCAACTTAAGCAAAATTTTGTCTTGAACATTACCATTTGCCTTTAGCGATAATTTACCCATCAAATATGGAAAGCATGAAACTTCTCCGTTTGTTTCTGTAAGCGTACCCTTTTTTCGGTCAGTTCAAAAGTAGAGTTTTTGGTTGATCATTTGATTCTTTGAATATTTTATCCACTAAATGGCTTTCCTTGCGCGATGAGCGCGCGCC
>Ga0116158_10003134_pt1 | contig 14420 bp, 7 predicted proteins | sample AD_UKC052_MetaG_FD_89883 | JGI IMG/M metagenome (GOLD analysis project Ga0116158, IMG submission 89883) | Active sludge microbial communities of municipal wastewater-treating anaerobic digesters from USA - AD_UKC052_MetaG | ecosystem: Engineered > Bioreactor > Anaerobic > Digestate | place: USA... | reverse complement strand
GACCTTGCGGATGAAGTAGCGGATCATCGCCTCCGTGATATCGAAATCAGCGATCACGCCCGATTTCATGGGGCGGATCGCCACAATGTTCCCCGGCGTGCGGCCCAACATGCGTTTGGCCTCTTCGCCGACCGCCAAAATCCGTTTGGTGCCCTCTTGAATGGCCACGACAGACGGTTCCCGGATCACGATTCCGCGGTCTTTGACAAAAACCAACGTGTTCGCGGTCCCGAGATCAATCCCGATATCGCTGGAGAAAAAGGCCAAAAGCTTATTGAACATCACGCGTTCTTTCCCGTGGGTCAAACGTTCTTCGCCGTGCCATAAAGGCGCAGTGTTTGTAGTTTCAACGATAAACCCCGGCGGGTCAAGCAGAAACAGCAGAAACAGCAGAAACCGCAAGTCGGTCAGGCCTCGGACTGGAAGATGCCCTGGAAGTCGACCATCTCGGCGGCCATGGCAAAGACGGTCAGCGGCAGGCTGGAGGTGCCGTCGAGAAACGCGCGGGTATACGCCGCGTAGGCGTCGTCGGACTCGTTCTCGGGCTTGCGCACGCCCAAGAAGACGAGGGACGCATCGTGCGAGGCTTCTCTGATCCGCTCGAAGGCGGGGCGCTCGTCTTGGATCAGCACCGCGACTTCGGCATCGACGCGCGCGTGAGTGAGGAAGGTGTCAAGTGTACGCCGCGCCTCGTCACGCGCTTCCTCTTTCTCGACGACGTGGCACAGGCGCAGCCGACTGCCGGACCAGGTGGGGCTGCGCTTGACCATGCAGGACAGCGCCAGCATGAAGGCGACATTGGGCGTGAGACCGCGCCACCAGATATCGATGCGCGGCTCGGCGGCTGCGGCGCTTTCATCGGCGGTTTCCCGCACAATGATCAGGTTGCGGCGGGTGTGCGCGACCAGCCGCACCAGCCGCGCGAAGGGCAGCAGGGTGTCCGGTTTGTCCGAGACGCCGATCAGCACCGTGTTGGGCGTGAGCGGCCCGTAGCCGTAGGCGCGCACGAGCTCGCGGATGCCCGACCAGTGGTCCTCGCCGGGCTGGATGCGGACCTGCGCCTCCACCCCTTGTTTTTCCAGATAGCTGCGGATCGACAGGCGCAGGTTCTCGGCGCGCTCGGCGGTCCAGGTGTTTTCGGGGATGATCGAGGCCACCGTCACTAGGCTGCGGTTGCGCGAAATGGCGTCGGCCATCTCGATCAGGTGCCAGCGGCGCGTGGGCGCGCCCGCGAGTACCAGCAGGTTCGGCCGCCAGTTGCGTTCGCCGCCGGTGTGTTGCGCCAAACGCCGCACCACCATGCGCGCGCCGAACATCAGCAGGCCGACCCGCATGTCACCCCAGCGCGCGCGCAACGCGCGGCGTTTCATGATCCAGTAGACGGCGGCGACGAAGGCCGTCGCGGCCAGCGTCCAGCCGGCGCTGATCATCAGCATCATTTTGAGGCATAGGGCAAAGCCGATCAGCGAGAGGAACGCAGGCACGCGGAACGTCGGCCGCCACGAGGGGTTGCCCATCAGTTCCTCGAGCCCGGCGGAGAGATTGAGCAGCCCATACGCCGTGAGGTAGAACATGGTCAGAACCGGCGCGATCAGATTGATGTCACCCAGCAGGATGCCGGCAGCGCCGATCGCCAGCGCGAGCAGCGTCGCCAGGCGCGGGTCGTTGCCGGCACCGTAGCCGCGGCCCAGGATTTTCGGCAGAACACCGTCCTGCGCCAGGGCCTGCAGCGTGCGCGGCGCCGACAGCATGCAGCCGACCGCGCTGGAGAGCGAGGCGGCCCAGATGCCGAGCAGGATCAGCGAGCCCCAGCGCGCGACCTTCTGGACGATCAGGGTGTCGGTCATCAGCACGCCGCGATCCGACACGGCGGCGTTCAGAAAAATCGGGATCGCCATGTAGATCGCGTAGCCGGTCAGCACCGCGCAGATCGTGCCGAGCGGCAGCGCGCGGCTCGGGTTCTTGAGGTCGCCGGACATGCTCACGCCCGCGAGAATGCCGGTGACGGCCGGGAAGAAGACCGCCAGCACCGGCCAGAAGCCGAGCGCCGCAGGCGGCGCGGCCGAAGGGGTCAGGGCCGCCGCGTCCGGCGTGCCGCCGAGAAACAGCGAGGCCAGCGAAAGCACGATGAAAGCCATCACGACAAACTGCGTGCGCAGCGCCAGATCGGCCGAGAAGGCGGTGATCACGCCGAGGATCGCGAGCGTCATCAGACCCACCGTTTTGACATCCAACATCGGCAGCACGGCGACCACCGATTCGGCGAAGCCGGCGGTGTAGAAGGCGATACTGACCGCCTGGGCCAGAAAGAGCGGGATGCCGATCGCGCCGCCGGCCTCGACGCCGAGCGAGCGCGAAATCATGTAGTAGGCGCCGCCGCCCTTGACGCGCATGTTGGTGGCGAGCGCCGAAACCGAGAGCCCGGTGAGAAACGTGACCGAGCTGGAGAGGGTTACGATGACCAGCGTCAGGGTGAGCCCGACATGACCGAGCACCCACCCCGAGCGCAGGTACATGATCACGCCGAGGATCGTGAGGATGCTCGGCGTGAAGACGCCTTTGAAAGTTCCAAAGGCGTAGCCTTTAACGGACGGCTCATTCATGGGGCCGTATTATAAAGGCAAAAACCGAAGAGGAAAGAGGGAAATCGCCCCTTAACTCTGCAGCGCGGTGATGCAGAGCGTGCCGAAAATGTCATTGGCGCTGCAGCCGCGCGAGAGGTCGTTGACCGGCCTGGCCAAGCCCTGAAGCACGGGGCCCAGCGCGGTCGCGCCGGCCAGCCGCTCCACCAGCTTGTAGCAGATGTTGCCGGCCTGCAGATCCGGGAAGATCAGCACGTTGGCGTCGCCCTGAAGCGCGCCGCCCTTGTTTTTGGAGGCGGCGACCGAGGGCACGAGCGCGGCGTCGGCTTGGAGTTCTCCGTCAACCACGGCATCCACTCCCAGGGCTTCAAAGCGCTGCCGGGTCAGTTCCGCTGCGGTCCGGGCCTTGTCCACCAGCGCATGCTTGGCGCTGCCCTTGGAGGAGAAGCTGAGGAAGGACAGGCGCGGCTGACGGCCGATCAGTTTGTGGTAGGAGAGGGCGGTGGCGTGCGCGATATCGACCAGTTCCTCGGCCGTCGGGCAGGGGTTCACCGCGCAGTCCGCGAAGAGCAGCGTGGTGTCGCCGGAGGCGGTCGGCGCCTTGAGGTCCATGATGAAGGTTGAGGAGGCGAGTGCGATGCCTTGGGCTGTGCCGACACAGTGAAAAGCACTGCGCAGCATGTCGCCGGTCGAGGCGATCGAGCCGGCCACCAACCCCTGCGCCAGATCCAGCGCCACCATCATGTTGCCGAAATAGAGCCGCTTGCCTTTCACCGTGGCATCGGCCTCTTCAGCCGTCATGCCTTTGGCTTTGCGCTTTTCATGGAAGGCGGCTGCCAGGCGCGGCTGCAGATCGGAATGCGTGTAGTCGATCACGCGCACGCCGGCCGCGGCCAGCGTCACGCCGGCCTGCGCTTCGGCGGCCGCGATTTCGGAGGGCGTGCCCAGCACGACCGGCGTACAGATGCCGGCCTTGGCCGCTTGAACGGCTGCTGTGATGACGCGCGGATCTTGGCCCTCTGGCAGCACAATGGTTTTATTTGCCGCCTGGGCACGGGGAATCATGGAGTCGAGAATGCTCATGGATGGAGTCGCCTTTATTTCTTAACGGTTTCGGAAAGAACGCGGAAGGTTTCGCGCGCGATCATCAGTTCTTCGTTGGTCGGGATCACGACGGCCGGCAGTTTCGACGTGTCGGTCGTGATCGCGCCGGCTGTGCCCATGATCGCCTTGTTCTTGGCCTCGTCCAGTTTGCAACCCAGCGCCTCGAGGCGCGAGAGGATCGCCCGGCGCGCGGGCGCGCTGTTCTCGCCGATGCCGCCCGTGAAAATGATCGCGTCGGCGCCGCCCAGTAGCGAATAGTAGCCGCCGATGTAGAAGGCGGTACGGTGGCCGAACATGTTCAGGGCGTTCTCCGCCGCAGCCTTGCCTTGCGCGGCAGCGTTCACGGTGTCGCGCATGTCGCCGCTGTCGATGCCGTTGATGCCCATCAGGCCGCTGCGCTTGTTCAGCGCGTTGTCGATCTCATCGACCGAGAGGCCCTTGCGCGCCAAGAAGAAGATGATCGCGGGGTCAATGTCGCCGCAGCGCGTGCCCATGATCAGGCCGGCCAGCGGGGTCATGCCCATCGAGGTGTCGAGCACCTTGCCGCCCTTGATCGCCGCGATCGACGAGCCGTTGCCGAGGTGGCAGGTGATCAGACTCAGCTCTTCGACCGGCTTCTTGAGGTGCTCAGCCGCGGCCAGCATCACGAACTTGTGCGACGTGCCGTGGAACCCGTACTTGCGGATGCGGTATTCATCGTAGAATTTCTGCGGGATGGCGTACATGAAGGCGTGTTTCGGCATGCTCTGGTGGAACGCCGTGTCGAAGACCGCCACATTCGGCACGTTCGGAAAGACCGTTTCGCAGGCCACCACGCCGTCCAGATTGGCCGGATTGTGCAACGGGGCGAGGTCCGCACAGCGCTTGATGCTCGCCTTGACATCTTCGGTGATGACCACCGAGTCGGAAAATTCTTCGGCGCCATGAACCACGCGGTGGCCGATCGCGTTGACCTCTCGCAGCGACTTGATCACGCCCAGCTCGGGATCGGCGAGCATCTTGCAGGCCATCGCCAGCGCCTTGCCGTGGTTCTCAGCCGCGATACCCTGCGTCATTTTGGGCTCACCGTCGCGCTGATACACCAGGTTCGCGTTAGGCGTACCGATGCGCTCAACCAAGCCCTTGGCGAGCATGGTCTTGGAGGACATGCTGAACAGGGTGAACTTGAGCGAGGAACTGCCGGAGTTGATAACCAGAATCTTGTCGAACTTCTTCAATGGCATGGTTAGCCCTTCTTCCGTAAGCGGAGTGGATAAATCGATCAGCAACACGCCTTTGACGTGCGCCAAAAAGTGGGTCTCATTCTGCTCTTCTTGTTTGGAGGATTCAAGGATAATCCGTCTTCACTTTTCCTCTTGCAGGGGGGGAGCCGTTCCAGTAAAAAGTGAACATGCAAAAATTATTCGGAACGGACGGCATTCGCGGGCAGGCCAACCGTTTTCCTGTCCATGCGGAATTGGCTTTGAAACTTGGCAAGGCGCTGGGCAAACAGCTTCGCGCGCAAGGATACGGCAGCGCACGCGCCGTGATCGGCAAGGACACGCGCCTGTCGGGCTACATGCTGGAGACCGCCATCACCAGCGGCCTCGTCTCGGCCGGCTGCGACGTCTTTCTGGTCGGGCCAGTTCCCACGCCCGCCGTGGCGCACCTGACGCGCTCGCTGGCGGCGGATGTCGGCATCATGCTGACCGCCTCGCATAACCCATACGACGACAACGGCATCAAAATCTTCAGCCCGCTCGGTTACAAGCTGGAGGATGAGGCGGAAGAGGCCCTGACCCGGCTGATCCTCGAAAACGATCTCAACACCGACGACATCCGCAGCGACCAGCTCGGCAAGGCGTACCGCCTAGACGACGCGCGCGGCCGGTACATCGAATTCGCCAAGAGCACGATCGATAATGCCAAGCTGAGCGGTTACAAGGTGGTCATGGACTGCGCCAACGGCGCGGCGTATGACATCGGCCCCTGGATCTTCCGTGAGCTGGGTGCCGCCATCACCAAGACCGGCGTTGCCCCTGACGGACTCAACATCAACACCGAGTGCGGCGCGATGCACCCGGAACGGATGGCGCAGCTTGTGAAGGAACAGGGCGCGGACATCGGCATCGCGCTCGACGGCGATGCCGACCGCGTGATCTTTGCGGACGCCAACGGGAGCATCGTGGATGGCGATCGCGTGCTGGCGGCCTGCGCCATCGCGTTTAAGAAACGCGGCCTGCTCGCCCGTGACACGCTGGTCGTCACCAGCATGAGCAACCTCGGCCTGCACGACGCCATGCGCCGGCACGGCATCGCGGTGGAGGTCACCGACGTCGGCGACCGCTATGTGATTGACGCCATGCGTAAAGGTGGCTACTCGCTGGGCGGCGAGAAATCCGGCCACCTGATCTTCCACAACCACGCCACGACCGGCGACGGCATCATCAGCGCGCTGCAGGTCATGCGCGTCATGAAACAGGAAGGCAAAACCCTGGCCGAGCTGGCCGATTGCATGACCGAATATCCGCAGCGGCTCGTCAGCCTCAAGGTCAAAGAGAAGCGCCCTGTCCATGAGGTGCCGGTGCTGGCCGCGGCCATCCGGGCCTGCGAGGCCGAGCTGAAAGAGGCCGGCCGCGTGATCGTGCGCTACTCCGGCACCGAGCCCAAGATCCGCCTGCTGGTCGAGGCCAGCGAATCGGCGCTGGTCGAGCATTGGATCGAACGCCTCACGCAGGCCGTGGCCGAAGGGCTGGGGGTGTGAGAGGGAGAGAAGGAACGCTCAACGCTCAACGTTCAACTCTCAACGCTCAAGTGGGGAAATGGGAAAGAACGCTCAACGCTCAACGTTCAACTCTCAACGCTCAAGTGGGGAAATGGGAAAGAACGCTCAACGCTCAACTTTCAACGCTCAACGCTCAAGTGGGGAGAACCGCGAACGGCTGCCAAGCCCCACGGGTTTTTTACTTGAGAGTTGAACGTTGAGCGTTGAGAGTTGAACGTTGCGCGTTGAACGTTGAGAGTTAAAAAGGATTCGCTTATGCCTGACCGGACATTCGACTTGGAAGAACGGCTTCTGAACTATGCGTCGCAGATCATCCGGCTGGTCGAAGACCTGCCGGACACGCGCGCGGGCAACCACATCGCCGGCCAACTGCTCCGTTCCGGCACCTCTCCGTTGCCCAACCACGGCGAGGCGGAAGGCGCGGAGTCGAAGAACGATTTCGTCCACAAGCTGGGGATTTGCCACAAAGAACTGCGCGAGTCGCGCCGCTGGCTCAAGCTGATCCGGCGCGTGCCGCTGCTGACCGACACCGCCGCGTTGGATGTGGCCCTGGACGAGACCGACGAGCTCGTCCGCATCTTCGCGGCCAGTATCCGCACCGCCCGCGCCGGCGGCTGCCGGGAAGATGGCGAGACGTATGGGGAAGAGAAGGAATGAACGCTCAACGCTCAACTTTCAACGCTCAACGCTCAAGTGGGGAAAACTGCGAATGACTGCCATGCCCTGCGGGGTTTTACTTGAGCGTTGAGAGTTGAGCGTTGAACGTTGAGCGTTGAACGTTGAAAGTTAAAAAATGAAGACATCTACCCTTCACCAGCTTCAGTCCCGCGGCGTCACATTCGTGGCCCCCGAAACCACCCACGTCGCGCCCGACGTCAACCCCGACCGCATCGCGCCGGGCACGGTCATCCATCCCGGCTGCCGCCTGAGCGGCGCGGATCTCGCCATCGGTCCGGCGTGCGTGATCGGCTGCGAGGCGCCGGCCACCGTGAACGACTGCCAGCTCGGCGCCGGCGTCGAGCTGGCTGGCGGCTTTTTTGAGCGCTCGACCTTTCTGGACGGCTTCAAGGCCGGCAGCGGGGCGCACGTGCGCCCGGGCTGCCTGTTCGAGGAGGGCTCGTCGATCGCGCATAGCGTGGGTGTCAAGCAGACGGTCTTCCTGCCGTGGGTCACGGCCGGCAGCCTGATCAACTTCTGCGATGCGCTGATGGCCGGCGGCACGGGCCGCAAGGACCATTCGGAGATCGGCTCTTCTTACATCCACTTCAACTTCACGCCGCACCAAGACAAGGCCACGGCCTCGCTCGTCGGCGACGTGCCGCAGGGGGTGCTGCTGAAGCAGCCGGCGATCTTCCTCGGCGGACAGGGCGGTCTGGTCGGCCCGTGCGTGATCGCCTACGGCACGGTGATTCCTGCCGGGCAGATCTGGCGCGGTGACATCACGGCACCGGGGCATCTGGTCGCCAAGCCGGCCTTTCGCGCGCCCATCGATATGCCGTATGACGCGCGCCTCTATCCTTCGGTCAAGCGCGTGCTGCGCAACAACCTGCGCTACATCGGCAATATCGCCGCGTTGGACATGTGGTATCGCGTGGCGCGCGCGCGGTTCATGCTGGACGATCCGTACGCGGCGGCCTGCCACGCCGGCGCGCGCCGGCGTCTGGCCGAGATTCTTGACGAACGCATGGCGCGTCTCGACGAGCTCGCGCGCAAGGTCGAGCGTTCGCTCGCGCTGGCACCCGGCGCGGCGGCGGTCGGCGAGCACCGCGTGTTCGTCGAGGGTTGGCCCACGCTGAAAGCCGCCTTGGCTGATTGGCTGGACGCGCGCGAGCGCGCCGCCGCGCCTGAGACGGTCCAGGCCGCCATCGCGGCATGGCCGTCCGCCGACTACCTGAGTGCCGTGCAAGGGCTGCCGACCGACGCCGCGCAGACGTTGGCCGGCTGGCTCGAGCAGACGGTCAGCGCAGCATCAGAACCGTGCCCCCGATGCTGGTGAGCAGCAGGTCGTTGCCCTGCTGGAGCAGCTTGAACTTCTCCGGGAAGCCGCTGAGCGCGGGCTTGCCGGTGATCGCGCCGGTCGCGATGACGTAGCTGGTGCCGGTGATCTCCGCAGCGGTGGCGGGCACGACGGTCAGGGCGCTGAGATCGCCGCCGGTCAGGAGGCGGTCGCTGGCCGCGCCGAGGATCGTCAGGCGGTACTCGGCGCCCGCGCCGAAGGTGACGCCGCTCAGCGCCAGCTCGCCGATCGCGTCATCGCCGGCCGGGCTGATGATGAAGCCCGCGCCGAGCGTGCCGTTGGCCAGCGTGCCGCTGCCGGTGACGGTGACGCCGGAACGTGCGCCACCCAGATCAAGCGTGGCTCCGGCGGCGACATCAAACACCGCGCCGTCGAAGAGGCCCTCCGCGCCCTCCGGCCGCGTCCACTTGTTGACGAGATAGTCCTCGATGTCGGCGCGCTCTTGCTCGCTGAGCATCCGGTCGAAGAGCAGCACCTCGCCGATCTGGCCGCGGAACGTGGTGCGGTGGGTGTTCGGCCGGTAGCCGAGGCAGAGCGGCGTGTCGGACGTGGCCCAGTTGCCGCCCAACGTCTTGCTGACCCTGGAGGGCACTCCGCCCGAACGCCAGCCGGTGATGATGTTGGTCGCCGTGGCGTCCATCATGTAGACGCTGGCGGCGGCCGCCGGGAGCACCGGCGAGATGAAGAGATCGTCGCCGTTGTTGCCGTAGCAATTCCCGAACGCCCGGTCGGTCAGCTCGTACATCGTGCGTGTCGCGTTCTGGTTGCCGAAGGCGACGACCGCCTGCTGGTCGTCTGCCCCGGGGTCGCGCGAGAGCACGGCGACCAAGGTGCGCGGCACGCTGCCGCTGATGCCGGTGTTGGCGGCGGAGCGAAGGCCGGTGGTGTTGCTGTCGATCTTCAGCATCGGCCGGCCAGCCGCTGAGTAGGAGGTGGCATCTGTCATGAGCAGCGGCCCTTGGAAACCGGATTGGAGACCGGCGTCCATGGATGTGCCGCGCGTGCCCTTGTTGACGAGGGCTGTGACGCGGCCGGCGGTGTCGGTGGTGACGGTGTCGGGATCGGAGGGGTCATACCAGATGGCCGGCGCGAGCGCCGTGATCGCCTCTGCGCCGGGCGCAAGCCGCAGCGTGCCCTCGGCGACCGTGACGGGCACAGCGGCGTCTTCCGGCGCGGCCAAGCCTTCGGCGGTTGTCCATTTCTGCCGGAGCATCTCCATGAGCTGTTCGCGCTCGACAGTGGAGAGGAGGCGGTCGAAGATGAGGATTTCGCCGATCTCGCCGCGCGCGCTGCTCTTGGAGGCATCGATGCGGTTGCCAATGACGAAGCGCGAGTCGCTGGTGTTGAAATTCCCTGAGACGGTCAGGGAATTGTAATTCTGGCCGTTGCCGGTGCGCCAGGCCTCCGAGGTCTTGGCGCTCGTGAGCTGGGAATAGACGACGTGGGCGACCTTGGCGTCGGGGCGGGGCGACATGCTCAGGTCGTAGCCGGAGTAGCCGCCGATGACGACGGAAGAGTCGTCGGCGCGGTCGCCGACTTCCCACATCTGGCCGGCGGAGGTGGCGCCGAAGCAGGTGTAGGCGGCGGTGGAGTCGGACTCGCGGGTGAGGACGGCGACAACCGTACGGGGGACGGCGCCGGTGATGCCGAGGGCTTCTGTCGAGACGAGCCCGGTATTGTTGGCGTCGATCTTGAGCATGGGCAGGCCGGAGGCGGCGTAGGAGAGCGCACCGGTGGCGAGCAGGGGCGGGTTGGAGAGGTTGGGCGAGGCCGTGGGGGCGGCGTCGAGGGCGGCGCCGCGGGTGCCCTTGTTGGCGAGCGCGATGACACGCCCTGCCCCGTTGAGGGTGACGGCGGCCGAGTCCGAGGGGTCGTACCAGCCCACGGGAGCGAGGGTCCGGACGTAACTTTGGAAAAGGGCTTCGGGCGATGGAACCACCGGCGCGGCCGTGAGGGTGGCCGAGCCGGGGCCTGTCTTGGTGAAGGACTGGGCCGAGAGGCTGCCGTTGATGAGGCGTCCGCTCTCGATGGCCACAGGCTGGAAGTTGGTGACCGTGGCGCCTGCCAGGTCCAGCGTGCCGCCGGCGAGGGTGAGCGCGCTGGCCGGCGAGAGGGTTTGGCTGCCGGCCGCGAGGCGCAGGGTGCCGTTGGAAACGATAGTGGGGCCGGTGTAGGTGTTGGCGGCGGCCAGGTTGAGCAGGCCGGAGCCGAGCTTGGTGAGGCCGCCGCTGGCGGACGTGCCTACGGTGGCGGAGGCTGCGGCTGCGGTGCCGCCGCCGCCGCGCAGGGTGACGGACGGTGCGGACGTATACCCCGTGCCGGACGAAGTCACGCGGATGGCGGTCAGCGTGCCGGTCGCGGTGTCGATCTCTGCGATGGCCGTGGCGCCGGAGCCGTTGCCGCCCGAGAAGAGCACGGCCGGTGGCGCGATGTAGCCGCTACCAGGCGCGGTGACGGTGACGGATGCGACGCCGAGGCCGGACGGCGCCTGCAGCGGCTGGTCGAGTGTGGTGCCGCCGTCGGCGCCGGGCGTTTCGATCACGGCGCCGCCCGCGTAGACGTTGAGCATGGCCGGGCTGTTGTTGCTGCCGGTACGGACCAAGGACGACGCGGTATTGCCCTGATCGGCCACGCGCAGCACGCCGCCGTTGAAGGCGATCGCGGCGGATGCCGCGTTGCCGGCGGCGTTGTTGCCGCCCTTTTGGAAGTAGCGGGCGGTCAGCGCGCCGCCGTTGAGGTTGACGTACGCTTCCGGCGCCCCGTTGCGATTGGCGAGGCGGATCTCACTGTTGACGACGGCTTGGGCGTCGTTTTCGAGCGTGAGCACGGCGAATCCGTTGGAGTAGTTGTTCTCGCCTGTCCATTCGCCGAGCTGGAGGGAGTGGCCGCCCGTGTCGAGCACGCCGCCCGCCAGATGGAAGATGCCCACGCCGGCCCGGCAGGAGAAGGTGCCGTTGTAGTAGTCGCCGATGATGCCGCTGGCGGGGGCGGCCCCGGTGTTGATGCGCAGGGTGCCGCCGCGCTGTTCGATGAGGCCGGTCGCCCCGCTGTTGCGGCCGAGCTGGACGTAGCCCTTGTTGGCCAGTTCGCCGCCGTCGAGGCGGTAATAGCCGGAACCGTTCTCGCCGATGCGGCTCTCGTTGGCGGTGCCGCCCGTGTTGGTCACGACCCCTGCGGTCTGATAGACGGCGCCGGCGGAGCCGGTGCCGTTGCCGACGAGCAGCCGTCCGTTGGCGACGGCGCCCTCGCCGACATGCAGGACGGCGCGCGAGTCGGATGCCGCGCCGACGAGCAGCGCCGGCCCGGCCCGGCTGTAGCCGGGATCATCCGTGTTGAGCGCGGTGCCGGCCAGTCGCAGGACGGCGCGGGCGGCGGCGTCGGGGGCCGCACCGACGGTGACCGAATAGGTGTGCAGCGCGTGGTTGCCGGTGGCGGTCAGGTCGATCTCGCCGTTGTACACATCGACCGGACCCAGATCGGGCGCGTTGCCCGTGAGGTTGAGCGTATACGCGCCCAACTTTTTAAGGCCGATGAACGGGAAGTCGCTTGTGAAGGCAAAGTCCTCGTAGCAGGTGTCGAAGCCGAGGGCGGTGGTGCCGGATGTCGTGAAGACCGTCTCGTCGGCCAGGGCCGCGAGCTGCGCGGCGCTGAAGCCGTCGGAGGAGGTGCCGGAGGCGACGCGGGCGACGAAGGCGCCGGTGTCGGAAACGGTGAGGCCCGCAGCGGCTTGCGCGCCCAACGTGCCGGGGGCGACGGCGTAGAGGTTGCCTTGCGTCACGGAGGTGGCGCCGGCGTAGGTGTTGGCCGGGTTGAAAAGCCAGAACCAGCCCTCGCCCTCTTTGAGCAGGCCGCCGTCTCCGCCGATGGCGCCGGTGATGGCGGCGGTGCCGCCGGGAAGGGCATTGAGGCGCGACGTGCCGGCGGCGAGCGACACCGGTCCGGCCCAGACGTTCAGGTTTGTGTCCATGTTGCCGTTGTTGACGCGGAAATAGGCGTTGTCCGCGAGGTGCAGCGACCACAGGAGAGGGGCAGTCATCTGATACAGACAGACGCCCGCGCCGGCGGCGGCGTCGGCGACCGTGGCTGCCGAGCCTTGGAAGTCGCTCTCCTCAAAGCGGAACATGCCGCCCGCGACCTGCACGGCCGTGCCGGCGGTCACGTTGGACACCGCCGCCCGCACGACGGAGAATTCGCCGCCGCCGTTGACGGTCAACGCGTGGCCGCCGAAATCGAAGCTGCCGTTGCGCACGTCGAAGCGCGAGGCCGAATAGACGGCCGTGTCACCTGAGAGCGCCACGTTCCTGAAGGCGTTCTGCTGGCTGACGCCGCCGCTGTGGCGCAGGGCGCCCAGGCCGTCCGGGCCGGCGCCTTCCACTGTGATCGGATTGGCGATGGACGCGGTGCCCGTGACGGGATTGGCGGTGGCCGGCGCGATGGCGATGTCCAGTGCACCGCCGTTCGCGATGGAGACGGGGCCGATGCCGAGCGATCCGTTCTGGCCGGAGTAGAGGGTGCCGCCCTGGATGAGGGTACCGCCCGAGAAGGTGCTGGGACGGGCGAGGGTCAAGTCACCGGCTCCGGTTTTGCGCAGCGTGCCGGGGCCGCTGACGGTCGCGCTCATGACGGCGGCGTGGCCGGCGGCATGTCAAGCGTGAGAAGTCCGTCCTGTATCAAGAGCGGGCCGGTGAAGCCGAGCGGGCCGCCGAGCGTCACGTTGCCGGGGCCGGACTTCGCGAGCCCGAGGTGTGTGCCGTAGGCATCGGCCACGCCGGCCGTGACGGTCAGTTCTGCGGCCGGATTGTCGTTGCGCAACGCCAGCAGCGCCTCGTCGCGCTGGGCGGCGATCTGCCACTTCTGCATGAGGTAGGCCTCGACCGCCGCGCGGTCGGTGTCCGACAGCGTGTAATCGAAAACAAGGACTTCGGCCACGTCGCCGGGGCCGGAGAAGTTGGCCGCAGTGTTCGGGCGGTGCAGCAGGCGGATGGGGGCGTTGACCGTCGCGAAGGCGAAGGTCTTGGTGCCGAGCAGCGTGCCGTTCCGATAGCCAGCACCGGCGTCCGGCGTGTCATTGATGCCCGAGATAAAGGTCAGCACGTTTTGCCCGGCGGGCGAGGGCACGGTGATGTCGAGGTCATTGGCTTTCGTGGAGAACGAGGTGGCGGTCGGACGTTCGCAGATGCAGAAGTCCTGATTGTTGCCGGCGTCGGAGCCGAGAAAGAGCGCGTAAAAATTGTTCTGCGAGACGTGGTGGCGCGCCACGACCAGGAAGGTGGTGCGCGGGGCCTTGTCGGCGATGCCGACGTTGCCTAGCGAGGCAAGGCCCTGCGGCGGAACGATGCCGTCGGCCCGGGCGACGCCGAGCCCGTTGACTGCCCCCGGGACATAACGCGGTCCGATGCGGTCGCCGGGCACGACGGCGTCCAGTGCGCTGCCGCGCGAGCCTTTGTTGGCCAGCAGTGCGATGCGGCCGTCGGTGTTGGTGGTGACGGTCGCGGCGTCCGCGAGGTCGTACCAAGCGAGCGGGGCGGCCGGCAGCGCGGGCAGCGCGGCGGCGCCGCCGGGCGGCGTCTGGGCGGAGGGCGCGTTCAGCGTGCCGTTGGCGAGCATCAGGCTGTTGCCGGCGGTCACGACGGAGACGAGCGAGGCGGCGAGGGTTTGGCCGCCGAGGTCGACGGCCGCAGGGTCGGCCGCATGCTGTTGCGTGAGCGAGAAGAGGTGTGTGGGGTCGGCGGCGAGCGTGATGCCGCCCGCCGAGCCGGCGGCGTCGATGACGGCGGCGGCGGTCGCGTCGTCAGGGATCACCGAGGGCCCGAGCGCCGTCAGGGAGACCGTCGGGCCGGATGCGCTTGCGGCCAGTACGCCCAGTGTGGCGTCATACAGGGCGGGCTGGCCGTTGACAGTGAACCAGGCGGGCATCGGGCCAGGCGTCATGTTCTGGATCACGAGCCGGTTG
>Ga0116158_10003133_pt1 | contig 14420 bp, 9 predicted proteins | sample AD_UKC052_MetaG_FD_89883 | JGI IMG/M metagenome (GOLD analysis project Ga0116158, IMG submission 89883) | Active sludge microbial communities of municipal wastewater-treating anaerobic digesters from USA - AD_UKC052_MetaG | ecosystem: Engineered > Bioreactor > Anaerobic > Digestate | place: USA... | reverse complement strand
TCAGCTCCGTTGCGTGCGAGGGCTTGTTAGCCAATGATCTCGTTCAACCCCTCGACGACCTGTTGCAGCTCTTGGTCGGAAACCCTTCCGAGTTTCTTCCCAATCCGCTCAACCGACATTGTTCTTATCTGACTGATCTTTGCCCACGTTTGTTTGGGCAGCCGCGGACTACACAATTCAAGCGTTAACGGAAATGAGGCTCGTTGAGGTTGGCTCGTTAGGGCAATCGCAATCACGGTGCCAGACTTTTCGTTGAAGACATCTTGGCTTAGGACGAGAACCGGCCGCAGGCCTGCCTGTTCATGTCCTTTGGTGGGGTTGAGGTCGGCCCAGAAGATATCGCCTCTTAATATGCGGGCCATGAATCCATCTCCTCTCCCATTCCTTCCTCCGCGAGGGCTTGCTCGAAACGACGGTCCAGTTTATCGCACTCCCTGGCCAGACGGTTGGCTTCAATTCTGGCCACCTTTTCTTCAACGGCTTGCTGAATAATCCGGCTGCGGCTCGGAAAACCATGCTGCCGAACAAGCCGGTCAAGTGTTATCAGCAGGCTCTGATCCAAGGTTATTGCCACTTTTGCGACGCTCATAAACACCTCCTGATTTCGGTATTACTATATATCATACCACGCTTGCTCGGCAATCCGATATTTCATGGCTAATCGAGTACGCGTCCTGATAGGTCGTGCCGTCCGCCATGCAACCGGGAAGTTCGGGTACCTCCGCCACGCAGGAACCGTCCTCCTCGCTCCAGAAGATGATGATTTTCTCGACTCCCCCCATAGTGAAGATATGGTGGTCGCCTCGCACCCGGCATTCAAATCCCATACGGGGCAGCAACGAACGCAGATCATTGAACGGGACATTTGAGTCCTAACGTTCAGGCTCTACGGCGACGGTATCCCGGCGACGCGGCAGCCTGTTGTTGAACTTTTTCTTCTCCCGCAGAGGCGCAGGGGCGCTGAGGTTGTTCCTCAAGACCCTTGTACGTAATCGGCACTGGCGTCTGCCGTACAACCTTCAGCCCGCGGTCGGCCAGCTCGCGAGCCAGTACCACCTCGTATACTGTCTCAAGCAGGCCCGGCCCAAGTTCCCGTTGTACCGCAATCGCTGCTTCGGTCACACCGGTCCCGATTCCGTTCTCTGTCACCCTCTGCGGGAGTTATCTCGCTTCTTTCCTCAGGTTCCAACTCTTATTACACCTCAAACCTAGCAGGAGGTGTATCACGATTTTTCCTGATATACCTCAAAAAGACTCTTGTCGTTGAAGGGTTTGACGAGATAACATGAGGTATATTGAAAAATATTGGAGTCTTGATAGGCCTCGCAATGCGTTCTGTGTCGTGTCTCCGACTGATCCCGACCCCCGATGGCCGAACGGCTATGTGGCGGTGCACCGCGAGGCGGGAGCGCAGGAGAAAACGATTGCCGATACGTACGGACATTCATAACGTTGGCAAACGGTACACGGATAAGGACGTACACGTCAAGCACGAAACAGCCATTCTAAGTAATCGGTTGGGTGGCCGGGGATGCGAGGTTCTCGCGTTTCTGACGAAAGCGTTGAGCAAGACTGGGGGCGCGGACGGCCCCGTCCGCGGAAGGGGCATTTGAACAGTGTGTCGCAGACCGGTGCAAAAGTCCGAATGCGCATTTGACTTGTACCGTCTTTCGCCCCGCGGACACGGGGCCGTCCGCGCCCCCGACCGCTCCGCTCACAACACGCACTTCAACTCGCATACCCCTGCCACCAACCGATTACAAAGAGCAGGTGGATCGGCTGCGGAGAACGTGATATGATGAAACACATTTTCCGAGTGCTTTTTCAGACGCACAACAACTGGAGGTCACCATGTTGGAAGACGCCGATGTCATTCCGCCGCCGCTGGATAACCGTCGCCCCGCGCCCCGTCGGCGTCCGCCGCCACCGCGCCTACCATCCGTCTCGGCGGCGGCGGCGCTGCCGTTCCTGATCCTGCCGCTGCTGCTGGCCGTCCCGCTCTGGGTCTGGTACGGCTGGCGCATCGAGCCGGACAACGGCCAGATCGCGATCCTGATCAAGAAGACCGGCAAGAACCTGCCGACCGACCGCATCATCGCCGACTCGACCGCGTACAAAGGCATCCAGCTCGAGGTCCTGCCTGATGCGCGCTTCTTCCGCAACCCCTACACCTGGAGCTGGATCATCACCCAGTGCACCGATATCCCGGCCGGCAAATTCGGCGTGCTGGTGCGCAAGTTCGGCAAGGACCTGCCCGGCGGCGCGATCATCGCGCCTGACGACGCGCACAAGGGCATCGTGCGCGACGTGCTCGGCACCGGCAAGCACCGCATCAACCCGTTCGCCTACGAAATCAAAATCTTTGACGACATCAAGATCGCGCCCGGCCATGTGGGCGTGGTGACCTCGCTCTGCGGCGCGGACATCCTTTCCGGCGGCGGCAATCCCGCGCCGGCCGGCGACAAAGGATTTTTGGTCGGCAAGGACCAGAAGGGCGTGCAGCGCGAGATCCTTAAAGAGGGCACGCACCGGCTCAACCCCTATCTCTTCGCCGTTTCGATCGTGAACATCCAGAGCCAGCGCTTTGAATTCACCGGCGACGACGCCATCATGTTCCTCACGCTCGACGGCTTCCCCGTCACGGTCGAAGGCACGCTGGAATTCAATCTCAATGTGGACAAGGTGGCGCTGCTGACCCACGAAGTCGGCGACATGGACGATATCCGGCAGAAGCTGATCCTGCCCAGCGCACGCGACTTCTTCCGCATCGAGGGCAGCAAGAAAACCGCCACCGAGTTCATCGTGGGCGAGTCGCGCCAGGCGTTTCAAGACAGCCTGGAAGCCTACCTGCGCGGCATCTGCACCAACTGGGGCATCTCGTTGAACTCGGTGCTGATCCGCGACATCCTCGTGCCGCAGCAGATCGCCAGCATCATCCGCGACCGCGAACTGGCCGGCCAGGAGTCACTCAAATTCGAACAGCAGACCGTGCAGGCCAAATCGCAGGCGGAGCTGGAACGCGAGAAAGCGCTGGCCATCCAGAACAGCGCCAAAGTGACGGCCGAGACCGAGCGCATCCGCCAGACGATCACGGCCGAGCAGATGCGCATCGAGCAGACCATCGCCGCGCGCACCGAACTCGCCGTCGCCCAGATCCAGCTCGAGGCCGCGCGCGCCGATGCCGAGGCGCTGCTCACGCTCGCCGAGGCCGAGCGCCGCGTGATCGAGGCCGGAAACAAAGCCACCGCCGACGTGCTCAAACAGCAGGTCGCCGTCTACCCGGACGAGACCGACTTCGTGCGCGCCAAGCTCTACGAAAAAACCGCGCCGAACATCCAGAGCGTACTGACCTCCGACACCGGCGGCGGCCTGTTCGGCCTGCCGGTGGGCGCGAAAGGCGGAGGTGTGGCGCCCGGCGCCCGGCCGTCTGGCCCAAAGGGTGCCACAACAGCGCCCGCACCGACCGCACCGAAAGGAGTCACGCCATGAAAAAGCTCGCGCTCGCGTTCATCCCCGTGCTGGCCGTCGCTTTGGCGGCCGCCTCCTTCCTGTGGCTCTTTTGCCGCATCCCGGTGCCCCCGGGCTACATGGCCATCGTCACCAAGAAAACCGGCAAGCCGCTGCCGCCCGGACAGATCCTCGCCGCCCCCGGCGAGAAAGGCGTGCAGCGCGACCCGCTGCCCGAAGGCCGCCACTTCCGCGATCCCGTCACCCACTCGTGGCGCATCGTGCCGCTCGTCTCCATCCCGGTCGGCAAGGTCGGCGTGGTCACCGCGAAAGTCGGCAAGGAAGTGCCGTCCGGCCAGATCCTCGCCGCAGGCTCCGACAGCAAGGGCGTCTGGAAAGACGTGCTCGGCCCCGGTACCTACCGTCTCAATCCCGAAGGCTACGAGGTCACGCGGCTCGACGCGATCAACATCCCGATCGGCTATGTGGGCATCGTGACCTCGCAGACCGGCGAGCCGGTCGAGCCCGGCGAGTTCGCCGGGCCCGGCCAGCAGGGCGTGATGCAGGACGTGCTCCAGCCGGGGCTTTACTACCTGAACCCGCGCGCCTACCAGGTCGATGTTCTGGAGATCGGCATGAACCAGGTCTCCATCAACGGCGGATCGGGCAGCGTGGTGCTCACCAAAAGCCAGATCTCGAACGCCAGCCGCGCGCTGGACGAGCTGCAGGCCACCACGATCCAGAAGCAGCAGCAGAAGCGCGCCGACTACATCGGCCAGAACAGCAACCTGCTGGCGCAGAACGAGGTCGCCGCCGCGCTAGGCAAAGGCAAGGAGATCCTTGGCAAAGCGCTGACGCGGAAAGCGCCGGCTTCTTCGTCGTCTCGGTCGAAGTCCGCGCCGGTCGCGGAATCCTCGAAGCGCCGCGTCCCGTCGGCGGATGATCCCTTCGCGCCGCAAGTCGCTGCCGAGCCGATGCAGCCGACGGCCGTGCCGGAGTCCGTGGCGTTCGGCATCAACCGCTTCGTGGAGTTCCCGTCGCGCGACGGCTTTCAGATCCTGCTCGACATGACGGTCGAGTTCGAGCTGCTGCCCGCGAACATCTCGCGCATCTACATGCTCTACGGCGACCTGCCGGCTGTGGTCGAAAAGATCATCCTGCCGCAAGTGCTCTCCATCTCGCGCATCCGGGGCTCCAGCTACAAGGCGCGCGACTTCATCGACGGCGAGGGGCGCCAGCTTTTCCAGAAAGAGCTGACCGCCGAGCTGACGCGCGTGATGGCTGACAAGCACATCGTCATCCACAACGCGATCATCCGCCATGTGGAGGTCCCGAACGAGATCCTCACCCCGATCCAGGAGTCCAGCCTCGCGAAGGAACAGGATCTGACCAACAAGGCGCGGCAGGAGACCGCCCGCAAGCAGGCGGAGCTCAACACCGAGACCGCGATGATCGAGCAGCTCAAGAAACAGGTCGAGCAGGAGACCGAGAAACTCGTCGCCACCACGGTCGCGCAGACCAAGAACGAAGTCGCCACGATCCAGGCCAACACCGCGCTAGAGGTGGCCGCGACCAACCTGCTGAAGGCGACCGTTCAGGCGCAGATCACGCAGGTGCAGGGCGAGGCCAAGGTCAAGGCCGAGTACACGGTCGCGAACGAAAAGGCGCTGGGCGAACAGATGCGTGCGGGCGTGTTCAAGAACTCCGCGACGTTGGCCGAGCTGACCTTCGTGGAGGCGCTCAACCCCGAGGCCGGCATCCGCATCATCCACGCGGGCGAAGGCACGCTTTGGACCGACCTCAAGACCCTCGCGCCTGCCCTGCCGGTCAAGAAGTGATCCCTGAAATCGGGTTCACATCGTGTCGCCTCCTTTGCTATCATGGCGGCGTTTTGGATCATACAAGGAGAACTCGTGATGAATGGATTTCAGATCGTCGTGTGCGGCAGCCTGGTGCCTGACCCGCTGCAGACACTCGAGCCGGTGACGACCCCGCAGGGCCCCGGGCTCAAGAACGAGACCATGCTGCCGTCGGTGCTCGACCCGTGGTCCGCCCACGCGCTGTATGAGGCGGCCAACCTCGCCAAGCAGGCGGCGGGCAGCAAGGTCTATCTGGTGAGCCTCGGCCCCAAGGCCAAGCTTCAGCAGCTTATGATGACCGTGGCCCAGAAGGTGCCCTTCGAGCTGGTCGCGCTGGACGGCAGCGCCAGCGGCTTTACCGACGCGCACGGCGTGGCAGCCGCCCTGGCCGACGCCATCGCCGCGATCCCGGGCCTCGACAAGAGCCGCCTGCTGGTCTTCGGCGGCTGCGCCTCGGCCTCGCGCGACGCCGGCGTGACCATGCAGCTCGTCTGCGAACGCCTCGGCATCCGCGACTTCTTCGCGGGCGTGGATGAGATCAAGGCGGCGGAGGACGGCTCGTTCGCGGTGCTGGAGCGCATCGAGGGCGGCGAATATCTGGCCTCCACATGCAAGGGCGCGCCCGCCGTGCTCGCCTGGGCCACGGGCAACCTGCCCGAACCGCCCAACAACCCGCAGGTCGGCATGGCGAACATGCGCGGCGTCATGCCGTCGTTGATGAAAGCCAAGCCGACCCCGGCCGGCGTCGGCGGTATCGCGTACGAAACGACCGAGATCCCGCCGCAGAAACGCCAGACCCGCATCGTCAAGGATGCCTCGACCGACGAGATCGCGAAAGAGATCGTCGAGTGGATCAACAACTGATTTGAGTAAGGACGCGCTCCATGTCGAAAACACTCGCACTCTTGCACACCCAGGCCGACGGCTCGCTGCCGAAGGCCGCCCTTGAAACCCTCACCGCCGCCGCCGCGCTGGGCCAGCCCTTCGACGTGGCGATCCTCGGCGCCGGCGCGTCGGCCGCGGCCGACGCCGTCCAAGGCTGCGGCGCGGCCGCATTCCACACGGTCGACGATCCGGCGGTCGCGCAGCCGCGCTATGCGACGGACGCCGCCGCCGCCGCCGCGCTGATCCAGGCCTCCGGCGCGGAACTCGTGCTGGCCCCCGGCACCTCGCGTTTCGCGCGCAGCCTGCCCGGCGCCGCGCACCGCGTCGGCGCACAGATCGACACCCACATCGTGGCCCTGAGCGCCGAGGGCGGAGCCGTGCGCGCGCAGCGCTGGTTCTACCGGCAGCGCATCCTCGGCGCCTTCAGCCGCGCGGCGCGGCCTTGGCTGCTGCTGCTCGACACCGGCGTGTTCGCCCCCTGGCAGGGCGCGGCCGGCGCGGCCAACGCGCAGGCCGTGGCCGTCGCCTTCACCGACGACGACCGGCGCACCGCCGTGACCGGCGTGCAGAAGCCGGCCGCCGACGCGCAGACGATCCGGCCGGACGCGAAGCTGCTCTTCGTCGCGGGCGCGGGCTGGACCAAGAAGCAGAAGGACGGCCAGTTCCATATCGGCGAGGCCAGTGCGCTGATCCTCGATTTCCTCGGCAAGGCTCAGGCCTCGCTCGGCAGCAGCAAATCGCTGGTGGACATCCAGGGCGAGGGCCAGGAGACCTTGACCTTCATGTCGCACATGAACCAGGTGGGGCAGACCGGCTCGACGCCGCGCCATCCCAAAGGCATCGCGACCTGCTGCCACGGCGAAGAGCCGCACGCGGTCGGCTGGCGCTTCATCAACGAGCGCCGTGCGGTCAATCTGGATCCGAACTGCGGCTGGGCGCAGGGCAAGGCCGACGTGCTCTACGTCGCCGACGCCTTCGAGGTGATGGCCAAGGTCAACGCGCTGCTCTGAAGAGGGCGTAATCGGCTGGCGGCAGGGGTGCGCGAAGTTCATGCGTTTCTGAAAAAGGGGTCAGGCGAGTCGGGAGCGCGGGCGTCCCCGCCCGCAACAACGTTTTGTGCAAAAGGCTGAGCGATCATTGATTGAGAGCCAAACCGCGCATCTGCATCGCGCACGGACTTTCACAGTGCGGGCGGGGACGCCCGCGCTCCCGACTGTGCTCCGCATGAAACACGCGCTCGGCTCGCTTTCCCCTGCCACCACCCAATTACCGCACAGGGCGCGCTAACCCAACCACGCTTCAAGCAGGGCGCGCAGGCCGGTCGCGGCGATGATGCAGGCGAAGAGGCCGGCCAGCGCCAGGCCGGCGTTCAGCAGCGGACCGGCGCGGTGCTTGCCCATGAGCGCGCGCCGGTTCACCAGCGCGATGATCACGGCGACGGCCAGCGGCAGCACAAAGACGTTGGAGATCTGCGCCATGACCGTGACCGCCACCGGATTGCGGCCGCCCAGCGCCGGCACGATCAGGCCTGAGCACGCCGCTGCCAGACAGATCAGCCGAAAGGCCTTGCTGCGCGGCTCCATGCGGCCCACGCGGTAGTCGGAAATCAGCAGCGGGCCCACCATCAGGATCGGGAAGATCGAGGAGAGTCCCGCGCTGAGCGTGCCGGCCATGAAGAGGGCGACCGCGAACCGGCCGGCCAGAGGCGCGAGCGTGTTGACCATGTCGAGGATCTTGACGATCTCTTTGCCGTGCGCGTAGAGCGCGCCGGCCGCGACGACCATGATCGAGCCGCTGATCACGAACATCAGCGACGCGGAGACCACGGCGTCGAGCGTTTGCCGCTTGAAGTCGGCCACGCCCACCCCTTTCTCCTTCAGCAGCAGCGGCCGCGTCACGAACGTCGGCGCCGCCATCGTGGTGCCTACAAACGCCGCGATCATCAGCAGCGCGCCCGGTTCGTCGGGGATCGAGGGGACCAGCGCCTGCCGCAGGATCGACGGCGACGGCCAGACCACGAACATCGAGATGAGGAAGGTAAGGCCCATCAGCATCACGAAAAAGGCCAGCACTTTTTCAAAAAAGCTGTAACGGCCGATCATGAGCAAGCCGTAGATCAGCGCAATCAAGACCACGGCGATGCCCAGCGTCCCGGCGTAGCTTTCCTTCGGCAGGGAGCGAACGAACAGGCCGAGCGTCTCGTAGATCGCGCCGGACGACAGCGTCAAGATCCCGCCGAGACAGGTATACTGCGCCGTCACCACGCCGATCAGAATCAGGATAGCCAGCGTGCGGCCGAACGGCAGATGGCGCTTCACGGCGTGCAGCGCGGTGTCGCCGGTCACCGCCGCCATGCGTCCGTACGCCTCCATCAGCACGCCTGAAAACAGGCAGCTCAGGAAAAGGACCCAGACGAGCTGCAGGCCGTACTGGCTGCCGGCTTTGGCCATTGAGGTGACACTGCCGGTACCGATGGTGTAGCCGATCGCGAAGATCCCCGGCCCGATGATCGCGAGAAGGCGTTTGAGCGCGTGCATAGGAGCTTTTCTAACCATGAAACACATGAAACATCATGAAATCAATTCACGTACGTTCGGATGTCCGTTGTCATGGTTTCAGGTTGCGCAGAGCGGCGACCGTGTCGCGGCAGACGGCGGTGAAGAGGCCTAGGTCAACTGAGTAGGCGATGTACTGCACGCCCGCTTCGATCCAGCGACGGGCCTGCGGCAGCGTGTCGGCGAAGACCCCGATCGTCTTGCCCTTGCGGCGGGCCACAGCGATGATCTCCTGCATCTTCGCCAGCACGCGCGGATCTTCGATCTTCCCCGGTATCCCGAGCGCCTGCGACAAATCGTACGGCCCGATGAAGAGGATGTCGACGCCCGGCACCTCGGCAATCTTCTCGTATTCGTCGAGACAGGTGCCTTCAAGCTGCAGGATCACCAGCGCCTGGTTGGCCTGTTCGAAATAGGCCGCGCGGTCGAGCGCTGAAAACTGCGCGGCGCGCACGAACCGGCAGACGCCGCGGTGTCCCAGCGGCGCGAACTTGCAGGCGTCGACGACCGCCTCGGCCTCGGCCTCCGAAGCCATCTGCGGCACCTGGATGCCGGCCGCGCCGAGATCGAGCGGCTGCGCCACCGTGTCGGGCGACGCGCCGCGCGTACGCACGATCGGCAGCGTGCCCGCCACCTCCGCCGCACGGATCAGGTGCTGGAGCGTCTCCAGATTGACCGGCCCGTGCTCCATATCGAGAATGCAGAAATCGAAGCCCGCATACCCGATCACCTCGATCAGCTCCGGCGCAGTGGTTTTGCAGAAGACGCCCGTCAGGACCTCTCCCCGTTTCAGACGCTCACGCGTCTCGTGTAAACTCTGTTTCATTCGTATTCCTTTGCGTATTCGGTTTGCGGAGGGGCTCACGAGTTGAGTACATGGTTTTGCGGAACACAGTCGGGAGCGCGGGCGTCCCCGCCCGCAATGTGAAAGACCGTGCGCGATTCAGACGCGCGGTGTGGTATTCAATGAATGATCGATCAGCCATTTACATGAAACGGTGTTGCGGGCGGGGACGCCCGCGCTCCCGACTCGCGTGTTTTCTCTTCTGTCCGGCATTCCTTGAACCCTTTTTTTCCGATAAATCCTTTAGGGCGGCTTCTATTGCGCATTGCCGATTGCGGTGTGTCCGACCGTGTCGGTCGGTCCGGTGTATCCCGGACCGCCGCCCGCCACATAGCCGTCGCTGCGGCCTGTGCCGTCGCGGCTGACCCAGAAAGCATACAGCGCGCCGTTGGACAGCGTGAAGCGGAAACGGACCGGCCGGCCGCGCAAAGCCCTGACGCTGTCAACGTCCTGCCAAGTGACGCGGTGCAAAGTGCTGTCGACGGCAACCGGCCGGCACTCGGCGAGCGCAAAACCCGGGAGAGCCGCACCGCTTTCAGCATCCTGCAGTTCCACGCGCAGCTCGCCCTGCGGACACGCCACGTTCACGAACACGCACGCGCCGCTGAAGAGCAGCGGCCGCGTGACGAGTTCGCCGCCGCCGCCCGTTGCCGTCATGGCCGCGAAACCGTCGCGCCGCAGAAAGGCGATGCCCATTGCTCCGTTGTCGTACATGCCGTTCTGCAGCCAGTCGCCGCTGAGGCGGTTGGTGTCGCCCTGAAATCCGGAATAATAGAACCAGAGGCGGTCCTTCTGGACGGTGCAGAGATTGCCAAGCGACTGCACATAGCCGGTGTCCCACTTGCCGCTGCCCCAGCGCTCCGCGCGGATGTGCGCGCGACGGTCGGGCCGCGACCAGTGGAAACCGTCGCGGCTGTAGGCGAAATTCAGCTCCGTGATCTTCGGCAAGCCGACCTTCATGCAGTCGCCGTTCTCCGGCCCGTGATGAATCTCGAACGCGCCCAGCATGAGGCTCTCGTAGGCGACCGCGTCGAAGTTGTAGAGCTGCGGCACGCGCTGGATCACCGGGTCTTTGGGATCCTCTTCATCCACCGCCAGCCAGCGCACGGTGTCCGCCGCGCGCCAGGAGGCACCGCGCAGGAAATTGTCGCACTCGCGGTAGTCGCGCGACCGTCCGCGCCAACCGGCCCGCAGGCTGTAAACCCATTTACGACGAAAAGGATTGTAGAACATCGAACTGCGGTCGCCGGTGCCGCCGGTGATCACGCGATTGATCCAGTGGATGCCGTCCGCCGAGGTCATGCTTACGCCGGGGATTGTCCCGCCCGGCCCGCGCATGAACATCTTGTAGCGCTGCTGCGGATCGGCCGCCTCCCAATCGGGCACCACGGTCCACGAGTCGGGCGTCAAATCCGGCGGCAGCACCTGATTGGTGCCTGGCACCACATCCAGCTCCGGCCGCTCCCAATCCAGACCGTTGGTGCTGGTGGCGTAGCAGATGGTGTGGATCCAGCCGGCCTCGTACCAGAGCTTGAACAGCCGTTCATAGGGATCCCACCAGAGCCCGCCGCCCTTCGGCACGGCTGCGGCGTTCCGGCTGCCGTTCAGTTCCAGCTCGGTCTCCGGGCGCAGCACCGGGTTCCCGGCATATTTCTCGGGCATGCCGAAGACGCGCTGCAATGTGCTGGTCGCGATCAGGAAATCATCCACGAACAACTGCCGGCCCACATCGATGGGAATCACTTCCGGCGGCGCGGTCAGATACGGCACCGCCATCGGCGCCCAGTCCGCCGTATCCACGGTGCGCGGCGGCCAATTGGTCGAGAGTTCGATTCCATTGTAAAGCCGCTCGCCGCGTCCGGGCAGGAGGTCGAACGGCGGCGGCGGCCCGGCGGCCTCAGAGAAACCGGCCAGCACCGTCCACTTGGAAAAGCTGAAGGCCTCGTCCTGCGCGACCTGTTTCTGATAGGTGCGGCTGACATCAAAAGGTGACGTGCCGAAAAGCTGGAAGGCGGCCGGCGCCTTGACCCAGACGAACCCCAACGCCTCCAGACGCGCGCTGTGCGAATGTTTGGCAAGCGGATCGGCCGGATCGGCAGTGATCACCGTCAGCACGCCGGCCCGCGCAACCGTCACCGCAAGGCCGCCCTCGATGCTCGCGCGCAGGAAGGGCAGCCCGCGCAGCCAGTCGGGCGACTCTGCCACCGTGTACACGCGGTCCGAAAAAAGGCGCGCGCCTTCGTTGAACGAGTCTGTCTCGTAAAGCCCCTGTACGATGAGCGCGGCGCCGGGCCCCGGCAGGGGCGTGTCGCGCGATTGCGCGTGAAGCAGCGCCGGGCCGAACAGCGTGACCGCCACGGCCGCGATGGTCGTCAATCCTCTCATGTGTCATCCCTTTTTTACTGAATCGTCAGCAGCGTCCCTTTGCCATACCCCAGGTACAGGAAGGTGTCCGGCGTCCGCGCGCCCTCCGAGACGCGCCAGCAGTCGAGCAGCCCGTCGAACGCCTCGCCACCGCCGGCCTGCCCGCCCAGCGCGAGCCAGTGGCTCTGGTGAAGCACGGCGGGATAAAAGGCGTTTTTAACCGTACCGGCCGATACGCCGTCGATGAAGAGTTCCCAGGTGCCAGTGTCGTTGCGGCGGGGCGTGAAGATCAGCGCCAGATGGTGCCACGCACCGGCCAGGCCGGCGGCGTCATAGGCAAAAACCGCATCGGCCAGCGGCGTCTGGGTCGGCGTGCGGCAGAAGAGACGGAAGGCGGCCGAGGCACCGTTTTTCTCAAGCGCCAATCGCCAGCCGTACGTCGCGTCGAAGCGCGTTCCCGCGATCGTCTGCACCGCGTGGGCGGTCTGGTTGCTCCAGAACATCCAGCCCTCGATCGTGAAGGCGCGGTCCAGTTCGACCCGGTTGCCCAGATTCTGCACGCGCAGGTAACCGGCGCCGTCACAGGCGGCCGAGCCGGCGTTGGCGCGCGGGTCGCCGATGAAGCCGACCGTCGTGTCCGGCACCGGGACAAAGCGCTTGAACTGCGCCGCCGAAGCGGCGGGCGCGAACGCATCCAGCGCGAAGCCGTAGCGCGGCTCCACCTGGCTGGCGGCATCGAGCGCGGCGCCGTCGTCATCCAGCTTCCAATAGGCGACCGTCGCGGGCGCGGGCGGAGCGGGCGGCGGCGCGCCTGCAGCATTGAGGAACTGCGACGGCGCGAGCACGCCGCGCGTCAGGCGCACGGTATCGATCGCGCCGTTGAACGCGTTGTCCGACCACGGGCGCCCGCCGATATAGAAGTAAGCCGGTACGGAACGGGTCGGCACTGTGTTGTTTTCGATGCTGCCTTTGAGCGTGCCGTCCACATAGAGCGACCAGGTCCCCTTGCCGACGGTCACATCGTAGACCAGCGCCACGTGCCGCCAGACATTCAGCTCGGTGTCGATCGACCCGCTACCGAACGCCACATCGTTCACAAGGGTCGCCGCGCCCGCGTAAAGCACGTAGCCGGTTGTCCGATAGGTGAAGTTGAGCGACATGCCGCCCGTGCTGAACGAAGGCGCCGTGCCCGACGCAAAGAGAAGCTGCCAGCCGCCCGGATTCTGCGTCCGGTAGAACCAACCCTCCAGCGTGAAGCTGTTGGTGTAGCAAAGCGTGTCGCGCACGCCGTATTCGCCGGAAGCAAGATACGCGCGCTTGGCGATGGCTGCCGGCGTGTTGAATACCAAGCTGCCCGCGTTGACGGCGGGATCGCCACGAAACGCGGCCGAAGCATCCGGGTTGGGGATCGGCGCAGCGGCCTGCGACACACTGGCGGTGACCTTGTGCAGAGCCGTCAGCGACGTGCCGAACGACCAAGCCCCGGTCATGTCCGTGGCGTCGAGGTAGAGTCCGTCCGCAGAGTTCAGCGGCCAGAGCGCGAGCACGTCAGTCGCGGCGGCCGCTCCTTCGGTCGCGTTAAGAAATTGGTGGGGCGCAAGCGCGGCCTGGCTTACGCGCCAACAGTCCAGATACCCGCAGAAGGTGCTGCCGTTGCCGACACGTCCGGCCAGATGGAAGTATTCGGAGGCGGTGGTGCCGGAACGCGCGTGCCCGTTGGTCGCCGCGCCGTGCAGCTCGCCGTCCAGATAGCAGCGCCAGACGCCCTGCGCCTGATCGCCGGCCGCCGCGTCGTAGACCAGCGCCACATGCCGCCACGTGTCCGCCCACGCCGACAGGTCGCCGGAAAGCGGCGCGTCACCGACCTGAATGCCGCCGTCGTCTTCTGCGTAGATGACGAGCCTGCGCGTGCCGTCCGCCATGCGTTTGAGCCCCAAGGCCCACCCCTTGGTGGAGATGCGCGTGTTCGCGATGTACTGGATGTCGGTGTCGTAATCTTGCCGGTGCGGGGCGATCCAGCCCTCGGCCGTGAAGCTGTTGGTGATTTCCAAGTGACGACCCAGATCGGCGACGCGCAGGCAGGCACCTATACCCTGCGCATACACTGAACCGACGTTGCCGTCCGGCAGGACCAGCGCACTGTTCGGCGGCTGGCCGCTGAACGCCTGACTGCGTCCGGCCAGCAGGGCCGTCGTATGCGCAGTCACATCAAGACCGCTCGCCAGGCGGGCGCTGCCGATAAAATCGCGCGTGTCCAACGCGCCTGCCGTGTCCGTGTCCAGCCGCCAGTACGCGACCGTGCGCGGCAGAACCTCCGGCTCGGGCGCGGCCGTGCCGGCGTTGAGAAACGCTTCGGGACTCAAGGCCGCGTCCGAGACGCGCCAGTAGTCGAGCTTGATCAGGCCGGTGTTGCTCCCGGTCGGCCGACCGCCCAGAGAGAAGATCGCATCCGAGGTCGTGAGCGCG